>Ga0105048_10007040_pt1 | contig 18101 bp, 15 predicted proteins | sample MAT05_FD_78382 | JGI IMG/M metagenome (GOLD analysis project Ga0105048, IMG submission 78382) | Freshwater microbial communities from Lake Fryxell liftoff mats and glacier meltwater in Antarctica - MAT-05 | ecosystem: Environmental > Aquatic > Freshwater > Ice > Liftoff microbial mat | place...
GCCCCAGCGGCCGGCTGCCGGCAGCGCCAGCACCAGGCCGCCGATGACCGCCAGCAACGTGCCCAGCACCGAGATGGCGAGCGTCTCGAGCGCGGCCCACGCCACCTTGCGCAGAAAAGGCGCGTCGGTCGCTGGAGGTACAAAGCCGCCGGCAAAGTCGGCCATTTTGCCCAGCGCTTCGAACGAGAATAGGCTGGCCCAGTCCCCCGTCAACGAGGCAACGCATGCGCCGAGAAACAGCAGGAACGCGACCGGCGCGATCACGCTGCGGCCCAATCCGTTCATGCCAGCCACCGGCGCAGGTAACCACTGACCGCATCCGCGACGAACACGAGTCCGACGAACACCAGCAGCATCGTCAGCACTTCGCCTCCGGCCAGCATCTTCATCGACAATTCCATCTGCTGCCCGAGGCCGCCGGCACCGACGAAGCCCATCACGACAGACGCACGAATCGCGCACTCCCAGCGATAGATCGTGTAGGACATCAGTTCCGGCAGGCATACGGGTAACGTGCCGTACAGGAACGCCTGCGTCCGCGACGCGCCATTGGCCAGTAACGCGCGCGTGGCCTGCGTCTCGCCGGATTCGAGGATCTCGATATAGACCTTGCCCAGCATGCCGCCGTAGGTCAGCGCGATGGCGATGACGCCGGCGGTGTCGCCCAGCCCCACCGCACGCACGAAGAGCAACGCCCACACGATCTCGGGAATCGAGCGCAGCAGGATCAGTATCGTGCGGATGGCGAGCCGCGCGGCGGCACAAGCGGTGCACATGCGTCCACCTGCGAGCGCGGACACCGACAGCACCCGTGTTGCCAGCAACGCGAGCGGGGCCGCGATCATGACGGCAAGCGTGGTGCCAACCGTGGCAATCGCCACCGTTTTCCAGGTAGCGCCCGCCACCAGGTCGAGGAATGGCAGGTCAACGCGCGGCGGGAAAAACGTGGCGAGGAACTGGCCGGTGGCACGCAGGCTTTGCTGGCCCCACAACGTGGCGGGATTGAATTCAGCAAGCCAACCGGTGGGGATCAACACCATAATCGCCACCACGGCCCACGTCACGCGCGAACGCCAGGCCGGATCGATCGGTGGAGCGGTGGAGAGCGTGGCCACGCTGAGCGCCTAGAGACAGCGGGTCAGTTTGCGGCGTGCGTCGTCCTCGGTGGGCGGTGCCTGGAACGACTCACCGAGTTCGCTGCCGTAGAGCGCCGCCAGTTGCGCATCGTCCACCTGGTCACGCGGCAGGTCGAACAGCACCTTCCCGCCGCGCAGGCCGATGAGGCGCGGGAAACGCGCGAGCGCCAGGTCGACCGCATGCAGCGACACTACCAGCGTAGCAGCCCGGTCGCGCGCTGCCTGCTGAAGTACCTCGAGTGCCGTGCCAGCCAGGGCCGGGTCGAGTGCGGACACGGGTTCATCGAGCAAGAAGAGTCGGGCGCGCGACAGCAGCAGCCGCGCGAGCCCGACGCGTTGCCGCTCGCCACCTGACAACCGATCACAGCGCATGAATAGCTTGTCCTCCAGCCGGAATTTCGCCAGCGCATCGCGCACTGCTCCCAACTCGCGCGGGCGCACCAGCGAGCGTAGCGCTTCCCACGCAGTCCACTGGGGCAGCCTGCCCGCCAGCACGGCATTGACGACGCGCTGTCGTGGCGCCAGCGGTGGCACTTGGGGGGCGAGGAACAGGCTGCCGCGCAACGCGTGCAGTGCAATGTCCGGCAGCGACCAAGGGTCCTGGCCGAACAGATCGACGCGACCTGCGGACGGCCGCAATGCGCACGCCAGCGTGGCGAGCAACGTGGTCTTGCCCGCCCCTGAGGGCCCGATGATGGCGACCTGTTCGCCGGGGCCAAGTGCAAGCGTGACTTCCGCCAGCGCCCGGCGCCCGTCGGCGTAAGTGACCGTGACCTCATCGATCGACGATGGGGGCAGCGGTGCGGGTACCGGAGACAGCATCGACCGATCCTGCCGTGTGGCGTGCTACTTGAGCAGGCCGGCTGAGCGCGCGGCGTCCTCGATGCCCTTGTAGTTTTCCGGCTTGGTCGGCACGAACTTCGTTGCGCGCTGCAGCTTCAGGATCTCCGCATCCTCGGGTTTGGCAGGATCAAGGGCGAGAAACGCGGCCTTGATCTTCGCCACTAGCGCGGGGTCGAGGTCGCTGCGCACCGTCCAGTTGTAGTCGAAATAGGGCGGCGTCGTGTAAAACACCACGACTTCCTTCGGGTCGATCTTCTTGTCCTCGAGCAGTTTGTTCCAGACCGAGATGTTGAGCGCGCCGGCATCGACCTTGCCACCGGCCACCTGGAACGCGGTGGCATCGTGGGCACCGGAGTAGGCCACGCGCATGTCCTTATCCGGGTTGAGTCCGGCCTGCAACATGAACGAGCGCGGCATCAGGTGGCCCGACGTCGACGACACCGAGCCGAACGAGAAATTCTTGCCCTTCAGGTCGGCGAGACTCTTGATCCCGCTGCCCGCCTTGGTGATGAACACGGATTTGAACTGCTCGTCTTCCACGCGCTGCACCAGCGGGATCGCGCCGCCGTTGGTGCGATGGTTGGCCTGCACGAACGTGAAGCCGCCGTACCAGACCATGTCGAGCTTCTTGCCCGCAAGGCCCTCGACGGTGGCGGCATAATCGGTGACCGGAGTGAATTCGACCTTGGTGCCCGTCTTGGCTTCGAGGTATTTGCCAAGCGGGGCGAATTTACGCTGCAACTCCGTAGGGGCTTCATCGGGAATCGCCGACACTTTCAGCACGGGCTGGGCGATGGCGAGTGCGCTGAAGCCAAGCAACGTTCCAATCAGGAACGCCCATTGCGCGCCGCGCAACGAGCGCGGAGTGGTTGCCTTCATCATGATCGATCTCCTGGGGTGCACGTTGCGCGCATGGCGCGCGGGTAGCTTGGTTGAGACGCGGGGGACACGCGCTATGATCGCGGCCACAAACTAGTATAACCACGACAGGCCGAACGCATGACTTCGTACCGTATCGTCGAACGCCTGGTCCGCAACGTTGCCGCCGAACACGCGGCGCTGGCGGCGGGTTTGCAGGTACCGGCGGCCGCCATTCCGCCGCGCTACTTCTACGACGCATTGGGATGTGCGCTGTTCGGCGCTATCTGCGAGTTGCCGGAGTACTACCCGACGCGTACCGAGCGCGCCATCTTTGCCGACCATCGGGACGAGATCGCCGATGCGGCAGGCCAGGGCCACCAATTCGTCGACCTTGGCGCAGGCGATTGCCGCAAAGCCTTGGCATGGATGCCGTTCCTGGCGCCGCGACGCTACCTGGCCGTCGACATCGCGGGCCAGGAGATCGCCATTTCGCTCGCGCGTATGGCGCCCGAGTATCCGGAAGTCGAGATGCTGGGCATTGTCACCGACTTCACGTCGGGCCTCGACCTCGAACAGGATCTCGACGGCTCGGCCGTCACGTTCTTCTATCCAGGTTCGTCGATCGGCAACTTCACGCCGGCCGAGGCACTGGCATTCCTGCGCGCGATCAAGCTGCATTGTGCTGGCCGTGACGACAGCGGGCTCCTCATCGGCGTGGACACGAAAAAGGACCAGGCTCGGCTCGACGCCGCGTACGACGATGCCACCGGTGTCACCGCGGCGTTCAATCGCAATGTGCTGAATCACGTGAATCGCATCTTGGGCAGCAACTTCCGGCCCGAGGCCTTCGCGCATCGCGGGTTCTACAATGCGGCAGAAGGGCGTGTCGAGATGCACCTCGAGGCGCTCGCGCCGCAGACCGTTTGTTGGCCTGGAGTGCAACGCTCGTTTGCCGCAGGCGAGCGCATCCACACCGAGAATTCCTACAGGTACGCACCGGACGAATTCACCACGTTGTTGCGCAGTGCCGGCTTCCATGGCGTGCGCTGCTGGCAGGACGGGCAGCGCGACTTCGCGGTCTTCCACGCCAACTGAGAGAACGGACTACTTCCCGCTGGGCGCAGTCGATCCGGCGTTCCGCAATGAGTTCGAACGCGACTCGTTGAAAGTTTTCCTCTTGGCCGCTTCCGGCGCAACGTTGGAGCGCGATTCGAAGAAACTCTTGGTGGTGTCGCCTGCCGCGACGGCTCCTCGCTGACCCGGTTGTCAGCGCACTGTCACCCGCGGCGCGCCGGCTTCCATCGTGCCGATGACCTTGGCTGCGCCGAAGCCATCGCGGTGGAAGATCTCCAGCACGCTGGCCACGGCATCGGGCGCGCACGCCACCAGCAGCCCGCCGGACGTTTGCGGGTCGGTGAGCAACGCCTGCTCGGCGTCGCCGACCTGCGCACCCAGCGTCACGTCGTGGCCATAGCCGGCCCAGTTGCGGCCCGACGCGCCGGTGAAATGGCCGTCGCGCGCCAACGCCAGCGTATCAGGAAGGAGCGGCAGGTCAGCAAAGGCGATCGACGCACCCAATCCGGATCCGCGACAGATTTCAAGCAGGTGGCCGAGCAAGCCGAACCCGGTGACGTCCGTCAGCGCGTGGACGCCGGGCAGCTTGCCCAACGGAATGCCCGGCGTGTTGAGTTGCGTGGTGCTGGCGATCATCGCGGCGTAGCCTTCGGGCGAAAGCTTTTCCTTCTTCAGCGCCGCGCTGTACACGCCCACGCCCAGCGGCTTGCCCAGCACCAGCACATCGCCCGCACGTGCGCCCGCATTGCGCTTCAGGTTCGCGGGATCGACGATGCCGATGGCCACCAGGCCGTAGATCGGTTCGACGGAGTCGATCGTATGGCCCCCGGCGATCGGAATGCCGGCCTTCGCACAGATCGACTCGCCGCCTTCCAGCACCCGGCGGATCGTCTCCACTGGCAGCAGGTTGATCGGCATACCGACCAGTGCGAGTGCGAAGAGCGGCGTGCCTCCCATCGCGTACACATCGGAGATCGCGTTGGTGGCGGCAATGGCGCCGAAGTCGAACGGGTCGTCGACGATCGGCATGAAGAAGTCCGTCGTGGCAACGATCGCCTGATGTTCGTTGATCTGGTACACGGCCGCGTCGTCGGCCGTCTCGATGCCGACCAGCAGCGCCTTGGGCAGTAACGCGGGATTGGCCTTGCCGATGATCTGTTGCAGCACCGCCGGCGCGATCTTGCAGCCGCAGCCGCCGCCGTGCGAAAAAGAGGTCAGACGGACGGGTACCTTGTCGGGAGCGTTCATGGGCTTGCCTTCGGCTTGGACATCGCGCTACGGGCGATCAATGCATCATTCTAGTCCCGCTGACCAGCAGCATCGCGTTGACGCATTCCTGCAGCGCGGCGGCCTCGGCCCGCGGGGTGAACAGCGACGAACGTGCGCCGCATTGGCGTTCGAGTTGCCGCAGCAGCGTGCGTTCGGCGCTGCACCGGGTGACGAGCGCCGCGAGGCCCGCCGCATCCCCGACGGCGAAGTAGCCTTCATAGTCGGTTCCGAGCATGCCGACGTTACCGGACATCCGCGATCCCAATACCGCGGTGCCGGCAGTGACGGCCTCGACGACGACATTGGCCCCGCCCTCCATCCGCGACGGCACGACCAGCAGATGGGCGCGCTTGATCGCCTGCCGCGTCCAGGGGTGCAGGCGCGGCCCCAGCCATTGCACGCGCGGGTCCGCGGCCGCCAGATCGCGCGCGGCGCGCCCCAGCGCAGGATCGAGTGCTGCGCCGATCACCGTCAACGTGGCCGGCAGTTCGGGTGGAAGCAACCGCCAGGCGGCAAATGCCGTGGCAGGATCCTTTTCCTCGCGCAGGTGGGCCACCAGCACGCAATGCAGGCGGTCCTCCTGCTTGTGCGGCCACGGCCGCAATGTCCGCGCGGACTGGAACACGACCCGAGTGCGCCGGCGCTGCGCGAGCGACAGCTGCATGCGCGCATCGTCCTGCAGCACGATCAATTGATCGGCGTGGGCAATCGAATCGAGCGTGTCGGGATCGCCATCGGGCCGGTCGCGATAAAGATCGGTGCCGGTGAGGACCACCGCATGCGGGCGCCCGGGCATGGAAGTGCGCCAGGCTGCGATAGCCGCATGGCTGCGCCGGGCGTGCAACGCGATCATCGCTACCGCGCTCGCGGCACTGCCGCTCGCGACCGGTGCGTTCGCCGCTTGTACAATCACCCGGAAGTGTGGCGACAACAGGCGGGCCCATCGCGCCGCGGTGCGCCAGTTGCCATTATTCGCATCGGCGAGGTAGGGCGTGACGAGCAGCAAGGTGGGAGCGCGGGTCCGGGTCATGAGCGCAGCGGATGATCGAAGTGAGCAGTGAGTCGGCGGTGCCACCACGTTCGGCTGCCGCATTGGCGGCGGCGCTGATCGACGTCCGAGGATATACGAAGTCGGTCTACGCGCATCTCGACGCCACGCAGCGCAGCTTTCCCCGCGCGCCCGGCGTCAATCCGCCAGCGTGGGAACAAGGACACATCGGCTGGTTCCAGGAATTCTGGTGCCGGCGCTACGCGCCCGACGATCCAGCGGCCGCACGCACGCCGTCGAGGCTTGCCACGGCTGACGCATGGTGGAATTCAAGCACGGTGCCGCACGGCACGCGTTGGTCGCTGCCGTTGCCCGACGCCGCCGGCATCGACGCATGGCTCGATGTCACGCTGGCCGATACGCTCGACGCGCTGGCGCATTCGCGCGACGGCGAGCGCTACTTCTTCGAGCTGGCGCTCTATCATGAGGACATGCACGTCGAAGCATTGCTGATGACGCTGCAGACCCTTGCACTGCCGCTGCCGCCTGGCTATCCCGCAGTAGCGGCGACGCGCGATGCAGTTGCCACGGATCCCGGCGACATTCAATTCGCTGGCGGCCCTATGCAACTTGGGGCCGCCCGCGACACGGCCGCCAGGCGTTTCGTGTTCGACAACGAGAAGTGGACGCATGTTGTCGATGTGGCGCCCTTTGCGATGGCCGCGGCTTGCGTCACCAACGCGCAGTTCGCGGCATTTGTGGCAGCGGGCGGCTACACCCGCCGCGAGTGGTGGAAGCCCGCGGGCTGGGCTTGGCGCACCGCCAGCGGCGCAATGCACCCCACGTACTGGCGCGCCACCGCCGGCGGCTGGGAAGCGCGGCGGTTTGCGCAGTGGTTGCCACTTGATCCGGCGCAGCCAGTACTGCACGTCAATGCCTTCGAGGCCGAAGCCTGGTGCCACTACGCAGAACGTCGGCTGCCCACGGAAGCGGAGTGGGAGTTCGCGGCACGCCATGCGTCATTGCACACCACCGGAGTGCTTGACCACGTCCGCAGTACACCTGCAGCGGCGGCGGATGGCGGCGGCATGGTACATCTGCTGGGCAACGTCTGGGAATGGACCGCCAGCACGTTCATGCCGTTTCCCGGCTTTGTTGCCGACCCCTACGCCGAGTATTCGGCGCCGTGGTTCGGCGACCACCGGGTGCTGCGCGGGGGCTCCTTCGCCACGCGCTCGCGTCTCGTGCATCCGGGCTTCCGCAACTTTTACACGCCTGAGCGCGCTGACCCGTTCGCGGGATTCCGGACGTGTGCACTGCAACATGAAATGCTGAAGAGCTGACGCTGCGCGCTTATTTCGCGCCCCCGGCGCGTCGGATGCTTTCCCTTCGTGAGGTGTGGGCGTAGCATCCTGCGCAGCCCGAGGCTAAAGCGGCACGAACTTCGCTTGTGGCACGGGATCCTGTTGTTGCACGGCGCTTGTCGCCATTTGGAGGTCGCCGGTCTTGAATCCCACGGACATCGCAAATCCCGATTATTTCCACAAGGTCGTCGATTGCCAGTGGGCCTGTCCCGCCCATACCCCTGTTCCCGAATACATCCGGATGATCGCGGCGGGCCGCTACGGCGACGCTTACCTCGTCAATTGGCACTCCAACGTTTTCCCCGGCATCCTCGGCCGCACGTGCGACCGCCCGTGCGAGCCTGCGTGCCGGCGGGGCCGCGTCGAGGAAGGGTCGCCCGAGCACCGCAAGCTCGACGCCAAGCCGGAGCCGGTGGCGATCTGCCGCCTGAAGCGCGTAGCGGCCGACCTGAAGGAAGACATCCGGCCGCGCCTGCCGCAACGGCCCACGACGAAGAACGGCAAGCGCGTCGCGTTCGTCGGTGCGGGCCCGGCCTCGCTGACCGTGGCGCGCGACTTGGCGCCGCTCGGCTACGACTGCGTGGTCTTCGACGGCGACCCGAAGGCCGGCGGCATGATGCGCACGCAGATCCCCAAGTTCCGGTTGCCGGACGCGGTGATCGACGAGGAAATGGGCTACGTGCTGGATCTTGGCCTCGACTTCCGCGCGGGCCAGCGCGTCGACAGTCTCCGCACGCTGCTTGAAGGCCATTGGGACGCGGTGTTCATCGGCAGCGGCGCCCCGCGTGGCCGCGACCTCGACATCCCTGGCCGGCGCGAAGCCGCGGCCAACATCCATATCGGCATCGACTGGTTGTCCTCGGTGTCCTTCGGCCACATCACGAAGATCGGCCGGCGCGTCGTCGTGCTGGGCGGCGGCAACACGGCGATGGATTGCTGCCGGTCGTCGCGGCGCCTTGGCGGCGACGACGTCAAGGTGATCGTGCGCTCCGGCTTCGACGAGATGAAGGCCTCGCCTTGGGAGAAGGAAGACGCGCAGCACGAAGGCATCCCGATCCTCAACTTCATGGTGCCGAAGTCGTTCACGCATGAAGGCGGCAAGCTCACCGGCGTGATGTTCGAGAAGGTAACGCCGCAGAAGGATGCGCAGGGGCGGCGGCAACTGGTGCCTACCGGCGAGCCCGACGTACACGTGCCGTGCGATGACGTGCTGGTAGCCATCGGCCAGGAAAACGCATTCCCGTGGATCGAGCGCGATATCGGCATCGAATTCGACGGTCATGGCATGCCGGTGGTGAACAAGACGACGATGGCCTCGTCGCGGCCCGACATCTTCTTTGGCGGCGATGCCGCGTTCGGACCCAAAAATATCATCTGGGCCGTGGCGCATGGCCACGAGGCGGCCATTTCCATCGACCTGCATTGCCAGGGCAAGGCGCTCACACAGCGGCCGCCGCCGCACATGAACCTGTCGTCGCAAAAGATGGGTATCCACGAGTGGAGCTACGACAACGCGATCCACGGCGACACGCGATATCGCGTGCCGTTGAAGGACACCGTGATCGCGCTGAAGGACATCCGCACCGAAGTGGAGCTCGGCTTCGACGCGCGCGTGGCCTTCGCCGAAGCGCAGCGCTGCCTCAATTGCGACGTGCAGACGGTGTTCGCCGACAAGGCGTGCATCGAATGCGATGCGTGTGTCGACATCTGCCCGATGGATTGCATCACCTTCACCAGCAACGGCGAGGAAGCCGACCTGCGCACGCGGTTGCAGGCGCCGGCGGCCAATCTCACGCAGGAGCTCTATGTATCCGGCCTGCTGAAGACCGGCCGCGTGATGGCGAAGGACGAGGACGTTTGCCTCCATTGTGGCCTGTGTGCCGAGCGTTGCCCGACAGGTGCCTGGGACATGCAGAAGTTTCTGTTCGAGTCGGCGCAATCGGGCGACCGCTGCCGGACGAAGCGTACCGGCGTGTCGATTGAGTTCTCGCCGCGGTTGGTTGCCGCGGCGGCGGATTGAGGGCCATTGCATGAGCCCATCGATCCGCACCAACGATTTCGTCGTCAAGTTCGCCAACGTCAACGGCTCAGGCTCGGCCTCGGCCAACGGCCTTTTCGCCAAGGCCATCCTGCGCATGGGCGTGCCGGTCGCGGCGCGCAACATTTTCCCGTCCAACATTCAGGGCCTGCCCACGTGGTTCGAGGTGCGGGTGGTCGAGGACGGCTGGCGTGGCCGGCGCGGGGGCGTGGACCTGATGGTGGCGATGAATCCCCAGACGTGGGAGAACGATGTGGCCGAAGTCGACGCCGGCGGCTGGCTCTTCTACGACTCGACCAAGCCACTGCCACCGTCGAAATTCCGTGCCGATATCACGGCGCTCGGCATTCCGCTTACGGGCATCTGTAACGCCGAGTATTCGGACCCGCGGCAACGCCAGCTCTTCAAGAACGTCATCTACCTGGGGGCGCTGTCCGCGTTGCTCGACATCGAACCGGCCGTCATCGAGAAGCTCTTCGGCGAGCAGTACAAGGGCAAGGAGGCTCTGCTCGATTCGAACATCAAGGCGTTGGGGATGGGGCGCGACTATGCGCTGGCCCATTTCAAATGCCCGCTGCCCATTCGCGTGAAGCGCAGCGACCGCGTGGGCGACCGCATCTTCATCGACGGCAACAGCGCCGCCGCACTGGGCTGCGTGTACGGTGGCGCGACGGTGGCTGCGTGGTACCCGATCACGCCGTCGTCGTCGCTGGCCGAAGCCTTCATGAAGTACTGCGGCAAGTTCCGCACCGATCGCGCCACCGGCGACAAGCGCTACGCGATCCTGCAGGCGGAGGACGAGTTGTCCTCGATCGGCATGGTGATCGGCGCGGCGTGGAACGGCGCACGCGCCTTTACCGCCACGTCCGGACCCGGCGTTTCGCTGATGCAGGAGTTCCTGGGCCTTGCGTACTTCGCGGAGATTCCCGTCGTGCTGTTCGACGTGCAGCGCGGCAGCCCGTCCACGGGCATGCCGACGCGCACGCAGCAGGCCGACCTCGTCTCCTGCGCCTATGCGTCGCACGGCGACACCAAGCACGTCATGCTGCTGCCGGAAGACCCGCGCGAATCGTTCGAATTCGGCGCCACGGCCTTCGACCTGGCCGACCGGTTGCAGACACCCATCTTCGTGATGCTCGATCTCGACATCGGCATGCAGGACTGGCTGTGCGAGCCCTTCGACTGGGACGACAGCCGCCGGATGGACAGGGGCAAGGTGATGACGACCGCCGACCTTGAAAGCGGCCGCGACTTCGGCCGCTATCTCGACGTCGACGGAGATGGCATTCCGTTTCGAACCTATCCCGGCACCCACGCCACGCGCGGCAGCTACTTCACGCGCGGCACGACCAAGGACCGGTATGCGCGGTACACAGAGGAGGGCGTGGCCTATGTCGATAATATGCAGCGTCTGCAGCGGAAGTTCGAGACCGCAAAGATGATCGTGCCGGCGCCGGTCGTCGAGCCGGCGAGCAAGCCGACCCGTACCGGCGTGATCTGGTTCGGTTCCACGGGCGCGGCGATGGCGGAGTCGCTGGCCGCGTTGGAGCTCGACGGCATCCACCTTGACCGCCTGCGGTTGCGCGCGTTCCCGTTCGCCGATGCGGTGCACGACTTCATCGCCGCGCACGAACGCGTGTTCGTCGTCGAGCAGAACCGCGATGCGCAGATGAAGTCCTTGCTGGTCAACGAATGCGGCGTGGATCCCGCGCGGCTCATTTCGATCCTGCACTACGACGGCACGCCGATCACCGCGCGCTTCGTCACCCGTGAGATTGCCGAGAAGGCGCGTCTCTTCAACGTTACACCGCTGCGCAAGGTGGCCCCATGACCTATCTCGCCAAACCGAAGATTCATCACCCGTCGCTGCCGCGCAATGCGCTCGGCTATACGCATCGCGACTACGAGGGGGCCATCTCCACGTTGTGCGCGGGCTGCGGCCACGACTCGATCTCGTCCGCGATCATCCAGGCCTTTTTCGAGCTGGACGTGCCGCCGCATCGCGTGGCCAAGCTTTCCGGCATCGGCTGCTCGTCGAAGACGCCCACCTACTTCCTCGGCAATTCGCATGGCTTCAACAGCGTACACGGCCGGATGCCCTCGGTCCTGACGGGCGCGGCGCTGGCCAACCGCGACCTCATCTACCTCGGTGTGTCGGGCGACGGCGATTCCGCGTCGATCGGTCTCGGCCAGTTCGCCCATGTGCTGCGGCGCGGCGTCAACATGGTCTACGTCGTCGAGAACAACGGCGTCTACGGCCTCACCAAGGGCCAGTTCTCCGCCACGGCGGACAAGGGCAGCAAGAGCAAACGCGGCGTGGTCAACAGCGACGAGCCGATCGACCTCGCCATGCTGGCGCTCTCACTCGGCGCCACCTTTGTCGCGCGCGGCTTTTCCGGCGACAAGACGCAACTGGTGCCGCTACTGAAGGCGGCGGTCGAGCATCGCGGTGCGGCGTTCATCGACGTGATCAGCCCGTGCGTGGCCTTCAACAACCATGCCGGTTCCACCAAGAGCTACGACTATGTGCGCGAACATAATGAGGCGGTGAATCGCCTCGACTTCGTTCCCTCGCGCGAAGCGATGACCGCCGACTATCCGCCGGGAGCAACGCAGGTGCTGCACCTGCACGACGGACGCATGGTCAACCTGCGCAAGCTCGACAGTACGTACGACCCCACCGATCGCGTCGCGGCCATCGGCTTCCTCGAGGCGCGCCGGGCCGCTGGCGAAGTGGTCACCGGCCTCCTCTACATCGATGAACACAGCACCGACCTGCACGATGCGATCGGCACGGTGGCGACGCCATTGAATGGGTTGAATGATGCCGACCTGGTGCCGGGCAGTGCGGCGCTGGCGGGCGTGAACGCCGGGCTGCGCTAGCGGTCACGTCGTGGCTTGGTCTCCGGCGGCAGCTCGCCGGACTGCCGCCGATCCGCCAGTGGCGTGGGCGGGGCGTAAGATTCCTCCATGTCCACCACCAGGAAGATCCTCGCCGGTGCGGCAGCGCTGGTCGTGGCCGTGCTGATCGGCATCGCCATCACGCTCGCGACGGTGGACGTCAACACGCTGATCGGCCCGGTCAAGGATCGCGTGCAGGCGGCTACGGGCCGCGAACTCAAAGTGGGCGGCGGCGCCAGCCTCAAGTATTCGTTCGAGCCGAAACTGGTGCTGAACGACGTGTCGCTGGCGAATGTGCCGTGGGGGACGGCTCCTGCGCTGCTGTCGGCCAAGCGGCTCGAATTGCAGGTGGCGCTGTTGCCGCTGTTGTCGCGCCGGTTCGAGGTGATCGAGCTGGCACTGGTCGATCCGGTGATCGCGCTCGAGACTGATGCCGATGGGCGGGGCAACTGGGATTTCGCGAAGCGCGGCGCTGCGGCCGGTGCACCGGCGTCGGGCGACGCTGCCAGCGCGCCGTCTGTCGCGAACTTTTCGATCACCGGTGGCAAGCTCACGTTTCGCGATGCAAAGTCAGGTCACCTGACGCGTGTTGCGATCACCAAACTGGCGTTGCGCGCGCGCGATCCGCGTTCGCCGATTGCCGCGCAGTTCGACGGCACGGTGGACGACGTGGCCATCGCGGTCGAGGGTACGCTCGGTCCGCTCGAATCGCTGGTCCAGCAGCGGTGGCCGTTCCCGGTGGCGCTCAAGGGCCAGGTCCAGGGGCGCGAAGCCGTCGTATCGACGAAAATCGGAAAGGAGGCCGGCACCTATGTCCTCAACGACCTGGATCTGCGCGTCGGCCCCAACACGGTGGCGGGACAGTTCTCGATCGTCACCGGCGGTGCCCGTCCCAAGCTCATCTTTGGTCTAGCGGCCACGACCTTTGCCATCGCAGACCTGCCGCTGGCGGTCGCAGCGCCCACTGCCGCGACGGCCGCACGGGCGCGGAGCGGGAAAATATTTGCCGAGACGCCTGTCGACTTGTCGATCCTGCGCGCCGTGGATGCCGATGGCCGGATCGCGATCGGCAAGCTGGTGCTGGCGAATGGCCGCACCGTCGACAACCTGAAAGTGCAAGTCGCGCTGGCGGCTGGACGGCTCAATGTCAGCGAGTTCTCGGCGTCAGCTTGGGGCGGCGCGCTGTCGGGTGCAGCCACGATCGACGCGGCAAAGGCGGAGGCGCCGACGTTGAACCTGCGTGTCAATGGTAAAGGCCTCGACCTCGGTGCGGTACTGAGGGAGCTGGGACTTCCACGCGAGGTCAGCGGCGGCAAGCTCGACGTCGCGGTCGATCTCGCGATGCGCGGCACGTCGCCGCATGCGTGGGCGAGTTCGGCGACGGGTACCGTGCGCGCGGATGTCGGGCGCGCCACGCTCACCAACGCGAAGATCGAGATGACGATCCCGATGGACCGCCTCCTGTCCGCGATCAATCCCTTTCGCGACCGCGATCCGTCCACGAACCTGCTGTGCGCGGTGGTGCGCTTGCCGTTTCGTGATGGCGTGGCGCGCGTCGACCGCAGCATCGGGATGGAAACCAACAAGGTCGGCGTGCTGGCCAGCGGCACGCTGGACCTGCGCAACGAAACGCTCGACTTTGCGCTTCAACCGAAGGTCAACAGCGGCATTCCCGTCGACATCCCCAACCTGGCGGAACTGGTCCGCCTCGCCGGCCCGATCCGGTCACCGGAGGTGAAAGTGGATGCGCTAGCATCGATCGCCGCCATCGCCAGCATCGGCGCGGCGTTAGGCACGAGTGGCCTGTCCGTGCTCGGCCAGGTACTGTGGGCCAAGGTGGCGGATGGTGGTGCTACCGCGTGCCAGATCGCAGCGGGACAGAAGTCGGCGCCGGCCGCAAGCAACACGGCGGCGAAGGCCGGAGCAGCCGCGAACCCGCTGGAAGATGTCGGCAAGGCCGTCGGGCGCCTCTTCGGCAAGTAGTGTTGACAGCCCCAGGTTGCGCGCGCCGCTTTGGTGCATGCGGTCAGGGGCCGGTCGCCTGGTACGGATGCGTGGCCAGCCAGTGGTTCGCGATGTCGATGCGCCGGGCCACCCAGACATCCGGGTGCTGCTGCACGTAATCGAGGAAGCGCGCCAGCGCAGCGGCGCGTGCCGGCCGGCCGACAATGCGGCAATGCAGCCCCACCGACAGCATCTTCGGCGCATTGAGGCCCCGCGGATCGCCTTCCGCATACAAAACGTCGAAGGCATCCTTCAGGTACGCGAAGAACTGCTCGCCGCTGTTGAAGCCCTGCGGCGCGGCGAAGCGCATGTCGTTGGTGTCGAGCGTGTAGGGCACGATCAGCAGCGGTGTTTCGCCATGCGGCATCCGCACCGGCGCGTACCAGGGCAGGTCATCCGAGTAATCGTCTGCGGAATACTTGAAGTGTCCCTGCTCGACCACCAGCCGCCTCGTATTGGGACTGTCGCGGCCGGTGTACCAGCCGTCGGGCGGCGCTCCGGTGAGCCGCGTGATCGTTTCCACTGCCAGCGCCATGTGCGCACGTTCGACGTCTTCGTCGATGTCCTGGTACGAGATCCAGCGCCAACCGTGGCTCGCGATCTCGTGGCCGCCGGCCATGAACGCATCGACGACGGCCGGATTGCGCGCCAGCGCCATCCCCACGCCGAAGACGGTGAGCGGCATGGCGCGCTCGCGAAACAACCGCAGGACGCGCCAGACGCCGGCACGCGAACCATATTCGTAGAGCGACTCCATCGACATGTGACGCGCCGGGAACGCCTGCGCACCGATAATCTCGGACAAGAACGTTTCCGACGCCGGATCACCATGCAGCACGCTGTTTTCCGCACCCTCTTCGTAGTTGAGGACGAATTGCACGGCAATGCGCGCACCGCCGGGCCAACGCGGATGCGGGGGCGTGGCCCCATGGCCCGCCATGTTGCGCGGATAGCCGGGTTCGAAGGAGGAACAGGCGTCTGTCATGGTGTCGGGCTCGCTGGAATTGCAGCTTCCTTTATACAATAGAGCCTCGGCAAGCCAATGCAGCACCGGAGAACCCTCGATGGGACGCCTGACCACGCACGTGCTCGACACCGCCCACGGCCGGCCGGGCGCAGGCATCCGCATCACGCTATACCGCAACCTGGGCGAGCGCTATGCGCTGATCAAGGACGCGCTCACCAATGCCGACGGCCGTTGCGACGCGCCGCTGCTGGAAGGCGCCGCGTTCTCTGCGGGTCGCTATCGCCTGGTCTTCGCCGCCGGCGAGTACTTCTCGACAACAGGCGCCACGTTGCCCGATCCTCCCTTCGTCGATGAAGTGGTGCTCGATTTTGGCGTGGCCGACGGCAATGCGCACTATCACGTGCCGCTGCTGGTCTCGCCGTGGAGCTGGTCCACGTATCGCGGCAGCTAGCGCGTCCCGGCCATGGAAGCCTACGCGCTGGAATGGGTGCAACTGCTGATTCGCTGGGTGCATCTCATCACCGGCATCGCGTGGATCGGTTCGTCGTTCTATTTCGTGATGCTCGACAACAGCCTTCTGCCGCCGAAGCGCCAGCAGGACGCGGACGAGGGCATCGGCGGCGAGCTGTGGGCGATCCATGGCGGCGGCTTCTATCACGTGCAGAAGTTCCGCGTCGCGCCAGCCGAGCTGCCATCGCCGCTGCACTGGTTCAAGTGGGAGGCGTACTGGACGTGGATGAGCGGCTTTGCGCTATTTATCATCATGTACTACGCGCACGCCGACCTCTACATGATCGACCGCAGCGTCGCGGACCTGCAACCCTGGCAGGCAATCGCGATCTCGCTGGCGCTGATGGTCGGTGGCTGGCTCTTCTACGACCAGCTGTGCAAGCGCGCGGGGCTCGATCACGAGAAGGTGATCGCCGTGGTGATGGTGCTGTTTCTCACCGTCACCGCGTGGGGTGTGTCGCATCTCTTCAGCGGTCGCGCGATGTTCATGCAGGTGGGCGCGATGATGGGCACGATCATGGCGTGGAATGTGTTTTTCGTGATCATGCCGTCACAGCGCAAGCTGGTGGAGGCGAAGGAACGCAACGAGCCGCCTGACCCCATCTACGGCCAGTGGGGCAAGCAGCGCAGCGTCCACAACAACTACTTCACGCTGCCGGTGCTGTTCATCATGATCAGCAACCACTATCCACATACGTTCGGACACCAGCACGCGTGGCTGGTGCTGATCGCCGTGCTCTTGCTGGCCGCGCTGATACGTCATTTCTTCAACCTGCGGCACAGGGGGCGCACGGCGTGGGCCATTCCGGCGGTGGCGGCCATCGGCACGCTGGCGCTGGCGATCGTGATCGCGCCAGTGGCGCCCAAGGCGGCGGCCTACACGTTCGCGGACGTACAGCGGATCGTGGCAGAACGCTGCACCACTTGCCATGCGGACAAGCCCACGCAGCCCGGCTTCCTCGTCGCGCCGAAGGGCTTCGTGCTCGAGACGCCCGCGCAAATCGTAGCCAGCGCGCAGAAGATCAAGGAGCAGGCGGTGCTGACCAAGGCCATGCCGATCGGCAACCTCACCAACATGACCGACGCCGAACGCGCGACGCTCGGTGCGTGGCTGGCGGCCGGCGCCCCGCCGCCCAAACCGTAACCGCCGCAATACCGGCGCCCGCGCGGCATGCGGGCGGCGCAAAACAATCGCGCTCAGCTCAGAACAACTGCGATTGCGCAGGCTTGCCCGACTTGGCCGGGTCGGCCGCAACGGGCTCCTCAGCCGCAGCCGCAGCCGCGGCCGCAGCCGCGTCCTCGGCCACTCGCTCCAGCAGCGATGCATCGTCGTTGCGCACCGCGTTCACGCGCGTGGACACGGGGTAGTACGTCATCAACGCCGCGGGAAACGGCGCGAAGAGATCGCTGACATCGACATTGGCCACATCCAGCCAGCGCTCGTAGTCTGTGGACGCCACGATCACCGGCATCCGGTCGTGCAGCGGCGAGAGCAGCGCGTTGGCCTGCGTCGTGACGATCGTGCAGGTGTCGAGCACCTCGCCCTCCGGCGACAGCCAGCGCTCCGCCAGCCCGGCGAACGCGAAGAGGCCGCCGTCTTTCATGCCGATGTGAATCGGCTGCTTGGCACCGCCTGCGCCCACTTTCCATTCGTAGAAACCATTGGCAGGCAGCAGGCAGCGATGCCGCCGGTAGGCAGTACGGAACGAGGGCTTCTCGGCAATCGTCTCGGAACGCGCGTTGATCATCTTGGCGCCGATGCCCGGTTCCTTCGCCCAGCGCGGCACCAGGCCCCAGCGCATGTCGACAAGCTCGCGCGGGCCTGCCTGCGAGTGTCGAACCACCGGCACCTGCTGCATCGGCGCGATGTTGTAGCGCGGCGCAAGCGACGGGATGGTGCCGATGCCGAAGGCCAGCGCGATCGCCGCCGGATGCGTGTGCAGTTCGTAGCGCCCGCACATGGTGGCGAATCCGTGTCTGCCCGACAATCAGGATGACGCGTCGGCCGGAGACTCGGCGAGCAGCTTGCGCGCAGTGCGCGCGACCTGCAGCGTGTCCCAGTACGCATAGGCGCCGACCGCGGCTGCGCCCGCGAGCGGCACCCACCGGGAGGCCGCGGTGCCGGCCACGCGCCGGGTGACGCCGA
>Ga0105048_10007041_pt1 | contig 18097 bp, 13 predicted proteins | sample MAT05_FD_78382 | JGI IMG/M metagenome (GOLD analysis project Ga0105048, IMG submission 78382) | Freshwater microbial communities from Lake Fryxell liftoff mats and glacier meltwater in Antarctica - MAT-05 | ecosystem: Environmental > Aquatic > Freshwater > Ice > Liftoff microbial mat | place...
CCGCCGCGTACGAGGCCGCGCTGAAGGCGAACAAGGTGCGCTACACCGCGTACGTCTATCCAGGCACGCAGCACGGGTTCAACAACGACACGACGCCAAGGTATGACGCCGCGGCGGCGAAGCTGGCGTGGTCGCGGACGCTGGAGCTGTTCGAGAAGCAGCTGCGCGGTTAGCTACGCGCGAGCCGCGAATTCTTCGAGCCAGGCACTCTGCTCGGGCGTATCCGGCACCGGCCGCCCGCGCGCTGCGGCGAGGCACACCAGAATCGCCGCGCAGATGAGCGAGGAGCGCCCGATACCTTGCCGGCAGTGAACGGCGACGCTCTCGCCCTTCGCCACCCGCTCGCTCATGGTGCGGGCCAGCGCACGTATCGCAGCCTCGGACGGGAGGCCGCGATCCACGATGGGAAATCGCACCAGCTCGACGCCCGCACGGACGCAGGTCTCCGCCAGGGGCTTCAGGTCGAGCTCATCGAGCTCGTGTCCACGGCCGCAATGAAGTGCACGCTCAATCATGTCCCATACTTTTTTCGAATTGGAGCGGACCCGAAGCTACTTACACGGTCGTGAACGTCACTATGCGGACTATCTCGCCGCTTCCGAGCTGATACGGAAAGAGATCGGCGCCGAGGCGTCTCAGGCCGAAGTCTTCCGCACGATGGTTCAGATGGCGCTGGGGAAGCGCGACGTGACGAAGCCCGGCTATCAGGTCACGGCGACGGTGTGGCGCCGTCGTGGTCCCCGCTCTGACTTTCAGATCTCGCCCCGCAGCTGCTTCAACTTGTACACCACGTACACATACCCAACCCCGCCAACCAAGCTCGTCACGAAGAAGTCGGTCATCATCCCGACGTGCTCGCCGATCACGAAATGCAGCCCGTACGAGATCCCCGCGCCGATGATCATCCCTACGAAGTGGGTCAGCATCTCAGTCGAACGCGCTCTGCCGGAACCCCGCCGCGATCACCGGGGCGAACTCGCGCACCGGGCCGACGCGTCGCACGTCGACCGCTGTGACCTTGTACTCCGGGCAGCTCACCAGCGGGTCCGCGTGGCCGCTGGTGAGTAAGTTGGTCTTTACCTCCGGGAAATGGAACGAGAGGAACACATTCCCCGGCGCCACGCGGGTCGTGATGCACGCGTAGGTCGTCACCGACCCGCGCGCGCTGCGAATTTCGACCGCCTCGCCTTCCAGGATACCGAGCCGTGCCGCGTCGAGCGGGCAGATCTCGACGAGATCCTCGGGGTGGAGCTCGGCATTGCCCGTGCGACGCGTCTGCGTCCCGGAGTTGTAATGCGCGAGCTGGCGCCCGGTGATGAGGATGAACGGCAGCTCCTCCGAGGCGGTCTCGCCGGGTGGCTCCCAGTCCACCGTGAAGAGCACGGCGCGGCCGTCCGGTGTCGCGAAGGTCTCCTCGTACAGGATCGGAGTGCCGGGGTGCGTACTATCCAGCACCGGCCACTGCAGCCCCTGCGATCCGAGGCGCGCGTGCGAGACGCCGCGCAAGGATGGCGTCAGCGCCGCGATCTCGTCCATCACGTCGGACGACGAAGTATGCGGCATCGTGTAGCCGAGGCTCGCCGAGAGCTCGAGCAGGATGTCGAGGTCGCGCCGCGCGTCTCCGGGCGGCGGCACCGCCTCGCGCACCATCTGCAGCCGGCGCTCGGCGTTGGTGAAGGTGCCAGTCTTCTCGAGGAAGCTCGATCCCGGCAGCATCACGTGCGCGAAGTCCGACGTCGCGTTCGCGAAGATGTCGTGTACCACCAGAAACTCCAGCGATCGGAGCGCCTTTTCCACGTGGTGGACGTTGGGGTCGGTCTGCGCGATGTCCTCGCCGAAGACGTACATGCCGCGCAGCTTTCCCGAGACCGCGTTGTCGAACATCTCGGGGATCATCATCCCGCGTACCGGTGGAATGGGCCGGCCCCAGCGCGCCTCGAACTCACCGCGGACCTCGTCGTTGTCGACCGTTCGATACATGGTCAGATAGTTGGGCAGCGCGCCGATGTCGCTCGAGCCCTGCACGTTGTTCTGGCCGCGCAGCGGGTTCGATCCGGAGCCCGGCTTCCCGAGGTTGCCGGTGAGTATCGCCAGGTTGGTCAAGGTACGGACGCCGGAGACCCCTTGCGACTGCTCGGTGACGCCGAGGCCGTAGAAGATCGCGGCCGGTGCGGTCGTGGCGTAGAGATGCGCCGCCCGCTCGAGATCCCGCGGCGGAACACCGCTGATCTCGAACACCCGCTGCGGATCATACTGGGCGACCAGCGCCCGATACTGCTCCGAGGCGCCCACGCGGGCCGAAAGGAAGGCCTCGTCCGCCAGGTTGTCGCGCAAGATCACGTGCGCCAGCCCGTTGTAGACCGCGACGTTCGATCCCGGCTTGAGCTGCAGATAGATGTCGGCGTGCGTCGCGAGCTCGATGCGCCGCGGATCGAAGACGATCAGCTTCGCGCCCCGCAGCACCGCCTCCTTCATCCGCGCGCCGACCACCGGGTGGCCCTCGGTCGGGTTCGCGCCCGTGAGCAGGATACAGCGCGCCACGTCGATGTCCGCGAAGGAGTTGGTTCCGCCGGACTCTCCGAGCGAGCGAATCAACCCCAGCGACGTCGGCGAGTGACAGACGCGCGAGCAGTTGTCGATGTTGTTGGTGCCGAGCGCCGCGCGGAAGAGCTTCTGCAAGAGATAGTTCTCCTCGTTGGTGCAGCGGCTCGAGCTGATCGCCGCCAGACTATCCGCGCCGTGCCGATTCTGGATGTCCATGAAGCGCGAGGCGACGAGCGAAAAGGCTTCGTCCCATGACGCCGAGCGCCAAGAGCTGTCCGGCGCGCGGATCATCGGCGAGAGCAGCCGCTCCGAAGATCGCGCGTACTGATGCGCAAATCGGCCCTTGATGCAGGTGTGGCCCAAGTTCGAGGGACCATCGGGGGTCGGATCGATCGCCACCACCGCGTCTCCGCGCACGTGCACGTCGAGCGAGCAACCCACACCGCAATAGGCGCAGGTGGTGGTCACCGTGTTGTCCATCGTCTCGACCGAGCGGAACGCGGCCTCGTCGAGCGCGCCGGTCGGGCACGTCTCGACGCAAGCGCCACACGAGACACAGGCGCTCTCGGCGAACGAGCTGTCGATACCGGCGACGATCTTGGTGCCCCAGCCGCGCCCGGCGTAGGTCAGCGCAAAGGTCCCCTGCACCTCATCGCACGCGCGCACGCAGCGCCCGCAGACGATGCACTCGTTCATGTCGACCTTGATGTACGGGTGGCGATCGTCGCGCGGGTAACGATGTCGCTCGCCCTCGAAGCGCGACGACGTCAGCCCGAAATGCGCGGCCACGTCGCGCAGCTCGTTGCGCGAGCCCTCGCGCTCGAGCGCCTCGGCCGGATAGTCGGAGAGCACCAGCTCGACGACGCCCTTCGACACCCGCACCGCGGTGGGGTCGCACGTATCGACCTCCATACCCTCGCGGACCGTGGTGGTGCAGGCGGCGACCGGGCCGCGCGCGCCCTTCACGCCGACCAGGCAGACGCGGCACGCGCCGAACGCCTTCAGATGAGGGTCGTAGCAGAGCGTGGGGACGACGATCTTCTCGCGCCGTGCGACGTCGAGGATCGTCGCGCGATCGCTGGCCACCACTTCTTTGCCGTCGATCTTCAGCTGAACCAGCTTCTTGTCGCGGGCACCGATGTCATTCATGAGATACCTCGGGTCATCTCGTCCTGGAAATGGACGAGGAGCGACGCGATCGGCGCGGGGATCGCGCCGCCGTGAGCGCACAGGGAGCCCAGCTTCATGGTCTCGCAGAGCTCGAGCAGCAGGGCGAGGTCGGCCTCGACCGCCGCCCGAGCGCGGGGCTCCTTCAATCGACGAACGATCTCCAGGCCGCGGCGACCGCCGATCCGGCACGGGAAGCACTTCCCGCACGACTCGGCGTCACAGAACTCGAACAGGTGCACCGCGATGTCGCGCGCGTCCACCCGATCGTCCCACGCCACCAGGCCGCCGTGACCGAGCAGCCCACCCACCGCGTCGAGCTCCTCGAAGCCGAGCGGAGTATCGAGCAATGACGACGGCAATACGCCGCCGAGGGGCCCGCCGATCTGGACCGCCTTGATCGGGCGCCCGTCGCGGAGGCCCTTGCCGAGCACGTCGAGGATGTATCGAACCGGCGTGCCGAAAGGGACTTCGTAGATTCCCGGCCGCACGAAGCGCTCGTTCAGCGAGACCGTCTTCGTGCCACGGCTCTTTCCGATGCCGTAGGCCGCGTAGGCCGCGCCGCCGTGCCGCACGATCCAGCCGAGGTTGGCCAGCGTCTCGACGTTGTTCACGATGGTCGGCTTGTCGAAGAGCCCCTTGTCGGCGGGGAAGGGCGGTCGGGCGGTGACCATCCCGCGCAGCCCCTCGAGCGACCGAAGCAGGGCCGTCTCCTCGCCGCAGATGTATGACCCTGCGCCCTCGACGATGTCGATGTCGAACGAGAAGCCGCTGCCGCGAATGTCGTCGCCAAGATATCCCGCCGCGCGCGCGTCGAGCACGGCCTGGCGAAGTATCGGGGCCGATCGCGGGTACTCACTCCGCACGTACAGGAAGCCGCGGGTGGCCTTCAGCGCGAAGCCGGCGAGGGCGATGCCTTCCAGCACCGCGAACGGATCGCGCTCCATCAGCTCCTTGTCGATATAGGAACCAGGGTCGCCTTCGTCCGCGTTGCAGACGACGTACGCCTCTTTCACGCGCGCCGCGTTCGCCGCGGCGAACTTCCATTTCGACGCGGTGGGAAATCCAGCGCCGCCGCGCCCGCGCAGGCCCGACGCCTCGACCTCGGCGAGGACGTCGATGCCCCCGGCGAGCGCCTTTTCCAGGCCCACGAAGGCGCCGTGCTGTCGTGCCTGCGTCAGATCGCGCGCGTCGACGCCCGGCAGCACCAGACGTTCGAGCACGATGGCTGGGCCGCCGTGCGCCTCGCAGACCGGCACCAGCGCGCTGTGCGCTTCTTCCAGCCCACCACCTGTCCCGAGCTCGGCGGCCAGGGCGCGAGCGCGCTCCGGGCTCATCTGTCCGTAGATCCGCCCCTCGACCTCCACCGAAGGCCCCGCGTGACAGAAGCCGAGACAGTAGACCTCCTCGAGCGAGACGCTCCCGTCGGCGCTGGTCTGCCCGAGCTTCAGGCCGAGCGCGTCTTCCATCCAGCCGACCTGCTCTTCACCGCACGCTGCAAAACAAGCGGTGCCGCGGCATACTTTGACCCGCGTCTGCCCGCGGCGCGCCATGCCGAGGTCGCCATAGTAGGTCGCGACGCCGAACACCGCCGCTTCGGGCTGATGGGTGGCCTTGGCGATCGCGGAGATGTCCGCCGGGGTGATCTCGCGGTGCTCGTGCATCACGGCCTTCAGCCGCTGCAGCGCGTTGTCATGGGGATCGAAGTCCGCGCGCCGGCGTCGGATCTGGACGAGGTTGTTCGACATACTATCTCCCGAAGATCCGCTGGGCGCCCGAGTATACGTTGAAGCGCTCGTCGCGCACGAAGCCGACCAGCGTCATCTTGCACTCCGCGGCGAGCTGCACCGCCAGGCTCGACGGCGCACCCACCGCGGCCAGCACTGGTATCTGAGCCATCGCGGCCTTCTGCACCAGCTCGAAGCTCGCGCGGCCGCTGACCAGCAGCACCGTCTCGCGCAGCGGCAGGCGACCGGCGCGCAGCTGGTGACCGATCAGCTTGTCGAGCGCGTTGTGGCGGCCGACGTCCTCGTAGACGCTCAGGAGCGTGCCCTGGCCGTCGAACAGCGCCGAGGCGTGCAACCCACCGGTGGTCTCGAAGGTCTTCTGCGCGCGACGCAGCGCCGCAGGCAGCGCGTGAATCACCTTCGCAGACACCGTGAGTGGATCCGGCGTCCCCGAGGACGGACGCGCGAAGTCGAGCATCTCGAGCGAGGTCTTGCCGCACACGCCACAGCTCGACGTCGTCGTGAAGCTGCGCGCCTGCTTGTCGAACGGCAGCGGGACCCCGGCCGCGAGCATGACGCGCACGATGTTGGGCTCGAGCTGGGTGACGCTGGCGAGATCTTCGGGGCGCTTCAGGATGCCTTCGGAGAAGAGGAACCCACACGCGAGGTCCTCGTCGTCGCCGGGCGTGCGCATGGTGATGGTCAGCGGTCGGTCGCCGATGCGCATCTCGAGCGGCTCTTCGACGGCCACGCGATCCTGCTTCGGCAGCCCGTTCGCCCCGACGACGGAGAGCTCCTGGGTAGCGGCGTGCATCACCGAGGTGTATCACGCGAAGGTTGTTCTGGATAAGGTTCCGCGCCGCCGCCGGAGCGCTGGTCGCGATCATTGTGGGCCTCGCCGCGCGCTACGGCCTGAGTGGGTTTCTGGCGAAGTATCTCGGGGTCGCGCTGTGGGCGACCGCTGTTCCTGGCCCATGAACACCTCATTTTCGAGCTGATCTTCGGCACCACGTTCAATGGTCCGGACCTGGTCGCCTATGCGGTGGGGGTAGGTCTGGGCGCAGCGGCGCATTGGCTGATCGCGTCAATTCCCTTGCGTTTGTCCCAGCGAGGCACTTGAACGGGGCATGCCCCGGATCCCGCGCGACAAGACCAACGACCACACCGCCGAGATGGCCGAGAAGCGCCGCGCCATGGTCCAGGCCGAGACCGGCGCGACATTGACGCACACCAGCAAATTTTCGTTCGACCCCGGCATCCTGCCCGGCAACATCGAAAATTTCATCGGCGTCGCCCAGGTCCCCATCGGCCTCGCGGGCCCACTGCGCGTGAATGGCGAGCACGCCCGCGGTGACTTCTACATCCCGATGGCGACCACCGAGGGCACGCTCGTCGCGAGCTACAGCCGCGGCATGCGCCTCGTCTCCGAGAGCGGCGGCGTGAAGACCACCATCGTCGGCGAGGCGATGCAGCGCGCGCCGGTGTTCATCGGGGCCGACGCGCGCGAGGCCCGCGATCTCGGCCTCTGGGTCGCGAGCCACCACGCCGCGATCAAGGAGGCCGCCGAGTCCACCACCCGCTCCGGCAAGCTCACCGACATCGAGCAGTACGCCGTCGGTCCTCTCCTGTACCTGCGCGTGAACTACACGACCGGCGACGCCGCCGGCCAGAACATGACCGGCAAGGCCACGCTCGCGGCGTGCGAGTTCATCAAGTCGAACTATCCCGGCGGCGCGAAGTACGTCCTCTCCGGCAACCTCGACACCGACAAGAAGCACTCCCACATCAACGTGCTCCGGACCCGCGGCCGCCGCGTCGTGGCCGAGGTGACGGTGCCGAAGGCGCTGTTCAAGGACCTGATGGGCGTCGAGACGAAGGACCTCTTCTACTATCGCCAGGTCTCGCAGACCGGAGCCTTCCTCGCCGGCTCGGCCAACAACGGCGCGCACGCGGCGAACGGACTGGCGGCGCTGTTCATCGCCACCGGCCAGGACGTCGCGAACGTCGCCGAGTCGCACGCGGCGATCGCTTATTCGCAGCTGCTCGAGAACGGCGATTATTACTGGTCGATCACGCTGCCGGCGCTGATCGTGGCGACCTACGGCGGCGGGACCGGCCTCGCGACGCAGCGGGAGTGCCTCGAAGTGCTGGGTTGCTACGGGAAGGACCGCGCGAAGAAGCTCGCGGAGATCTGCGCGGCGATGGTGCTGGCGGGCGAGACGTCCCTGTCGAGCGCGGTGCTGGTCGGGGACTGGGTGTCGAGCCACGAGTCGCTGGGGCGGAACCGGCCGTAGACGCTCACCCGACCACCTCGTCCCGCAGCGCCTCCAGGAAGCCCATCCCATGCACGTCATCCGGCTCGAGATAGTTCCCTTCGCTCCACTCGTTCCAAGACTTCACGAACACCAGCCGTCGCTCGAGCGGCTGCGCGGCCACACGATCGAGCACGTCGCGCACGTGTGTGCGAAATACTGTTGGCGTGTAGCCGGTGAGGATCGTCGACGCCGCGCCCCAGCGGGGTGAGTTGTCCCAGCCGGTCACGATGCTCGGATGATCGGTCGCGTGCATGTCCGCCGGGCCCGGCAAGAGATACGCGACCTCACCGAAGTCATAGATCGGCGGGGTGCGCGGCAGCAGGGAAGGGAGTGAGTTCGGCATCGCCCACACCGCGGCGTCGAGATCGTAGATCCCAGCTCTCCGGCGGTTGGGCTTGTAGGCGACCATGTACAGTCCGCCCAGCCCGGCCTCGTGGGCGCGCTGGCGGAAGATCTCGTTGAACACGTACGGGTCGGGGAGATCGTCGATGCGATAGATCAGGAACAGCGGCTTGCCGTCGACGCGGAAGTATCGGTCGTCGCGAAAGTACGGGAGCATCGCGTCGAAGAAGAGGTGATAGTCCACCGGGCCCGGATAGGTCTGCTCGACGAAGACGCGCGATGCGTTGCCTCGCCAGGCGTCGGTCCACGGATGGTTGGCCCAGCCCACGCAGAACGGGAGGCGCGGCTCTCCGCTCTCCAGCACCTCGCGGAAGGGACGCTCGAGCATCCTGCGCCCGCCGCCCAGCCAGTAGGTCCACCAGCAGAACGCCGAGATGCCGTGCGCCTCGGCCATCTCGGCCTGCGCCGCGCGGGTCTCGGGCACGCGCAGGTCATAGAAGCCCAGGTCGGCGGGGAGCTTCGGCTGCTGATGCCCCGCGAACAGCGGCCGTGCGCGCGCCACCAGCGTCCACTCGGTGAAGCCGCGGCCCCAGCAGGCGTCGTTCTCCGGCACCGGGTGGAACTGCGGGAGATAGTGGGCGATCAGGCGGGCGCGCATACTATCGAACGACCCGGTGGCCGAAGCTCTTCATCCACCAGTCCGGCGTGTACGCCGCCACCGGATCTTCGTTCTCGATCCACGCGTTCGTGGCGATCGACTTCTTCTCGGCTGCGGGCGACCAGGGATAGAGCGAGCAGCCGCGGCACATGTGGTCCTTGGGCAGCGCGTCGTCATCGAACCCCTCGCGAAAGGCTTCGTACGCCGGACCGTTCCACACGTTGTCGAGTCCGTCGTGGATGTTGCCCAGCACCACCGCGCCGTCGTGATCGCGACAGCACGGCACCACCCGCCCATCCCAGAGCACGACGAAGCTGTTGAACGGGCGCCGGCACGATCCGCCGAGGAACTTCTCCGATGCCGCGCCGAACTGCGCGAGCTCGGGCACAGTCCACGCTGAAAATCGCTTCACCGCCACCACCACACCGGGGTCCGAGCACGCGAAGCGCTCCTCGAACGCCTTCCACTGGTGCTGGTTGTCGGCGTAGGCGATCATCTGGATCATCACCTTGGTCGGTGAGTCGAGCTTCCGGCGAACATCGAGAAATGCGCGGACATTTTCCTCGGCCTTTTCGAAATTCGCGACCTTTCCGGTGATGGCACGCATCGTCGGCGTGTCGAGCGCATCGACGGTGATCACGATCATGCACAGGCCCGCGCGGAGCAGCGCCTCTCCGCGCTCGGGCGTCAGATGGTTCGGGCGGCACGCCAGCGACGTGGGGACGCCGCGGCTGCACGCGTAGGCGACGTGCTCGGCGATCTCGGCGTGGAGCAGCGCCTCGCCCATGTGGTGCAGCGCCATCGGCCAGAAGTTGCGCTGGTAGGGCGCCACCGCGTCGACCACCGCGCGGAAGGTCTCGGGGCTCATCATGCCGAGCGGCCGGTGCATATGGTGGGTGCGCGGGCAGCCCTGGCAGGTGTACGGGCAGTGGTTGGTCAGCTCGAGCTGGTAGGCGATCGGCTGGGGGCTGCGGGCGAGCATGACGCGCCGTCAGACTACGGAAAGAAGCGCGCGCGCACCAGATCGGTGGTCTGCGCGCGGCACGCCCACCTCCGGCTCTTTACCGCAGGACCGACGTGGTGTCTTATCGCGCATCCCCGGTGCAGAATGTCGCGTGATACAGGCGCCGGTTCAGACGCCCGCGAGGCGCTGACGTATCACCCCTCCAAGGTGGAGTGGGCCACCGCGCAGTTCCTGGCCGTGCCGCCGTCGTTCCTTGCGCGACTAGGTCTGTACCTCATCATACTCACCATCGTCGCAGGGCTGATCTATACCGCCACCGCCCGGATCGCGGTGACGGTGGGTGCGCCCGGAATCTTGCGTCCCGAGGCGGGCGTCTTGCCGATCCGCGCGCCGGTCACGATGAACGTGAAAGAGCTGCACGTCCGTGAGAACGACGTGGTGCAGCAGAACCAGCTGCTGGTCGTGTCGCAAGACTATCTCTCGGAGGAGGAGGCGCAGCGCCTGGTGAGCGACGCCGCGACGCTGAGCGCGATCCTCGAGAAGGACAAGAGCTACGGCTGTGGTGAGTGCGTGGCGAGCCTGGAAAGGCTGGCCGGGACCGCGTTCATCATCCAGGGCAGCGGTCCCATCCGCGAGCCGCTGTCGGCGCTGCGGCAGCGCCTGCGGGAGCACACCAGCCTGCGCAGCCTCTATTCGAGGCGCGGCGGCTCGGCGGTGGCGCTCCAGCGGCGGATCGAGCTGGCGCGCGAGAAGCTGGCCGAGATCAAGAAGCGCAACGCCGAGGCCATGCTCGCCACCAAGGTCGAGGAGCTCACGAACGACATCGTGACCGCGCAGGCGCAGATGGCCGAGCGCGAGGACGCCAACAAGTCGACGGTCGATTCCGCGCGCGATCGGCTGGTGATCCAGCTCGCCGAGATCGACGACGTGGTGGAGCGCTACCGCGCCCAGCAGACCATCGTCGCGCCGGTCGCGGGCACCATCACCGACCTCCAGCTGGGCGGCCCGGGCCAGCTCGTCTCGGCCGGCCAGCACATCCTCGACATCGTGCCGATCGACGCCCGATTGGCCGCCGAGCTGCGCGTCGCCAACAAGGACATCTCGAAGGTGCGCGTCGGCATGGAGGTGCGGATGAAGCTCGCCGCGCTCCCCGAGCGTGAGTTCGGTGTCGCCACCGGTAAAGTCGAGAGCGTCGCGGCCAACGTGTCCTATGACTCGAGCCGGCCGGGTGCGAGCAACTTACCCGTCTACAAGGTGGTGGTGAAGCTCGATCAGCAGTCCCTCTCGAAGGACGGCAAGCCATACGATTTCAAGCTCGGAATGGGCCTCGAAGGTCTGGTCGTGGCGGGCTACGAGCCGATGCTGGCGCTGGCGGTGAAGCGCATCCTGAACTTGAAGGACTCCCTCGAGTGAATCCCAGCTCGGCGCTCCTCTCCGAGGTCTCGAAGGACTCGATCCTCCAGCTCATCCCCGGCCTGCACGCGATCGCGCTCGAGCAGGGCGCGATCCGCGCCTTCCAGGCCGGCCAGGAGCTCGCGAAGAAAGGCGAGCCCTCGACCCACCTCATCATCCCCCTGAGCGCGGGGCTCACGCTGACGGACGGCGACGAAAAGGTCGGCTTCCTCGAGCGGCGTCGTGCGCTGGCCCTCCGCGAGATGATCGAAGGGCGGCCGTACCCTTATTCCGCCGTCGCTGATCAATCCACGACCGCGCTCTTTCTCCAGTCCACCACCGTCCTCGATCTCCTCTACAAAAATCAGGAGATCTTGCACTATCTCCGGCTGATCACGCGTTCGGCTGGCCTCAGGAGCTTCCGTACCTTCCTGCTCGAGCGCGCGGTCGAGCAGAAGGATGTCTTTCGCCTCTTCGCCCAGATCCCGCTCAAGCCGCTCGAGCTGAACCGCGGCGAGTCACCACCGAAAGGGGCGCTTTATTTCGTCCGCGGCGGGCAGTTGACCATCAAGCGCAAGGACGTCGCTCAGCCGATCCGCATCGGCGAGGGCGCGTTCTTCGGCGGCCAGGCGCTCATTCCTCCGCGCACGCTCGACTATTCGATCGAGGCCACCGAGCCCACCCAGCTGCACGGCGCGCCGCTCGCTGCGGTCGCGCCACTTTTGAAGGATCTGCTCGACGCGCTGTACGAGGAGCCGTGGCTCTCTCCGGTGGCCGAGGGCGGCGCGCGAAAAGGCATACTCACCGCGCTCCCGGGCGAGCCGATCGCGCTCGATGGGCTCGATCCTTCGAAGCTCATACTCATCCAGAGGGACAGCGATAGTGTCGCGGCCAGCCTCTGCAACCTCGCCTCGGTGATGGGCTTGAAGGTGAACCCGGCGCGCGTCGAGGCCGGGATCGCGCTGCGCGACAAGCTCACACTGCTCACCCTCGCCGAGGAGGTCGAGGCGTTCGGGATGGCGCTGACCGGCGCCCGCACCGCGGTGCTGGGCCCGGAGGACGGTCCCGCGCTGCTGTGGCTGGGGCCGCGGCTGATGGTGCTGGTGCGGGCCGGAGACGACGGCGTGCAACTCATCGACCCGGCACGCGGCGGGATCCGTGTCTCGCACCACGCGCTCCAGGGGCTGTGGGACGGCACGCTCCTGAGAGCGCAGCGCACGGTCGCGCGCGCGCCCCAGAACGAGGAGGCCGTTCCTTCTCCGACGAGGAACGGGCGCGCCCTGGTGAGCGAGCTCCTCGGCCAGCACAAGGTCCTCCTCGCCAACATGGGCGCGCTGACGCTGCTCGGCTTCGCGCTGAAGATGCTCGGTCCGCTCTTCACGCTCTACATCTTCGACGACGTGCTCTTGCTCGGGCGGGTCGATCTCGTCACTGGCCTGGCGATCGGCCTGGTGCTCTCGACCGTGCTCGGCTCGCTGACCACGCTGGCCCAGCACTATCTCTTCAACCAGTTCTCGGTGCGCTTCGACGCTGATCTCACCACCCAGTTCTATCGCCAGGCTCTGAGCTTGCCGATGAGCTTCTATCAGAAGCGCCGCGTGGGCGACGTGATCACCCGCCTGCAGGAGATCAGCCGCATCCGCGACTTCTTCTCCGGCCAGACCGTCGTCACCGCCGTGAACGTCGTCTCCATCCTGGTGAACGCCGCCGTGCTGTTCGCGTTCTCTGTCCCCATCGCGCTGGTGGCCCTCGGCATGGTCGCGCTGCTCATCGTGGTGCAGCTGGTGTCGCGCCCGACCGTCAAGCGCCTCCATCGCCGCGTCTTCGACGCCAACCGCCGCTCGACCAGCCTCATCGCCGAGATGTTCGCGGCGGTGACCACGGTGAAGGCGGCCAACGCCGAGCCGATCCTGCGCGGCCGATGGGAGCAGACCTTCCTCGACAGCGTGCGCTCCGGCCGGCAGCTCGAGCTGCGCATCAACACCACCCAGGCGCTCATCAACGTGGTCTCCTCGATCGGCTCGACCGGCGTTCTCTGGTACGCCTGCGTCGCCGCGCTGGCCGGCGATCTCAGCGTCGGCGCGATCCTGGCCGTGACCATGTATCTCAACAACATGGTCCGCCCGACGCTGACCCTCTCCAGCCTGCTGTCGTTCTACGAGGAGACCCGGGTCGCGTTCGACAAGCTGGAGGAGGTCTTCGACGCCGAGCCCGAAGAGTCACCGGCCACCGCGCTGGTCACCCACAGCGCGCGCATCCGCGGGAAAGTCCGGCTGGAGCGAGTGTCATTTCGCTACTCATCCGATGATCCGCTGGTCCTGAAGGACGTCTCTCTGACGATCTATCCGGGGCAGACCGTGGCGATCGTGGGCCGCAGCGGCTCCGGAAAGACCACCCTCGCCAACGTGATCGCCGGATACACCAAACCCAGCACCGGCCGCGTGTTCCTCGATCACTACGACGCCTCGATGCTCTCGCAGTCCTGCCTGCGGCGGCAGATCGGCTACGTGCAGCAGAACTATTCGCTCTTCGGCGGCACGATCGGATCGAACGTCGCGTACGCCGACGACGCGCCGGATCCGGTCGAGATCCAGCGGGCAGGCAAGGACGCTCACTGCCAGGAGTTCGTGCAGAAGTTCCCGCTGAAGTACGAGTACAAGCTCGCCCCGCGCGGCGTGGGGCTCTCCGGCGGCCAGCGGCAGCGCCTGGCGATCGCCCGCGTGCTCTACAAGAACCCGAACATCCTGGTGATGGACGAGGCGCTCTCCGCGCTCGACGCCGACTCGGAGAACGCAATCAACGAGAACATGCGGCGCATCACCGAGGGCCGCACGACGATCATCATCGCCCACCGCGTCTCGACGGTGCGGCAGGCCGATCGCATCATCGTGGTGAACAACGGTGAGGTCGTCGAGGACGGCGATCACCGCACCTTGCTCGGAAAAGGCGGCTTCTATGCCGAATTGTTCGAGGGACAGTTCGAAGGGGAGGAGGAACGTGCGAGCGCTTGAGCTCACCGTCTGCGCCCTGTGCTTCTCGAGCACCGCCGCCGGCGCGCAGGATCTCGACGCCTGGATCAACGCCGGCACCGCCGCGCTCCCCGCGTCGCCGACCTATCGCGCGCTCGATGCCCGGCGCCAGTCATCCGAGGCGTTCGTCGACGCCGCGCTCGAGCAGTCGCCGTGGACGTTGCGCTCGACGGTGCGCCACGATCAGATCTTCCCGCGCACGCCTCGAGCCTGGGGCCTCGGCGCCAGCACCGAGGTGGAGTATCGGCGGCGCAGCGGGTGGGTGGGTACGCTCGCCGGTGCGGTCAACTATGTCGACATCGCCGACGCCAACCTTCCGTTCAGCGTCGATCTCACCGTCGGCTACGACGTCATCGGCGGCGGTGACGACAGCGCAGGCAACGATCGTGCGGAGGCGTTCGCGCTGCGCTCCATCAGCGACGCGCTGAGCGCCGAGTCGACCCGCATCGACGCGCGCCTCCGGTTCATCGACGACGTCGCCTCGATCTATGCCGCGCAGTGCAAGAAGAAGCGGGTCGAGGAGCTGCGCAAGGTGGTCGGCGCAGCGCTGAGCGCGGCCCAGATCCAGCTCGATTCGAAGGTCATCTCGCAGGCTGATTTCCTCAACTTCCGATTTCTCGACGACAGCTTCGTCACCCGCCTCACCTCCGCGGAGATCGAGCAGCGCCTCGCGCTCGAGCGCCTGGAAGCATGGGGGCCTGCGGTCGTCGAGACGGTACGCGCGCTGAGCGGGCAACCGATCGACTGCGATCGGGTCAAGAAGGACCGCACCGTCATGATGACCCCCGAGGCGGTCACCGCGCTCGCCGAGCGCCAGCCGCAGCATGCCGCGCGGCGCGCCGATCGTCTCGCCGCCGCGTATGATGCACGTGCCACGCGCACCGAGCAGCGACCCGCGCTGGTCCCCTCGGTGGGCGGGACTTTTGGCCGGATATCCGATCAGGAAGTGGTGACGGCCCACGTCGGAGTCGCGTTCGATTGGAACATCCCGCAGTCGCGCGGCCACGCTGCGGAGACCGCCACGCGCCTCGCGGTCGAAGCGGCGACCGTGCGGATCGAGGAGTCACTCGCGAGCTCGGTGGCGTTCATCCGCCAGCTCATCGCGCGCGTGGAATCGGAGCGGCGCCTGCTCGACGTCCTCGCGCGCAGCACCGCCAGCAGCGAGCAGCTCGCGCGCGTGCTCGACGTGCAGCGGGCGATCGGCGACATCGACGCGCTCAACCAGGCCACGGCGCTCCTCAACGCGGTCGATCTGAAGCTCGCGGTGGTGGACAGCGGCGTGCGCCTGGAGAGCGCATACTGGCAGCTCGAGACGCTGAAGCAGGCACCGATCATGTCTCGATGGGATCAGCACGACGCCGAGACATCGACATCCAGGCCATGATCACCGCACCCGCGACGATGTAGAGATCGGCGGCGTTGAAGATCCCGGTCTGCAGGCGTCCCCCACGGGAGCTGCAATCCGAGCTGCGCGAAGTCGACCACCCGACCGCCAGGAGGCCACCCGCGAGCACCAGACCGAACGCGAGGAACGCGAGCGGCGGGAGGCGGCGGCGCAGCACGTACGCGCCGAGGCCGATCAGCGCGGTCGCGATCCCGAGCGTGAAGAGGACGATGCGCACGTTCTCCGGGAGCTGCGCGCCGAGGTTGAGGAACGCGCCGGGGTTCTCGGCGAGGAGCACGAGGGCGCGGCGGTGGGGCACGAGGGTCGAACCCCGGGGGTGCGCAGGGCATTCCAGGGCGTGTGACGGTGTAACAGCGATACAGCCTCGCGAACCCGGCCCGGTGCGCGCGACGCAGCCTGGATCACGGTGTGCTCTTCCAAGTCGCAATGGTTCGAATGGTCTCCCCCGCGCTCCTCCATCGCATCCAGCAGTCGGCCGCGGCCGAGGCGACGAAGAAGGCGGCGGCGCCGACCCCGGCTTCGGCCAAGGCGCCCGAGCTCAAGAGCGGCTACAAGGCCCCGGCCAAGGGCGACGCGAAGGGCCCCGCGGCCAAGCCCGCGATCAAGAACGACGTCGCGGCCCAGCGCGCCCTGGCCCACACCAACGGCGCCCGCGGCCACGACCACGCGCACGGCCATCGCCACGCGGCGAACGACGCCGCGCAGAAGAAGCCGATCTACGTCGACGGCAGCGACAAGAACGACGTCATCAGCGTCAAGAACGGCGCGAACGGCGGCCTGCTGGTCGACGTGAACGGCAAGGTCACGAAGGTGAGCGCGGCCGACGCCGATCGCCTGGTCATCCGCGGCAAGGGCGGCGATGACAGCGTCACCGTCGATCCGAGCGTGAAGAGCGGCGTGCGCATCGAGGGCGGCGCGGGGAACGACACGATCACCGGCGGCAACGGCAACGACATCATCATCGGCGGCGACGGCAACGACAAGATCGACGGCGGCGACGGCAACGACGTGCTGCACGGAAACGGCGGCGACGATCAGATCCAGGGCGGAAAGGGCCGCGACATCATCCACGGCCACCGCGGCAACGACGCGCTCGATGGCGGCGACGGCCAGGACTATGTCGACGGCGGCGCCGACAACGACAAGGTGCTCGGCGGCAACGGCAACGACACGCTGATCGGCGGCAAGGGCGACGACACGGTCGACGGCGGCAAGGGCAACGACGTCATCGCCGGGAGCAGCGGCAGCGACACGCTGATCGGTGGCGAGGGCAAGAACACCTTCTATCACGAGGCGAGCGACGCGAAGGTCGAGGCCAATACGGGCGATACTCAGACTATCGTCGACATGAAGAAGTCGCCCGGCAGCAGCATCCGGGTGAAGGGCGACGCCGACTTCGTCGATCACATCGAAGGCGATCTCGAGGCGCTGCGCTCCATCCCCAAGGGCCGCCAGATGCTCGGGCAGATGGACAGCACGCTCGCGACGCGCAACGCCGAGCGCCAGAAGGCCGATCCGAAGGCCGAGCTCATCAGCGTCACGATCGAGCAGGGCTCGCAGCTCCAGTCGAGCTTCGGCGAGGGTGCAGTGGGCTCAATCGAGAACGGCAAGATGGTCGCGAACAAGGGCAGCTCGTCAAAGATCACGTTCGACCCGACGCAGACCAAGCTCTACGCGCAGGACAACGGCTGGAACTGGTCACCGTCGTCGGTGTCGCTCGGCCACGAGCTGTTGCACAGCCTCCACTCGGCGAAGGGGACCCAGCTCAAGCCAGGTGACTTCTCACCGCAGCTCGGCGGCACGGATCACAATGTCTCGGCGACGGCGGAGAACGAGGAGCGCCGGACGGTTGGGCTGAACTGGAATGTTTATGACGCGAATGGGGATGCGACGAAGAAGTGGGCGGATATGAGCAAGGGAGAGGTTACGGAGAATGGGCTGCGCGGGGACCTCGGGATCGAGCAGCGCACGCACTACTAATCGGTCACGTTTTTCGTTCTACGGCCACGTGCGACTACGCCCCCGGCCACGTTTCCCGATGACGGCCACGACAGCGTCCACGGCCACGCCGACGTCCCACGATCACGATCACGATCACGGTGAGTGGAATGATTGTCGGAGCGTTTGCTCGCGACGGTGGGCTGGGAGCGCCGATACTTGCGGTGTGCTCAGCTTCAAGAAGCTCGACGTCTACCGTCGGTCCATCGAGCACCTGGCCCAACGCCTGGTCACTGCGATCGTCGAGATGCTCACCAAGATGTGCCGCTTCGGCCGCCCATCGAACGCGTGATCGTGGACGTGGGCCGTGGCCGTGGCCGTGGCCGTGGCCGCTGTCGTGGCCGTCATCGAGAAACGTGGTCGTGGGCGTGGTCGATCCGAAAACCCAACCTCGGCCTACCGCCGGCCCTCCTCCTGAAAGGTCACCTCGCCGCAGCTCAACGGGGCGGACCATAATGCCTCGGCGACGGCGGAGAACGAGGAGCGGCGGACGGTGGGGCTGAACTGGAATGTTTGTGCCGCGAATGGGGATGTGACGAAGAAGTGGCATTACTGA
>Ga0105048_10007043_pt1 | contig 18095 bp, 13 predicted proteins | sample MAT05_FD_78382 | JGI IMG/M metagenome (GOLD analysis project Ga0105048, IMG submission 78382) | Freshwater microbial communities from Lake Fryxell liftoff mats and glacier meltwater in Antarctica - MAT-05 | ecosystem: Environmental > Aquatic > Freshwater > Ice > Liftoff microbial mat | place...
GATGTCGAGATCGCTCACGCCCATCCGACGCAGCTCGAACAAGACCGACTCCGCGCGGCGCTGCGAAAGCAGATCCTTCGCACCCGCGTCGCCCTTCGGATCCGGCCGTCCGGTGATGAGCACCTCGTGCGCGTCGTTGGCCTTGATGCAGTCCGCGAGCTTCGCCAGCTCGACCGAGGCCGCAGGGGTCAGCTTCGACTCGCCTGTCTCGAACGCGATGGCCAGCCCTGCGCAGTTCTCCGTTCCCGCCGAGCGGTTGGCGCTCGCCATGTTCGCCGTCGCCGCGGCCGGCGGTGGCGGAGCAGGTGGTGGCGTCGCGGCCACCTCGGTGTGCGAGCAGCCGATCAGACCGGCCAGAGCCAAAGGAACAATTGTGATGAATGACTTCAGCATGGGTCAGCCCGGCTTCCCGACCTGGACCTCGGCCCGGCGCTCGAACGGCCACAGGATCCGCTGATTCGTCGCGCCGCTCTCGCCCTCGAGCTTGATGATGACGTTGGTGCCACTGATGCCCATCTTCTTCAGCTCGGCAAGCACGCTCTCGGCGCGGCGCTGGGCGAGCATGTCGTTCTCGGCCGGGTCACCCGACGGATCGGTGCGACCGGTGATGATGACTTCCTTCGCGTCCTTCGCGTCGATGCAGTCGGCCAGCTTCTCGAGCTGCGACGACGCGGTCGCGCTGAGCGCCGACTCACCCGTCTCGAAGAAGATCACGAGACCCACGCAGGCGTGCTGCGCCTTCGGGTTCGAAGATGCCGTCTGGTCCGGGGTCGCGGTGGTCGTGTTCTGGTTGCTGTGCGAGCAGCCGATGAGGCCGGCCAGAGCCAGCGGGGCAATTGCGATGAATTTGAACATATTGTTGTTCCTCCCGGGCCGGCTACGAAGCAGGAGCCGTACCAAGCAACCCACGCCCAGTTCGCGGTGAAGAGCGGGGCAAAACGCCCCCTAGAGTGACTCCGCGTACCGATCGAGCTTCCGATAAAGCGTCCTTCGATCCAGCCCGAGGATATGCGCGGCCTTCGACTTGTTGCCGCCCACCATCGCGATCACCTTCGCGATGTAGCGCCGCTCGAGCTCGTCGATGGTCACCAGCTCGGCCGGGTCCTCCACCGCCAGCACCAGGTTGTGCGATCGATGCTCGCGCACCCGCTCCGCCAGGTCGTCCACCCCGAGCACCTCGTGTCGCGCCATCACCACCGCGCGCTCGATGCAGTTCTCCAGCTCGCGCACGTTCCCCGGCCAGTCGTAGGCGAGCAGCCTCTCCGCCGCCGGCGCCGCGATGCTGCGCACCGGCTTCCCGGCGCGGACCGCGTAACGATCGACGAAGGCCTGCGCCAGCAACAGGATGTCCGTCCCGCGCTCCCGCAGCGCCGGCAAATGAATACCCACCACGTTGATGCGATAGTAGAGGTCCTCGCGAAACCGCTTCTCGTGCACCTCGCCCTCGAGATCGCGGTTGGTCGCGGTCAGCAGCCGCACGTCGAAGCTGATCTCCGCCGCCATGCCGATCGGCCGCACCTTCCGCTCCTGGAGCGCGCGTAGAAGCTTGGGCTGGAGCTCCGAAGGCATCTCCCCGACCTCGTCGAGGAACACCGTCCCGCCGTTGCCCGACGCGAACAGGCCCTCGCGCGCCGACTTGGCGTCGGTGAACGCGCCCTTGGCGTGCCCAAACAGCTCCGACTCCAGCAGCGAAGGGGGCACCGCCGCGCAGTTGATCGCCACGAAAGGCCCGCTCGCCCGCGTCGATCGATCGTGCAGCGCGCGCGCGACCAGCTCCTTGCCGGTGCCGCTCTCGCCGGTGATCAGCACCGAGGCATCGGATGACGCCACCCGCGTGATCATGTCGTTCACCCGCCGCATCGGCGCGCTCGCTCCGATCAGCTCACCGAGCTCGAACTTGGACTTCTGCTCGCGGATGCGATGCACCTCGGCGGCGATGGCGCGCCGCTCGAGCGCGCGCTCGATGGTGCTGTTCATGGCGCAGGGATCGAGGGGCTCGGGCAGGACGTCGGAGGCCCCGGCACGAAACGCGGCGATCACGCTCTCCACCGACGGTCGCATCGCCAGCGCGATCACCGGCACGTTCGGCGAGCGCTCGTGCAGGCGGTGGCACAGCTCGAGCCCGTCCAGGGCGTCGAGCTCGAGCACCACCAGGTCGACCTCCGACCGCTCGGCCCGATCGAGCGCCTCGTTGCCCGACCCGCATCGCTCGCCCGCCAGCTTCGGATCGAGCGCCGCGAACGCCCCCGATCGCCCGTCGACGACGATGACGCGATGGTAGTGAGGTCCGTTGTCCTGCATGCATTCTCCGCGTCCTCCGAGGCGTGCTGCCACACGGGGACTTCTCGCCCCGGCAGACGCTTGGGAAATCCGACTTTCGTAGGGATGCTTGCAACGAAGCGGCCAGGCACCGCGGGATCACACCCGGAGCTTCAGCTGGTCATTCACGAACACGACGCCATAGACCCGCGCGGCGATCTTCATCGCCGTGATGCGCTCCTCGAGGCTCGCGACGTGGCCGCGCAACGTGACCTCCCCGCGCACCGACTCGACCTCGATCGACGCGCCCTCGAGATCGGACGTCGCGTCGTAGCGGGAGCGGATGTCATCGCAAAGAGATTGATCGGAGCGCGGGCTCGGACTTCTCGGGACGGGGGACCGTTCGTCGGTCGGTGGCGACGCGAAGATGTACACTCCGCTGTCGACCAACTTCGGTCGCGTCATCTCTTTGCTCCTTCGTGATCCAAGCTCGAAACGGCGAGCAGCAGGCGTGCCGATCAAAACGCATCCACGAGCGCGAACGAGGCGCGGCCTGACTGCCTCAATCGGACACAATGCCTCGCTCGCTCGCGATCCTACGTGTGTTCTGATACGCACCTCTTCATGTCGATGACCCGCAGCGCGCCCGATCTACGCATCGATATCGATGGCGTTGCGATCGGATGGGCAATGGCCGAAGGGGTCGCCCTCGAGCCATCGAGCGCCGAGCTCACGCAAGAGCTCGATCGGGAGATCGCCCGCGCGAAGCAGAGCGCGGCAGATCCCGCCCAGACGTCACCGCTGCGCGATCTGTTACGCCACGGCGCGTACAAGCCCACCGGACGCGGCAAGCCCGCCAGCGAATACCTGCTGAATGCCGCCCGCGAGGACAAGTTCCCCCGCATCAACAACCTGGTCGACGCGCTCAACATGGTGTCGCTCAGATACTTGCTGCCGATCTCGCTCATCGATCTCGACAAGCGCCCCGACGCCACCGGCTTCGTCGTGCGCCGCGGTCGTGCCGGCGAACATTACGTCTTCAACGCCGCAGGGCAGACCATCGACCTCGTCGATCTCTTGCTCACGGCGTCGCTCCCCGACGAGGTCCCTCTCGCCAACCCGGTGAAGGACTCGATGGCCTCGAAGCTCGGCGAAACGGCCAGCCGCGTGCTCGCGGTGGTCTACGCGCCGCTGAGCCTGGCCCCGAAGGCCCAGCGGGCGGCCGAGGATCTGGCCTCGGCCCTGGCCCGCCACGGCGGCGCAATGGGCTGTACCCACGGGCATATCGTCCGTTCTGCGGTTTGACTGGCGAAAGGGCCGCCGGTACACCCGGGCGAGTGAGACGACCCGGGATTCAACTCAGTCACGAAGTGCTCGTGGAGGAGTCGCGCTTCATCCTGCGCACGCTCCTGCGCGATGACCTGTTCGGCAAGCGCGTGCGGCTGACCGAGGCCGAGCGCGTGCTCGACAGCTCGATCTCCATGACTTTCGCCGATTACTGCGGCTTTTTGAACAAGTATGGCTACGTGCGGATCGACCAGCTCGCCAACGTCATCGAGGTGACCGAGGGCGGCGCGGCGATCGCGCAGAGCGGCGACGATCCCGAGTTCCAGACCCGCATCACCCGGCATTTCGCCCGCGAGCTGGGGACCACCCAGGTCAAGCGCACCTCCACCACGGTCATGCCGGTGGTGCAGGCCGTCGAGTCGACCCCGCTGGCCCCCGTGGCCCGCAACTCGCGCGTCTCCGAGGCGGCGCCCCCGTCCTCCAGCGACGACGTGATGGATCGCCGCTACCGCCGCGGCGCGACGCTCGGCGCCGGCCCGATCGGGCAGGTGTTCGAGGGTGAGCACATCCTTTTGGGCCGCCCGGTGGCCATCAAGGAGGCGCGCTCGATCTTCCAGTTCGTGAGCTACCTGAAGCGCGACGAGATCGTGCGGCGCCTGAAGACGACGGTGCAGCAGCAGGCCTCGCTGGTGCACCCCGGGATCGCTCAGATCCTCGATCAGAACCACGAGCGCGAGTTCCCGTACTTCGTGCTCGAGCTCTGCACCGGCGGCAACCTGCGGCGGCGCATGAACGCGGCCGGCCCGGGCAAGATGCCGCTCTCGATCGTGGTGCGGGTGCTGACCCAGGCGCTCTACGCGCTCAAGCACGCGCATCAGCAAGGCGTCGCGCACCTCGGTTTGAAGCCCGAGAACATCCTGTTCGACGGCATGGGCAACGTGAAGCTCACCGACTTCGGCTTCTCGCAGATCATGGATCGCGAGGACGGCGTCACCGACTCGCAGATCCCGGTGCTGGTCGGGTCGGGGTCGGTCGGATACTTCGCGCCCGAGCGGCTCCAGCCGGTGCCCGGTCACCCGCCCGGCAAGCAGGCCGACGTCTACGCGCTCGGCCTGATGATCTACGAGATGCTCACCGGTCGCCTCCCCGGCCGCCGCTCGCCCTTGCCCTCTCAGACACGAAAAGACGTGCCGGCGGGCTTCGACGACGTGTTCGACAAGATGACCCGCGACGACCTCGCCGATCGCTACAAGTCGGTCGACGAGGTCCTGGCCGGCGTCCACAAGTCGTTCGGGGCCAAGGAGGTCTTCCAGGAAGGGACCATCTTGCTGTGGGCGGCTGACCCAGCGCCGCTCCCGGACGCGGATGAGGCCCCGGAGCCCGAGACCATCGCCAGCGCCGATCTGGCGAGCATGTCGGCCGTTGCGCGCGCGGATGCAACGGCCGGTTTCCAGAAGAAAGCCGCGCCGGAGCTCCCGTCGAGCGAAGTGATCACCGGCGAGATCGACATCGCGTCGATCGAGCGATCACGACCCACCAAGTAGTCTTGAACCGTTCGAGCTGGTAATCACCTCCCTGTGGGCGGCCAGGGTGACGACGAGCAGGACCCCCGCATGCGCCCCACCGAGGCCGCGCCGCCGCTCGTGCGCTTGCCCGCGCGGCCCTGGGTCGGCGGCGACACCACCGCCGAGCTCGAGGCCCCGACCGCGCCCCTGCCCATCGCCCTCGACCGCGAGCGCACCCCGGCCTCGCCCGATCGCGAGCGCCTCACGATGTCGGTCGCGCCTCCTGCGAACGCCCCGTTCGGCCCACCCATCCGCGTCGACGCGCCCACGCCCCGCCCGCGCGCGCCCTCCCAGACCTCGCGCCGGCCACTCTCGCGCGAGCCCTCGCGACCGCCGCGCAACAACACCCAGGTGCGCCCGGTCCGCGACTACCCCGTCGCGCGCGGCCTGCTCCGGAACCCCGACGCGTCGGTGATCGACGAGCGCCCGCTCAGCGCCGCCGTTCCCCGCGCTTTCGTGCGCAGCGGCGTCCCGGCCGAGCCGCGATCGAGCGCGCGCGCCGAGGCCGACGGCATGTTGCAAGAGATGGCCGAGGGCCTGCTGGTCGGCGGTGACGGCGCGGGCAACAGCGAGATCCGCGTGACGCTCGGCGAGGAGTTCTTCGGCGGCACCGAGCTCCACATCCAGCACACGCCCGAAGGCCTGATCGCGATCCTCCGCCCGCCCGACCGCGAGACCTATCGCGTGCTCGCGTCCGAGCTCCCGCGCCTGCGCGTGCAGCTCGAGGAGCGTGGGTTGCGCGTGTCGAACCTGCGTGTCGAGGAGCCGTGAGGCCGATCGCGCGGTACGCCGCCTACGTCGCGCTGATGGTGGTGACCGGGCTCCTTTCGTCGGGCCTCGTGACGTTCGCGATCAGCGGCGTGGTGGCGATGCAGCTCGCGCCCGAAGGCACCGAGTTCACCGAGGCGATGAGCGCGTTCATCTCCAGCGACACGCCGCTCGTGCTCGCGCTGGGGATCGTCCCGACCTCGCTCGCGTTCGCGATCATCGCGCTGATCGTCACCCGCGGCCGGCGTGAAGAGCTGCGCTTCTGGAGCGCGCCACCGCTCGATTTCGTGATCGGATCGGTCGGGATGATCGCCGTGTCGACGGCGGCCGGCGCGCTGGTCTCGCTGCTCGGCCTGGTCGACAACGGCGCGCTCGCCAAGCTCAACGACATCTTCAGCAACATGACGTGGGACGTGCGGCTGCTGATGCTACCGGTGACGGCGATCGGCCCGGGCGTCTCGGAGGAGCTGTTCTTCCGCGGTTTCGTGCTCGGAAAAGGGCAGCGCGTCGTCGGCACGACGGCGGCGGTGATCATCAGCGCGCTCGCGTTCGGCGCGGTGCACGTGGATCCCGGCCACGTGATCGCGGCGTCGCTGATGGGCGGCTACCTCGCGTTCGTGGTGCTGCGGACCGGCTCGCTGTGGGTGACGATCGTCGCGCACGTGATGAACAACGCGCTCGCGACGCTGGCGCCGGAGCTGAATGGCACCGGCGCGACGGACAGGATGGAGTCGGTGATCGGGCTGATCGCTGGCGTGGCGGTGGGCGCGCTGATGGTCCTGGTTATGGTGCGCAGGCACCCTATGCCAGATCGAACACCAGCACCTCCGCCTCCTCCAGACCTTTGACCGCGACGCGATCATCGATCGACGGGTATCACGGTTTGCGGGGACGGGGGATGTCGAAGGCGTCCAGGCGCGACACCAGCGTCGAGCGCGAGATGCCGAGCATCTTCGCCGCGCGGGTCTGGTTCCCCACGCACTTCTCGAGCGCGTCGATGATCGCCTGCCGCTCGGGCAAGCTGGCAGAAGGGGCGATCGGCGCAGCCCTCGGTATTTGCGACACGGAGAGGGTCGTCGCGCAGAGCTTGTCGAGCGGCAGATGATCGCGATCGATCGTCGCGCCACCGGAGAGCAGCACCGCGCGCTCGACGATGTTGCGGAGCTCGCGGATGTTGCCGGGCCAGTAGTACTGCCGCAGCACCACCATCGCCTCCGCCGTGATCCGCGGGCTGCCGTGCTCCCCGAGCGCGCGCAGCGCCCGCAGCGCGAACGCCCGGGCCAGCGGCTCGATCTCGTCGCGGCGCTCGCGGAGCGGCGGGATCATCAGCGTCACGCCGTTCAAGCGGTAATAGAAGTCGCTGCGGAAGGTGCCCTTCGCGATGTCGTCCTCGAGATCACGGTTCGTCGCGGCGATGAAGCGCACCTGGATCGTGCGCGGCTTCAGACCACCGACGCGCAGCACCTGCTTCTCCTCGAGCACGCGCAGCAGCTTCACCTGGATCGCGAGCGACAGCTCGCCGATCTCGTCGAGGAAGATCGTCCCGCCTTGCGCCGTCTCGAGCAGGCCAGGCTTGGCTTCGGCCGCGCCGGTGAACGCGCCGCGCTCGTGGCCGAACAGCTCGCTCTCGAGCAGGCTCGCCGAGAGCGCCGCGCAGTTGAGCTTCACGAACGGGCCTTCGCTGCGCTTGCTGCTCTGGTGCACGCGCTCGGCGACGACCTCCTTGCCGACGCCGGTCTCGCCGAGGATGAGGACCGCGATGTCGCTCGGCGCGACCCGCTCGATCAAGCGGAACAGCCCGGCCATGGGACCGCCCGACGCGATCACCACCTCGGGCGGGGCCTCGTCGACCTCGTGCTCGTCACTCGAGCTCGCGCGCACGCGCTCGGCAGCGCAGGCGGCCAGATCTGCGGCGGTGCGCCCGTCGGCCGGATAGAACGCGACGCCGATCTCCAGCTTTCCGCGATCGCGCACGATCGGCGCTTCGAGCAGCGTGCCCATCGCCGATGCGGTGGCCATCGTGCCGTCGACGACCAGCACCTCGTACTCACCGGGCGCGTAAGCGGCGATCAGATCGAACGGCCGCAGCGTGCGGGCCAGCATCTCTTCCAGCGCGGTGGCGTGCGGCGCGCTCACCCGCAAGCGCAGGAGCACGAACCCGCCGCCCTTGTCCTTGGCTCGCGCGCACTCGTCCTCGAGCTTCGCCTCGAAGTCGCCATGGGTCCAAAGCCGCCGCGGGCGCACCGAGGCGCTCTTCGGGATGAGCTGCACCATCATCATGGTGGAGCCCACGTCGAACGCTTCGCCCGGGGAGAGCAGCCGGCGCTCACCCTTCTCCAGCGGACGTCCCTGCACCTTGGTGCCGTTCGCGCTGCCGTTGTCCTCGACCTCGATGTGGAGCTCGCCGGTCGGACCTTGCGCCAGGTGGAGCATCGCGTGGATGCGGGAGATCGAGCTCGAGTGCACGCGGATCGAGGCCTGGTCGCCGCGGCCGATGGTCACCGTCCCGGTCTCGGGGAGATCGAACGTCTGCGACGCCTCGTCGCTGAAGACGAGGAGGCGAGGGCGGTGGCGCTTCTCGCGCGAGGACTCACCGGTGGCGGTGCGATCGCTGTCGTCGAGCGGGTCGAGGGCCACGGCTACCAGAGCTTATGCGTAAGTGCCGCGGCCGCCCAGGGCCAGGCCGACGCCGACGCTGGTGAAGGTGCGTCCGCCGCGGATCTTGTCCGCCCCGAACGTCTCCTCGAACCGCGCCCGCACCGAGGGGAGGAGGCTCGTTCCGCCGGTCATGAACACCGCGTCGACCTTGTCGGCGGTGAGGCCGGCGGCGGCCAGCGTCTCGACGGCGGTGCCGTGGATCTTGTCGACCAGGGGTGCGATCGCGGCTTCGAAGTCCGATCGCCGCACCTCGGCCTCGACCACCAGGCCGCCGTCGATGTCCTGGATCATCGCCTTTTCGGCGGTCCCGAGCGCGCGCTTGGCCCGCTCGACCGCGCGGAACAAGAGGTACCCCTGGTCGGTCTCGACGAGATCCAGCAGCCGGCCGATGGCTTCCGGCGCTGACGACGTCTTGTTCACGAGCCGCAGGAACTCGAGCGTCTCCTTCGATTTCAGGAAGCTGACGTGGTTCCACTGCAGCAGCCGCTGGAAGATCCAGTGCGGCACCGGCGCGCGATCGGTGAACGCGAGATAGTCGCTCCCCACCCCGAACAGCGGCAGCAGCGCGAGCCGCACCAGCTCCGCGTCGATCTTGTCGCCGGCCAGCGAGATGCCGCGCGCCGCCAGGATGCTCGCCCGGCGATCCTCGAGCGGGCGCTGCGTCGGGCCCACGCGCATCAGCGTGAAGTCGGACGTTCCACCGCCGAGATCGGCCACCAGGACCGTCTCGTCGCGCGCGATCGCGCTCTCGTACGCGAGCGCCGCCGCCACCGGCTCGATGAGGAAGCGGAACTTCGAGAGCCCCGCTCTTTCGGCGCCCGTGCGCAGGCGCGTCTCGGCCAGCGCATCGAGCGCGGGATCAGCGGAGAAGCGCGCCGGACGCCCCATCACCAGCTCGAGGTCGCCGGTCTTCACGCCGAGCTGCGCCTCCGCCGTCTGCACGAAGAAGCGGAGGAAGCTCGCGACCAGATCCTCGATCGCGAAAGGGCGGCCGCGGATGATCGTGCCGGTGAACGTCTTCATCGGCAGGAACGTCTTCATCGACTGGACGAAGCGACCCTCCAGTCCGACCTGCAAATAGCGCGCGATCGCTTGCTGGCCGAAGTGGGTCTCCTTCTCGTACGCCGGGAAGAACAGCACCGTCGGTGCCGTGTCGGTGTCGCCCGGCTCGATCAGCCGGGGGAACGACGCCAGCGTGATCGTGCCGTCATCGCGCGCGAGCGCGTAGGCGGAGTTGCTCGTGCCGAAGTCGATCCCGACGCTCGCCATGGGGGGCGGAGCAAAACCACGGCGCAAAGCCGCTCGTCAAGGTTTCAAGGCACAGGGACGCAGATGCCGACGATCGTTTGAACGGAGCCGACGGTGGGGCCGCCGAGCGGGACGCAGCGCCCGGTGGGGCCGAGGACGGAGCAGTCGGTGTCGGTGCAGCACAAGGTCGAGCACTGGCTCGCGGCGCCCATCGCGAGCGACACCGGTCCGCAGACCTCGCTCTCGCAGTCGGCGAAGCTGGTGCACGTCGCGCCGATCGGCTGGACGCCGGCGCCGGCGGTGCGTGGCGCGCAGATCTTGACGATGTCGCCAGTGGTCGTGTCGAGGTCGTAGATGCCGCAGCTCTCGTTGGCGTTGCAGTCGGCGTCGCGGCAGCAGTGGGCCGCGCAGCGTCCTTCGTAGCGATCGCAGACGCCCGATGCGCACGCGCTGTCGGTGACGCAGAGCGACCCGCGCGCGGTGTTTCCGCCGGCGATGCAGAGGTGATCGTACGCGGTGGGCGTGCCTGCCTGCGTGTACGTGAAGCAGTTGCCGCCGAACGCCGAGCAGTCCGCCTCGCGGCTGCAGGTCTCGATGCAGCTCATCGCCTGCGTGTTGCACCAGCCCGTCTGGCAGGTGATCGAGCCGCTCGAGCAGGATCCACCGGCGGCCGTGTCGTAGGTCGCGGGCGGCGTGAAGAGCGTCTCGCCGAGGCAGAAGTTCATGCCCGAGAGATAGGAGCAGCTGAAGTTGAGCGGGCAGTTGTTGCCGCGCGAGCAGCCGGTCGAGCAGACGTTGTGCGCCGTCGCGCCGATGGTGAGGCCGAGGCAGAGGCGGGTGGTGCACTGGCTGTCCAGCGAGCAGTCGGCGCCGAGCGCGAGGTTGCCGGGGATGCAGCGGCCGTCGGCGGTGTTGCACACGTTGGCGCCCGGGCAAGCGGCGGCGCCGGGGCGATCGCAGCGCAGGACGCACGCCTGGGCGACGCAGATCCGATCTGGATTTCCGCAGTCGGAGTCGAGCATGCAGGGACCGGGTCCGGCGTCGGTACGGGGCGCCGCGTCCGGGCTCACGACGGCGGCGTCGCGGTTCACGGCGGCGTCGGCGTTGACGCGCGCATCGGTGCCCGCCGGTGCGGCGTCGGCGTTCACGACCAAAGCGGCGTCGGCATTGGCAGCGACCGCGGCGTCGGGGGAGCCGGCGGCGGCGTCGTCGAACACGGGCGCGGCGTCGTCGGTCGGGCCTGCGTCGTCGAACACGGGCGCCGCCGCGTCATCGAGCCCCGGCGCTGCGTCGTCGAACACGGGCGCCGCAGCGTCGTCGTTGCTCGCGACGATCGCGTCCGGCGCGCCGGCGACCGCATCGAGACCCGCGCGCGCCTTGCACATGCCGTCGCTGTCGCAGAACTGGTCCGGCGTACACTGCTCGTCGCGCGTGCAGTTCATGATCGGCTTCTCGCTCGCGCACTGGTGGCTCACGCAGACCATGCCGCGGGCGCAGTCGCCGCTGGTGTTGCACTCGCCGGTGAGAGGGCCCGAGTCACCGCAGCCGGCCAGCGCGATCAGGGCGACCAGCGCGGCCTTCGAGGGCGAGAACATCCAGAATGCATGCTCATTCCGGGCTTACCTGCGCCATCGGACCGACGTCCTAGTTCGTGCGCAGGATGGTCTGGCAGAGTCGCGCTCTTGACTGCCCGTCTCGCGATCCCGGCGCTCGCGCTCCTCGCCGGGTGCTCGGACCATCGCATCCTGCTGGTGACGGGAGCGCCTTGGACCTCGGCGATCGTGGGGGTCGTCTCCGGGCAGGAACGCGCGATCACGGCGTATGAAGGTGGCGGCGCCATACGCTTCGAGGCCGCGAGCCCCGATCTCGAGGTCATCGCCGTCCTCTACGCGGTGCCGCTCTCCGATCTCGAGCTCTCCGCGGGCCCGATCGACGTCAGCGCGGCCGAGACCCGGCCTCTCCCCGCGCCGTTTCTGAGCGCGCTCGCGCTGGCGGTGGTCGATGACGATGTGACCTCGACCGAGCTCCTGCCCAATGCCGACCCGCGCCTCGAGCGCCTGCGCCTGCCGGAGATCGAAGGTCCGTACTGCGAGAGCAGCCAGCGCTGCCTGGAGATCACCCAGGCCAACCGCTGCACGACGGCGTGCGATCCTCCGGCCGACCCGGCCATGCCCAAGGTGTCGCCGCCCGCCGCGCCCGCGCTCCCGGTGCCGCCCGAGGCTGCGGTGATCGCCTGTCCCTGGGCGGGGACGACCTGCCGTCCGCCGGCTCCGGCTGCGCCGATATCCTTGTGCGCCCTGACGGGATGGCCGGTGGGCATCACGCGCGATCATCCGGTCCGCTGGATCAACCCGGAGGGCGGTCTCGGTCCGAACGGCGAGTCGATCTACAGCACCATCCCGGAGGCGCTGCGCGGCGCGCCCTCGGATGTGGTGCTCGCGCTCGCGGCCGGGACGCACGTCGGGAGCTTCGATCTCGTGGGCACCCAGGCTCTGATCGGCGCGTGCGCCGCATCGACCTTCGTGGACGGCGGCACGATCCGCGGCGACGTCACGATCGCCGACGTCAGCGCGGCGCGCCTGATCGAGGTCGCGCCGGGCGCCAAGCTCGACGCACAGGACCTCGTGTTCACCGGGTCGGGGAGGGCGATCGACGCGCAGCCCGGATCCCGCGTCGCGATCGCCCGCATGGTCGCCGAGAGCGCCGGCCCAGAGCTGATGGTGAGCGACGGCGCGCTGATCGACGCGCGCGATCTGGTCGTCGCCTCCTCGACCACCGGCGCGCTCGTCGCGATCGGGGGTGGCACGATCCGCCTGCAAAACGCCTCGCTCCAGGGCACCGAAGCCCACGCGCGAAGCGGGGGTCGTCTCGAGCTCACCGACGTGACCCTCGGCGCGGATGCGCGGCGGATCGGGGCGTTCGATGGCCTGGTGGTCGACGGCGCGACGCTGGCGGCCTCGCGGGTGAGCTTCGATCGTGCGTTCCGCGTGGCGGTGCTCGCGAGGAACGGCCATGCGCGGATGCAGGACGTGTTGGTGCGCGACGCCGCGTCGGCGAGCCGCGCTGCGGTGCTCGACTTCTCGCGCGGATCCACGCTGGCGCTCGATCGCGCCTCCTTCGAGAGCTTCGATGGGTTCGGGATCTGGCTCTACAGCGGCGCGGTCGGTCGCATCTCGCACGTGCGCATCCGCGGCGCGCACATCGACGAGATGGGGGCCGGGCTCGCCGGCGTGCGCGTGGAGACGAGCGCCAAGCTGTCCCTGGATCACGCCGAGATCAGCGGGATCCGCGGCATCGGAGTGGAGATCCGCTCCGCCGGTACCGCGACCGTCAGCGATCTCGTGGTCACCGGGGTCGCGGTCCATGCGTTCGATGGGCGCGCCGTGGAAGTGCAGGAGAACGGGGCGCTGGTGCTCCACCGCGCGCGGATCGACGACTTCCATCGGGTCGGGATCCGCACCGTCGGCTCCGGCGCGCGATCCGTCCTCAGCGACATCGACGTGAGCGCCGAGTTCATCGATGGCTCCGAGGGCATCCTGACGGCCGGAGACGCGCACTGCACGGTGGATCGCGCGCGCATCCGCGGTGATCTCAACTACCTGTTCGGGATCGCCAGCGGAGCCTCGGGGACGGCGCGCGATCTCACGCTCATCGCCGGTCAGCGCGCGCTGGACACGGGCGCGATGCTGTATCTCGTCGATGCCGTCGCGGATATCTCCCGGGTCTCCATCGAGGGCGCGCCGAACGCGTTCATCTCGGCGTTCCGATCGCGCGTCACGCTCTCGGACGTCACCGTCGTCGCGCAGCACGCCTCGCCTGACGCGCGGGTGTTCCCGGCGATCGACCTGGGCGACGACGACGTGACGCTCTCTCGCGTGCGCCTGGTGAAGTGCAACGGGCCGGCGGTCTGGGCGAATGGGGGCACGGTGACGATCGAGGATCTCGAGATCGACGGCACGGGCGCGCCGACCGACGCGACGCGCGAGCACTCGGTCAGCGCCACCGCCCGCGCGCAGCTCACGATCCGACGGATGATCTCGCACGACGTGCTGGGCGCGATCGTGAGCGCGTTCAACATCGGCACGCGGGTGGAGGTCACCGACCTGCTCGGCCAGCGCACCGGCGATGCGGGCGCGCGCTCCGATCAGGGGGCGATGATGGTGCTCGAGCGGGTGCGCTTCGAGGACACCGTGGGCAACGGCATCTGGGCGTCGAAGGGCGGCGATGTGATGGGCAAAGACGTGCGCGTGAGCCGCGTCGAGCGCGGCCGCCAGGGGCAGGGCTTCGGTCTCGCGGTCTCGTCGGGCTCGTCCGCCACGCTGGAGCAGTTCGCGATCGAGGCCGCGCGCGACTCCGGCGTCCGGATCAACCTCGATATCGAGGGCGGGCCGACGACGATCGTCCGGCTGATCGACGGGCTGATCAGCGGCTCGCGCGCCGGGCTCAGCGCGCCGGTCGAGACCGCGTCGGTCGAGCTCACCCGCGTGCGCTTCCGCGACAACCAGATCGCGCGCGAATGATCACTTCGACAGCACGGCCTTCGCCGCTTCGACCGTCCTCTCGATGTCTTCTTTCGTATGCGCCAGGCTGAGGAATGCCGCCTCGTAACCCGACGGCGGCAAATAAATCCCCCGCTCGAGCATCCCGTGGAAGAACGACTTGAACTTCGCGTGATCGCACTTCTTGGCGTCCTCGAAGCTCCTCACCGGTGACCCGTCGTTGAAGAACAGCGTGAACATCGAGCCGACCCGCTGGATGCGGCCCTTGGTGCGGGTGTCGTCGAGCGCGCCCGCGAGCCCTTCTTCCAGCGTCTTCGCCGCCTGATCGAGCCTGTTGTAGATGCCGCTCGTGCCGAGCTGCTCGAGCGTCGCGATGCCCGCGGCGACGGCGACCGGGTTCCCGCTCAGCGTTCCGGCCTGATAGACCGGGCCGGCTGGCGCGACGAGATCCATGATCTCTGCGCGACCGCCATACGCCGCGAGCGGCATGCCGCCGCCGATGACCTTGCCGAACGCCGACAGATCCGGCGTGAGCCCGTAGAGGCCCTGCGCGCCGCCGGTGTGCAGCCGGAAGCCGGTCATCACCTCGTCGAAGATCATCAGCGCGCCGTGCTGGTGCGCGATGTCGATCAGCGCCTGCAGATAGCCCGGGTCCGGCGGGATGAGGCCGGAGTTACCGATCACCGGCTCGATCACGATGCACGCGATCTCCTTGCCCTTCGAGGCGAAGATCGCCTTCACCGCGTCGAGATCGTTGAACGGCGCAGTCAGCGTGTGCTTGGTGAAATCGGCCGGAACACCGGGTGAATCGGGCAATCCCAGCGTGGCGACGCCCGAGCCCGCCTTTGCGAGCAGGTAGTCGGCGTGGCCGTGATAGCAGCCCTCGAACTTGAGGATCGCGTCGCGCTTGGTGAACGCGCGCGCCACGCGGATCACGCTCATCACCGCTTCAGTGCCCGACGAGACGAGCCGCAGGCGCTCCATGCTCGGCACGCGCTTCAGCACGATCTCCGCGAGCCGCACCTCGCCCTCGGTGGGCGCGCCGTAGCTCGAGCCGCGCTCGACCGCGTTCTTCATCGCCTCGACGACGCTCGGATCGGCGTGCCCGAGGATCATCGGGCCCCACGAGCCGATGAGGTCGATGTACTTGTTCCCGTCGACATCCCAGATGTACGGGCCCTTGGCGCGCGCGATGAACAGCGGCGTTCCGCCGACCGACTTGAAGGCGCGAACCGGGCTGTTCACGCCGCCCGGGATCACCTTTTGCGCGCGGGCGAAGAGCTCCGCGGATCGTTCCGTCTTCATGGTCTTGCGAAGCTAGCGCGCCGGCTTCCGGTCTACAACGTGATGAGGTAGGTCTTCGTTTCGCCTTCGCCGAGCTGGATCCAGAGGTCGCGCTCGGTGCCGCGGGATTCGTCGATCAGCGTGACGCGGTGCTTCTTGTTCGGCTCGAACGGGATCGGGCGGCCATCGGCGCGCATGCCGGTGTCCTTGCCTTCGATCAGCAATTTCCCGGGCGGATCGCTGATGATCTTGGCGCGGCTCTGGTTTGCGGCGGAGGTCAGGGTGCGATCGATCGTGGTCTTCTGACCCGGGCTGACGTCGATCTCGGTGATCAGCGGCTCGACCCCGGGCCCCGAGATCTGCACCTCGCGCGCGCCGTGCGCGACGTCGATCGAGAGGGGTGAGCGGCCCACCACCTTGCCATCGATCTGCACCTCGAGGTTGGTCGGGCGGGTTCGCACCACCAGCTCGCCCTTGTCGCCGGGCATCGTCTCGTCGAGCAGCGTGATCGGACCGGGCTCGAACAGGAACGTGCGCTTCAGCGTCGGGAAACCTTCCAGCGACAGCTCGAGCTGGTGCTCGGCCTTGTCGGCGGGGCGCTCGACCGCGATCGGCGTGGCGGCGGCGAGCTTCGCGCCATCGAGGACGACGGTCGCGCCGGGCGGATCGCTGTCGATCCACACCATCAGCGTGCGCTCGCCGCCCGGATCGGTGAGCGACGCGCGCTCCAGCTCTCGCAGCGTGGAGTCGCGCGAGACCGATCGCGACTCGCGCAGGCCCAGCGCGGCGCCAGCGCCCGCTCCGATCAGCGTGATCAAGACGGCGGTGAAGATGCTACGGCCGGTGCCCCTCTTCTCGAGGCGCGCGAGCTTCGACAGGCCGGGGCGGAGATCGCGGCGGCCGACCGGGCGCTTGTCGTCGACCTTCTTCGAAGGCTTGTCGTCGGACGGCGGGCCGCCCTTCAGGCGCGCGGGCTTTCGCTCCTTCGGCTCGGCGCTCTCCTCGGGCGGCGGCGCTTCCTTCTCTTTCTTGGCCTTTTTTTCCGGCTTTTCGGCCCTCTCCGGTGGCGGCGCGACGCTCGCGCGCGGCTCCATCTCCCGCGTCGCGGCCCGATTGGCCGCCTTCTTCTCGGCCTTTTCCGGGGGCGTGCCGACGATCGAGGAGAGCGCGAGCACGCCCGTCGCCTGGCCCTTCCTGGCCTCGGGCGACGAGAAGAGGCCCTTCATGAAGCGCGTGAGATCGGTCGATCGCGCCTCGGTCCCCGACTTCTGCGCGAACGCGGCGAGCGCGCCTTCCATCTCGAGCGCGTCCTGCCAGCGGGCGTTCTTGTCCTTGGCCAGCGCCTTCAGGACGATCGCCTCGAGCTCCTTGGGGATGGCGCGGTTGATCTGCGTCGGCGGCGTCACGACCGCCTCGCGCATCAAGTTGAGCGTCGAGTAGTCGCTCGCGCCGGCGAAGCAACGCTCGCCGACCAGCGTCTCGTAGAGCACGATTCCCAGGCAAAACAGGTCGCTCCGCGCATCGAGCGGCTCGCCGCGCGCCTGCTCGGGAGACATGTACCCGTACTTGCCTTTGAGGATGCCGGCCTGGGTCTTGTTCATGATCGACCCGGCTTTTGCGATGCCGAAGTCGGTCAGCTTCACCTCGCCCATGAACGAGCAGAGGACGTTCTGCGGGCTGATGTCACGGTGGATGATGCCGAGCGGCGCGCCGTCGCGATCGGCCTTGGTGTGCGCGTAATAGAGGCCCTTCGCCGTCTCTCGCGCGACGTAGACCGCGATGCTGGCCGGGATCTCCTTGCCGCCGAGCTGTGCGGCGCGGATGACGTCCGACAGATCCTTGCCGTGCACGTACTCCATGACGATGAAGTACTCGCTCTCGGCGGAGACGCAGAGGTCGTGCACCTGGACGATGTTGGCGTTGTTGAGCGTCGCCGCGAGCTTCGCCTCGTTCACGAACATCCCGACGAACTGCTCGTCGGCGGTGAGGTGAGGGAGGATCTTCTTGACGCAGACGTCCTTGGCGAAGCCTTCGGGGCCGACGGCGCGGGCCCGATACACCTCGGCCATGCCGCCTTTGGCGATCAGCTCGAGCGACTCGAACTTCTTCAGGGACAAGGCGGCGGGAGTATATGCCCGGCCTTCGACTTGGGCGACTCTTCGGGCGTTCTTTAGGGCAACTGAGATCTGTACACGTCCTGGGCATGGGCATTCTTCCCTAGCGGGACCCGTCCGCTTCGCCCGGGTGCCTTCTGGGCGGCGCTTCGCCGCGCAAGAGCGGCGACCGGATCCGCGCTCGCCGAATGGCATCGCCGGCCGCTGTCGCCGAATGGCATCGCGGGCCCTGGCCAGGTATCCTCCGCCGCTCGGGAAACGCGCATGTCGGAGAGCGCAGAGAAGAGCGAGCGGACCGCCGAAAAGGACCGGCAGCGCGTCGAGGCCTACCGCAAGGAGCTGGCGCACGATCCGTCGTCGCTGGTCTTCATCCCGCTGGCGGAGTCGCTGAACCGGCTCGCGTCGTGGGACGA
>Ga0105048_10007044_pt1 | contig 18095 bp, 15 predicted proteins | sample MAT05_FD_78382 | JGI IMG/M metagenome (GOLD analysis project Ga0105048, IMG submission 78382) | Freshwater microbial communities from Lake Fryxell liftoff mats and glacier meltwater in Antarctica - MAT-05 | ecosystem: Environmental > Aquatic > Freshwater > Ice > Liftoff microbial mat | place...
CCTTCGCCGGGTCCGGGGCGACGGCGGCCAGCACCGGCTCGAACAGCGACCGGACGTGGTGAAGGAGATTCATGACGCGACTCGTGCCACCCGAAAACGATGCGTCGGCCGCGGCCGACACCCTCTTGCGAAGCAGAGGGCCGGCCCGGCCGACGGGTTCGTTGTAGGAATGGTGGGGTGGTGAGGTAGTGGGGTGGCGTCCTTCACCACCCCACTACCTCACCACCCCACTTCTTCAAACGCTACCACCCCACTTCTTCAAACGCTAGTCCTCGTACTCCCACTCCACCTTGACCGCGTCGGCCCACAGCTCTTCGAGCTTGTAGTAGTCGCGGGTGGCGGGGTCGAAGACGTGGATCATCACGTCGCCGTAGTCCTGCACCACCCACTTGCTCGCGTCGTACCCCTCGACCGCCATCCGCTCGTCGCCCTCGGCCCGCATCCCGGCGTCGATCTCCTCGGTCAGGGTGTGAATTTGCCGCCGACTGGTGCCGGTGGCGATTACGAAGTAGTCGAACATCGGGGTGCAGGAGCGGAGGTCGAGGACGGTCACGTCCCCGCCCTTGTTGTCGGCGGCGATGCGGGCCGCGACGCACGCCCGGTGGAGGGCAGTGCCGACGGGCCGGCCGGCGGAGACGGGCTGCGGGGACAGGGTGGCGGTGTTCAAGTGGCCTCCTTCAGGGCATGGGTATTGCCTCCGGAGGACTGACACGCCGCGGCGGAACGGGGTTTGAAAGCACCGTTGTCGTGGGGCAGCCTCCGGGGTCGATAAACGACCGGACCACGCCGACTGATAAGGGGGTGTGGCCGGTCCACACCCTTACCCGGAATGATCGGTCGGTATCCGTCAGCGGTCAAGCGTCATGTCGATTTTCCGCCGGCCGGCCGCTCCCACTCGGGCCGCGACCGCCGGACAACCCGCCCAATCCGTGCCACCGGACCTCTGCGGTCCGTGCCGGGAAGAAAATCCCCGCCGGCGAGGGTGGGCGAACGGACACCCGGTTCTAGGCAAAGGTTCGGGCCGGGGTCGGACATCCTATTCTATTCCCGGCCCCCGGCCGGTGGTGTACAAACGGTGTACAAATACCGGACCGCCCGAACACCCCGAATCCCCCCGGGCCGCCCACCCATGAAACCCCGCGTCCTGATTTCGCCCGCCCCGCTCAAGGAGATCGAACCCGTCTACGGCCCGGCGATCACCGCCGCCGGGGGCGAGATGGTGTTCCCGGAGCGGAACGTCCAGATGACCGAGGCCGAGCTGATGACCCAGCTCCCCGGGTGCGTGGCGACGCTGGCCGGGTCCGAGCCGTACACCCGGGCGGTGATCGCGGCGGCCGCGGCGCAGGGGCTAAAAATCATCGCCCGGGCCGGCGTCGGGTACGACGGCGTCGATCTCGACGCGGCCACCGACCACGGCGTCGCCGTGACGTTCGCCCCCGGCACGAACCAGGACGCGGTCGCCGAGCACACCTTCACGCTCGTTCTCGCGCTGGCGAAGAACCTGATCGCCCAGCACACCCTCATCAAGGCCGGGCAGTGGCCGCGGCGGGCGAACCTGCCCTTGCGCGGCAAGACCCTCGGGGTCGTCGGCCTCGGCCGCATCGGCAAGGCCGTCGCCCTGCGCGGCAAGGCGTTCCTGATGAACGTCGTCGCCCACGAGCCGTTCCCGGACGCGGCGTTCGCGGCCGCGCACGGCATCCCGCTGCTGCCGTTCGACGAGGTGTTGAAGCAGTCCGACTGGGTGACGCTGCACATGCCGATGCTGGCCGAGTCGCGGCAGTGCGTCAACGCCCGGTCGCTCGGGCTGATGAAGCCGACGGCGTACCTGATTAACACGTCGCGGGGCGGCGTCGTCAACGAGGCCGACCTGTACGACGCCTTGAAGAACAAGCGACTCGCCGGGGCGGGGCTGGACGTGTTCGAGGAGGAGCCGCCGGCCGGCAGCCCGCTGCTGACGCTCGACAACGTGGTGCTGACGGCTCACACCGCCGGCGTCGATCTCCAGTCGCGGGACGACATGGCCCGGGTCGCGGGGCAGGCGATCGCCAAGCTCCTCGCCGGCGACTGGCCCGCCGACTGGGTGGTGAACCCGGCGGTAAAGGAGAAGTTCTTCGCCCGGTGAGGCGCGGGCGGCCGGCGGCGCGCCGTTGACCCGACGCCCGCCATTCCCGATCTTGACTCCAGACTCGTTCGACGCGAACGCACCTTTCGCGGGTCGGGGTTCGTGCATGGCCGATGACGTGATCGTGGCCGACCGGGTGGTCGTCAAGTACCGCGGCCGGGCGGCCCTCGACGGCCTCGACCTGCGCGTGCCCCGCGGGGCCGTCTACGCCTTCCTCGGCGACAACGGGGCCGGCAAGACGACCACCATGAAAATCCTCACCGGCCTCGCCCCGCCCGACACCGGGCGGGCCGAGATCCTCGGCCAGGACTGCTGGGCGCGGGCGCAGGAACTCCGCCACCGCGTCGGCTACATGCCCGAGCGCCCGCGCTTCTACGACTGGATGACCGTCGCGGATACCGGGTGGTTCACCGCCTCGTTCCACCGCCCCGGCTTCCTCCCCCGCTACCGCGAGTGGACCGACCGCCTCGGCCTCGACCCCGGCAAGCGGCTCAAGGACTTGTCGAAGGGCGGGTACGCCCGGGTCGGGCTGGCCCTGGCCCTGGCCCCGGACCCGGAAGTGTTGCTCCTCGACGAGCCGACCAGCGGCCTCGACCTGCTCACCCGCCGCGAGTTCCTCGCCGGCCTCGCCGACCTCGCCGCGTCCGGCCGCACCGTGCTGATTTCCAGCCACTCGATCGCCGAACTGGAGAAGGCCAGCACCCACGCCGGGCTGCTCAAGGACGGGAAGATGATCCTGTCCGCCACGCTCGGCGAGTTGAAGAAGAAGGTCCGCCGGCTGAGCCTCCGCTTCGCCGACCAGCCGCCCGACCCGGCCGGGTTGGGCACGATACTCGAGCGCAACGGCACCGGGCGGTTCTGGCAGGTGCTGGTGCAAGACCCGGACCCGGCCGCGGTCGCCGCCCTGCGTGCCAGCCCGAACGTGTCCGACTTCGAGGACGCGGCGGTGACGCTCGAAGAGGTGTACGCGGCCCTCATGTCCCGCAAGCCGGCCGAGTAGCCGGCTTAGCCGACCAGCCCCCAGCCGATGGCGAACAGCAGGCCGGCGAGGAGCATGGTCGCCGGGAGGGTCAACACCCAGGCGAGGAAGATCTTCCCGACCGTCGCCGCCTGCACCCCGGACCCGTTCGCCGCCATCGTCCCGGCCACCCCGCTCGACAGGATGTGCGTCGTACTCACCGGCAGGTGGAGCAGGTCGGCCGCCAGGATCGTGCCCGCCGCCACCACTTCCGCCGCCGCCCCCTGCGCGTAGGTCAGGTGCGTCTTGCCGATCTTCTCGGCGACCGTGACGACGATCCGCTTGTACCCCACCGTGGTGCCGACGCCCAGCGCCAGCGCCACCCCGACGATCACCCAGAACGGGACGAACTCGACCGCCTTGCCCGGCGCGTCCAGGTGCGGGTCGATGGCCGCCCGCGTCGCCGGCGGGAGCTTGGCCGCGGCCGCGTGCTTGCGGAACGAGTAGATCGCCTGCCGCACCTCCCACCGCTTCTCGGCCGGCACCTCGGCGAAACTCGCCTTCCCGTCCAGGGCGCGGACGATCGTGTCCAAGTCCTTCTTCATCTCGGTCAGCACGTCGGGCTGGTCCTTCTCCAGGATGGCGCGGACGGCGACGGCCGAAGCATGGACCTCGGCGGCGAGTTCGGGGTGGTAGACGTTGACCGCGTAGTGGAACGGCATGAACCCGATCAGGACGAGGAGGATCAGGCCCATCCCCTTCTGCCCGTCGTTCGACCCGTGGGCGAAGCTGACCCCCCCGCAGGTGACGATCAGCACCGCCCGGACCCAGCGCGGCGGGCGGTCGTCGCCGACCGGCGGGACGTACAGGCGCGGCTCGCGGACGGTTTTCTTGAGGGCGAGCAGGAGCAGCGCGGCCAGCCCGAACCCGACGGCCGGTGACACCATCAGGGCGAGCAGCACTTCGCCGACCTTCGCCCAGTTCACCCCCGCGGTCCCCTGCCCGGCGAGCAGGCCGTTCGCCAGCCCGACCCCGAGGATCGCCCCGATCAGGCTGTGCGAGCTGCTCACCGGCAGCCCGGCGTACCACGTCCCGAGGTTCCAGATCACCCCGGCCAGGAGGAGCGACAGGACCATCACCAGGGCCATGTTCGTCGTGCCGTTGATGAGCAGATCGACCGGCAGCAGGTTGACGATGCTGAACGCCACGGCCGTGCCGCCGACGAGCGCCCCGGTGAAGTTGAGTACCCCGGAGTAGATGACGGCCGGGGTCGGCGTCAGGCTCCGGGTGTAGATGACGGTGGTGACGGCGTTGGCCGTGTCGTGGAACCCGTTGATGAACTCGAACGCGAAGGCGACGAACAGGGCGACGAACAGGAACACGAGGGCGGCGGTCGGCAGGGCGGACGCGGCGTCCCAGAAAGTCACGGGGCACCCCGGGCGTGTGGGAGGGTTCGGGCCGGCACTCGCTGTGTTGAAACCTTCAGAGGCGGTCGTGCCGGGTCAAGGGGGGTCGCTGTCTGTCTCCCCTCTCCCCTTGAGGGAGAGGGGTTGGGGGTGAGGGGAAGGCCCGCCCCGCCCGGCGCGCGTCCCGGTGGCGTGAAGCGCTTCCCCTCACCCCGCGGGCTGCGCCGCGACCCTCTCCCTCAAGGGGAGAGGGTAAGACCCCGGCCGGCGAGGACGCGCTTCACCACCATCGTTTCAACAGAGCAGCCGGCACTCTGAGGTTACTTCGTCCGACCGGGGCTGAGTACGGGGCACATCGGCAGGATTCAACGAATCTTCACGCGGCCGGCGGCGCAACCGGATTCGGCACGCGGTTCGCTAATTGAAAATGCGTTGTCACCCCCACCCCGAGGTTTCCGATATGACCCCGCAAGACCCAGAACTGACGCGCTTCGGCAAGATCCGCTTCGGCCTGGCGGCGATCCTCTTGGGCCTGCCGCTGCCGATCATCCTGATCGCGCTCTTCTGGGGCGGCTGCACCCGGTTCTAACCGGGTTGAACAACCGAACACCACGGGCCGTCGGGGGACAGGAGCGATCCTGGACCCCGGCGGCCCGCGCGTTCGTAAAACACCCTCCCGCCCCCGCCCGGGACAGGTGCCCGATGACCCCGTTCGCCGACCGCCTCGCCAACGTCGTCCGCCGCAAGGGGCCGCTCTGCGTCGGCATCGACCCGCGCTGGGACATGCTCCCGGCCCCGGTGCGGGCGCGCTGGTGCGAGTACGCCCCGGCCGACCGCGTCGCCTTCGCCTACGACGACTTCGCCACCCGCGTCCTCGAACTCGTCCGCCCCTACGCCGGCGTGGTCAAGCCGCAGGCGGCGTTCTTCGAGCAGGCCGGGCCGGTCGGGCTGACCGTCCTGCAGCGCGTGATGCGCAAGGCGAAGGAGATGGGGTTCGTCACCATCCTCGACGCCAAGCGGGGCGACATCGCCAGCACCGCCGCCGCCTACGCCGAGGCCGCCTTTACCGGGTTCACCACTTACGACGAAACCACCCCGGTGTGGGACGCCGACGCCCTCACCATCAACCCGTACCTGGGCCGCGACGCCGTCGAGCCGTTCCTCCAGGTGGCGAAGGCGGCCGGCCGCGGGGTATTCGTCCTCGTCCGCACGAGCAACGCCGGGGCCGGGCTGTTTCAGGATTTGGTGTGCGACGGCAAGCCGGTGTACCGGCACGTCGCCGCCGCCGTCGCCGAGTGGAACGCCCCGACGGTCGGGGCGTGCGGGCTGGGCGACGTGGGGGCGGTGGTCGGGGCGACCCACCCGGCCGAGCTGCGCGAACTCCGCGAGGCACTACCGGGCGTGTGGCTGCTCGTCCCCGGCTACGGGGCGCAGGGCGGGACGGCGGCGGACGTGAAGGCGGCGTACTCGCCGGACGGCCTCGGGGCGGTGGTCAACAGCTCGCGCGGGGTGACGTTCCCGTTCCACCCCGACGACTCGCACTGGGAGGCGAAGGTTCTGGCCGCCGTGCAGCAGGCGACGGCGGAGTTGAAGCCGTGAGCAATAGCAAAGCCCACGGATCGCCATCCGTGGGCTTTCCCGTTTCTACTGCGGCAGCTTCTTCAGCTGCTCCTCGACGTTCTTCGCCCGCTGGCGGACGGCGGTGCGGAGGCGGTCCACCTGGCCCTTGAGGCCGTCGGCCGCCCCCTTGTCCACCGTCGCCAGCGCCGGCTGCACCCGCTTCTCGGCCTCGTCCAGCCGCCTCACCAACTCGTCCGGCTTGTACACCGTCTTCATCATCTCGCGGAACCGGGCGACGTACTTCTTCTGGCCCTCCGGCGTCTCCATCAGCCCGCGCGACACGATCGCCGGGAACCCCGGCAGCACCGGGTAGTTCAGGTCGGCGAACATCTGGTCCATGCCCGACGGGATGAACACCAGCTTGTCCCGGGCGGGGTCGTGGTAGATGCGGTAGTTGTTCGGCTTGAGCGCGTACCCGTCCCAGTCGGACGTGATGACCTCGATGACCATGAAGCTGACGAAGGCGTCCAGGTCGAGGAGCTTTTCGAGCCGCTCGTAGCGCTTCTTCTTGTCCCCCTCGCGGGAGGCGGCGAGCAGGGCCTTGAGGTCTTTGCGGTCGGGCACGTCGCCCTTGCCGGAGATCAAGTCGAGCGGCTGGTCGATGTCGCGGAGGAACCCGCCGTCGTAGAGGTTGCCGTTGGCGTTCTTGAAGTGGCGGCGGAGGAAGTTCTTGTCGTACCCCTCCTTGACGTAGTACAGCCCGCGCTTGCGGCCGTTGACCGTCACGAGGGCGTGGCCGATGCGGGCCGCCGGCACCCCGGCCGCCTTGCACAGCTCGCCGCACACCAGCTCCGACAGGTAGCTCGGGTCTTGGAGCGAGTTCGCCAGGTGGAACTTGTCCATCCCGCGGTAGCGCTGGTCGTCGGCGAACTTGTCCATGTTGAGGGTCAGACCGGGCTTGTCGTCGAACCCGCGGAAGCTGCCGGCCGACCCGCGCAGGTGGACGCCCACGTCGGCGTAGGTCTTGTCCCCGTCCTTGAGCGTCGCCTTGACGTACTTCCGCGGCTCGCGGCGCAGCGAGTCCGACTCCTTCTGGCCGACCTCGATCACGAGGTTGGGAATCTTGCCGTCGGCGAAGAAGGCGTCGGTCTCGGCCACCGCTTTGGCGGGCTGGCCGGCCGACGGCCGCGGGGCGGTCAGCCCGGCGGCGAGGGCACACGCGAGGAGCAGACCCGGCCCGACGACCCGCAGCATGGCACGACTCCGATCTTGGGTGGGCAAAGCCCACCCGTTGCAACGGGTGGGCTTTGAGACCTTCACTGTACCGCCGGGCGACCCGATTTGAAAGTCGCCCCGCCCCCGCCCCGTTTCGGTGATAGATTCCCGCCCCACGGCCCGTAATCCCCCCGACCGCCCCGCGAAACCGCACTCTCTCCGACTTTTCGCTTGCCCCCGACCCGGGCGGGCGGCATCCTGAGACCATCGCCGTTAATTCACGCCGGTTCGCAGTCCACCAGGGCCGAGGGTCCGTATGCCGTCGCCGGACGTACTCGCGTTCGCCAAGCTGCTCGCCCCCATCCCCGGGGACAAGCCGGCCGGCACCGACATCCGGCTGAACGCCGGGCCGACCTCCATCTACTACCAGGCGAAGGACGGGCGCAGCGCCGCCCGGGCCGCCGAGCGGCAGATGGAAGGCGGGATCGAAGACCCCGCCCCGCCCGACTGGAAGGCCGTCGTCACCGCCTCCACCAAGGCGCTGACCGAGGCGACGAAAGACCTGGAACTGGCCGCCTACATGATCGAGGCCCTGTGCCGGACCCACGGGTTCGCCGGCCTGCGCGACGGGTTCAAGCTCGCCCGCGGGCTGGTCGAGCAGTTCTGGGACGGGCTGTACCCGACCCCGGACGAGGAGGGCGTCGTCACCCGCGTCGCCCCCCTCACCGGGCTGAACGGGGACGACTCCGAGGGCACCCTGATCGCCCCGATCTACCGCATCGCGATCACCGACTCGTCGAACCTCGGCCGCCTCACCTACTCGAACTACCTCCAGGCGGCGACGACCAACAAGATCATCGACCCGAAGCTCAAGGAGAAGCGGATCGCGGCCGGGGCGATGAACTCGGAGCTGATCCAGAAGGCCGTGGACGACACCCCGGCGGCGTTCTACCGGGCGACCGCCGACGACCTGACGGCCGCCCTCGACGAGTACGCCAAGCTCGGCCAGGCCCTCGACGCCAAGGCCGGCCCGGACGCCCCGCCGACCTCGGCCGTCCGGGTGGCGCTGGAGAACGTCCTGGCCGCGATCAAGGACGTGGCCAAGGCCAAGCTCGCCGTCACCCAGACCGCGGCGGCCCCGGCGGAGAAAAAAGAGGGCGAGGCGGCCGACGGCAAGGCGGCGGCGAACGGCAAGCCGCACGCCGGCGAGGACGAGGGCGAGAAGCTCCCGACCCTCCGCAACCGGGAGGACGCGCTGAACGCGATCCTCAAGCTCGCCGACTACTTCCGCCGGAACGAGCCGCACTCGATGGTCCCGTTCGCCCTGGAGCAGGCGGTGCGCTGGGCGCGGATGTCGATCCCGGAATTGATGCTCGAACTGATCCCCGAGGAGACCCCGCGCAAGGCGCTGTTCAAGCAGGTCGGCATCCGCGGGGCCGAACCCGCCGCGCCGCCGGCCGACGCGAAGAAGAAGTGAGGCCGTTGGTCCTACCCTCTCCCCTTGAGGGGCTGTGTCGAAAACCTCTCGGCCGGAGGCATTCCGGTGGGAGGGCGAGGCTCCTGCCGAGCCGAGGCGTAGGCTCGGCAGGAGCCTCGCCCTCCCAACCGAGGGCGTCATCGGTAGGATTTCGACACAGCCCCCTTGAGGGAGAGGGTCGCGGCGCAACCCGCGAGGTGAGGGGACTCGCTTCACGCCACGGGACGCACACCGGGCGGGGCGGGCCTTTCCCCTCACCCCCAACCCCTCTCCCTCAAGGGGAGAGGGGAGTAAATCTCCCGACCACTGACCCCCAGAGGTGCCTTATGGGTAGCGAGAGTATCAACGAGAAGCTCAGCCGCGTCCGCAAGCCGCGGGTCCACATCAAGTACGAGGTCGAGACCGAGGGGGCGGCGGTCGAGAAGGAGCTGCCGTTCGTCGTCGGCGTCCTCGGCGACTTCTCCGGCCAGCCGACCGAGCCGCTCAAGCCGCTCAAGGACCGCAAGTTCATCCAGATCGACCGCGACAACTTCAACGACGTGATGGCCCGGATGACCCCCGGCGTGAACCTCAAGGTGAAGAACACCCTGAAGGACGACGGGTCCGAACTCGGCGTCCAGCTCAAGTTCGGGTCGATGGACGACTTCAGCCCCGAGAAGATCGCCCAGCAGGTGGACCCGGTCAAGAAGCTCCTCGACACCCGCGACAAGCTCCGCGACCTGCTCACCAAGATGGACCGGTCCGAAGACCTGGAGGCCATCCTGGAGAAGGTGCTGTCGAACACCGACGAGCTGAAGAAGCTCAAGGACCAGCTGGGCGAGGCGAAGTAACAAGAACCTAACCCCCCAACCCCCTTCCCTAAGAGGGAAGGGGGAGCAAGAGGGCGTTTTATCTTCCTCCCCTCCCTTCTTAGGGGAGGGGCCGGGGGAGGGGTTCTTCCCTCCCGGACACCAACACACAGGACACCCCCACCCATGAGTCCCGAACAGCAAGCCGCGGCCGGGGCCGCGGCCACGACCGCCGCCCCCGGCGGGGCCGCCAGCCTCCTCGACCAGGCCCTCGCCGCCACCAAGCAGACCGAGCGGTCGCGGGCCGAAGACCTCCTCCGCACCCTCACCGACGAGGCGATGAAGGGCACCGTCACGTTCTCCAAGAACGTCTCGATCACCATCAACGCCGCCATCCGGGCGATCGACGCGGCCGTCTCGAAGCAGCTCAACGCCGTCGTCCACCACCCCGACTTCCTCAAGCTCGAAGGGTCGTGGCGCGGGCTCAACCACCTCGTCATGAACAGCGAGACGAGCACGTCGCTCAAGATCAAGGTGCTTAACGTCTCCAAGCGCGACCTGTTCAAGGACGTGGACAAGGCCGTCGAGTTCGACCAGTCGCAGGTCTTCAAGAAGCTGTACGAGAACGAGTTCGGCACCCCCGGCGGCGAACCCTACGGGTCGCTCATCGGCGACTACGAGTTCACCAACCACCCGGAAGACCTCGAACTGCTCTCGAAGATGTCGAACGTGGCGGCCGCCGCCTTCTGCCCGTTCGTCGCCGCCGCCGACCCCAAGCTGTTCGGGTTCGACGGCTGGACCGAGATGAGCAAGCCCCGCGACCTGGCCAAGATCTTCGACACCGTCGAGTATGCCAAGTGGCGGTCGTTCCGGGAGTCGGAGGACTCGCGGTTCGTCACCCTCACCATGCCGCGGACCCTGGCCCGCCTCCCCTACGGGGCGAACACCAAGCCGGTCGAGGCGTTCGGGTACGAGGAGGCCCAGTTCGACGCGGTCGGCAACGCCAAGGCGATGGAGCACGGCGAGTACTGCTGGATGAACTCGGCCTACGTCATGGGCACCAAACTGACCGACGCCTTCTCGAAGTACGGGTGGTGCGTCGCCATCCGCGGGGCCGAGGGCGGCGGCAAGGTGGACGGGCTGCCGTCCCACGTCTTCAAGTCCGACGACGGCGACCCCGACCTCAAGTGCCCGACCGAGATCGGCATCACCGACCGCCGCGAAAAGGAGCTGAGCGACCTCGGGTTCCTGCCGCTGTGCCACTACAAGAACACCGACTACGCCGTGTTCTTCGGGGCGCAGACGACCCAGAAGCCGAAGAAGTACGACAAGCCGGAGGCGACGGCGAACGCCGCCATCAGCGCCCGGATGCCGTACATCATGGCGTCGTCGCGGATCGCCCACTACCTGAAGGTGATGGCCCGGGACAAGATCGGCTCGTTCATGGAGGCGAAGGACTGCGAGGACTGGCTGAACAAGTGGATCAAGAACTACGTCAACGCGAACCCGAACGCCGGGCAGGAGACGAAGGCCAAGTACCCGCTGGCCGAGGCCCGCATCGTCGTCGCCGAGATCCCGGGCAAGCCGGGGTCGTACAACGCCGTCGCCCACCTGCGGCCGTGGCTCCAGTTCGAGGAGCTGACGACCTCCTTGCGCATGGTCGCCCGCATCCCGGCCCTCGGGAGCTGATCGCGGGTCGAAGACCGTAACGTTGTCGTGGTTTTCAGCCCCGGAGGGGCTGACGGAATGTAGCCAGGGGTGGAGCGCAGCGCAACCCCTGGCGGGCGTCCGCGGAATGGGAGGAAGCCCCGGAGCGGGCGACGGAGGGGCGACGGGGCGGGCGAGGTCGTCGCGCCGCCGTTGACGCCCGCCAGGGGTTGCGCTGCGCTCCACCCCTGGCTACGCTCCCACGCCCCTCCGGGGCTAAAACCCGCAACCGCGTAACCAGCAGTTTTGAACCTTTGTGCGTCTCGTGCCTCTTCGCGGCCGCGCTCGGTATTTGCTCGGGTAGCAACGTGAACCCCCAGGCCGCCCCACTCCCGACCCGCTACGCCGACCCGGTGCCGCCGCCCCCCGCGGCGGCGACCGGGTCGCTGCTCGACGCCGTCCTCGCCGCCACCCCCGCCGGCGGCGTACCCTCGGAACGCCGCGCCGAACCCGCCGGCCGGCTCGACGAATTCCTGCGCGAACCCGACCCCGCCGCGGCCCTGCGCCTCTGGTTCGGCGCGACCGCCGGGCGGTGGGGCGACGACCCGAAGCGCAAACTCCTCCGCGCCATCAACCAGGATGTCGGCCGGCTCGACGAGCTGATCGCCGGCCAGATCAACGCCGTCCTGCACCACCCGGAGTTCCAGAAGCTCGAAGCCGCGTGGCGCGGGCTGTGGTTCCTCGCCGATAGCGTCCCGGACGGGGCCGGCGTCAAAATCCGCGTGCTCAACGCCTCCTGGAAAGACTTGGTCAAGGACCAAGACCGTGCTCTGGAGTTCGACCAGAGCCACCTGTTCCGGAAGGTGTACAGCGACGAGTTCGGGACGCCGGGCGGGGAGCCGTTCGGCATGCTCGTCGGCAACTACGACGTGTGCCACCGGCCGTTCCCGGACCACCCGACCGACGACATCGCCGCCCTCCGCGGCATCTCGGCCGTCGCCGCCGCCGCCTTCGCCCCGTTCGTCACCGGCATCGACCCGCGGTTCCTCGAACTCGACTCGTTCGCCGGGCTGGAGATGCCGATCGACGTGGGCCGGACGTTCGAGCAGCTCGACTTCCTCAAGTGGCGGCAGTTCCGCGACACGGAGGATTCCCGGTTCGTCGGGCTGGTGCTGCCGCGGGTGCTGTACCGGCGGGCCTACGGGGACGAGCCGGGGAAGACCCACGGGTTCGACTTCCGCGAGGACACGGCCGCCGCCGACCGCTCCGGCTACTTGTGGGGGAACCCGGCCTTCGCCCTCGCCGCCGTCGCCGTCCGGTCGTTCGCCGAGACCTCGTGGCTGGCCGACGTGCGCGGGGCGCGGCCGAACGCCGAGAGCGGCGGGCGGGTGGTCGGCCTGCCGGCGACCGGGTACGGGACCGGCCGCGGCGAGACCCCGCGCTCCGTCACCGACGCCCACATCACCGACGTGCGCGAGAAGGAACTGGCCGACCTCGGCTTCATCCCCCTGTGCCACACGCCGGGGGCGGCGGAGGCCGCGTTCTACACGACGCCGTCGTCGCAGAAGCCGCGGGCCTACGCCGACCCGGTGGCGACGGCCAACGGCCGCCTCTCGGCGATGCTCCAGTACATCCTGTGCGTGTCGCGGTTCGCCCACTTCGTGAAGGTGATGATCCGCGACAAGGTGGGGGCGTTCACCTCGCCCGAGGCGGTCGAGGACCAGCTGAACAAGTGGCTCGCCGGGTACGTGGTGGCGAACGACAGCGCCCCGTCCGAGACGAAGGCCAAGTACCCGCTGCGGGAGGGGAAGGCGCAGGTGCGGGAGATCGCCGGCAAGCCGGGGTCGTACCAGTGTACCGTCTACCTCCGCCCGCACTTCCAGCTCGACCAGGTGTCGGCCGGCATCCGCCTGACGACCCAGCTGACGGCGATGGCCGAGAGTTGACCCACGAAAGCCCACCCGTCGCGACGGGTGGGCTTTGGAGAACCACCCATGACCGCGTCCGAAGCGTTTCAAGCCGGCCGCCTCGCCGACGCCGTGGCGGCCGCCGTCGAGCAGGTGAAGGCGCACCCGGCCGACCGGGCCAAGCGGTTCTTCCTCGCCGAACTCTTCCTGTTCACCGGCGAGCTGGAGCGGGCCGACAAGCAGCTCGACGTGCTGTTCGGCCCGGACGCCCCGGACCTGATGGCCGTCACCCTGTTCCGCCAACTCGTCCGGGCCGAGACGGCCCGCCGCGAGGTCTTCACCCAGGGCCGGGTGCCCGAGTTCCTCGGCCTGCCGTCCGACAACATCAAGCAGCACCTGGAGGCGTCGATCCTGTTCCGCGAGGGGAAGGCGGCCGCGGCGTCGGCGCTGCTGGCGACGGCCGAGCCGACCCGCCCGGCGGCGGCCGGCACCTGCGACGGGGTCGCGTTCGACGACTTCCGCGACCTCAACGACCTGACCGCCCCGGTGCTGGAGGTGCTGACGGCGAACGGGAACTACTACTGGGTGCCGACGGCGGCGGTCGAGCTGATCGAGTTCCACCCGCCGGCGCGTGTCCGCGACCTGTACTGGCGGGCGGCCCACGTCGTCGTGGCGAACGGCCCGGACGGGGTGGTGTACGTCCCGGCCCTGTACCACGGGTCGCACGCCGACCCGCGCGACGCGATCAAGCTCGGCCGCGAGACCGACTACAGCGGGGCCGACGACGGCCTGTTCCGCGGCGTCGGCCAGCGCGAGTTCTTGGTCGGCCCCGAGGCCAAGCCGATCATGGGGATCACGAAGGTCGAGTTCACGAAGGCCGCCGAGTAACCCATGCCCCCGATCCGCGCCGACCAGCCGCTCGTCTCGTCGGTCCTCGACCGGCTGCTCGACGACGACCCCGAGACGACGACCGAGCCCGTCCGCAGCCGGGCGCAGCTGCTGCGCGAACTCAAGCTGGCCGTCCGCCGGGACATCGAAGACCTGCTCAACACCCGCCGCCGGAACATGCTCCCGCCGGTCGGGTTGAAGGAGGTCGGGCACTCGCTCGTGACCTACGGCATCCCCGACTTCAGCGGCAGCGGGCCGGTCTCGGTGAAGGACCGCGACGCCTTCTGCCGCGTCCTCGAAGGGGTGATCCGCCAGCACGAGCCGCGGCTGATCCGGGTGGCGGTGGAACTGGCGGCCAACCCCGAGGCGGGCGACCGGACGCTCCGCTTCCGGATCGACGCCCTGCTCCGGGCCGACCCCGCCCCCGAGCCGGTGACGTTCGATTCGACGCTCGAACCGGCGACCAGCCAGTTCGCGGTTAAAGGGGGCGGGTAAGAGGATTCACCGCGGAGAACGCAGAGGACGCGGAGCGAAATCGGAATGCGATGTTCCGATCAATCCTCGCCCTGCCTTCCTGCCTTCGCTCCGCGTCCTCTGCGTTCTCCGCGGTGAATCGGGTTGGGAGTGACATGGCCGACGACCTGCTGCCGTACTATAACCGCGAGCTGTCGTACATCCGCCGGCACGCCGGGCGGTTCGCGGAGGCCCACCCGAAGGTCGCCGCCCGCCTCCGCCTCGGCCCGGACGGGAGCGAAGACCCGCACGTCGAGCGCCTGTTGCAGGGGTTCGCCTACCTCACCGCCCGCGTCCGCCACAAGCTCGACGACGAGTTCCCCGAGATCACCCAGGCGCTGCTCGGCGTCCTCTACCCGCACTACCTCGCCCCCATCCCGGCGTGCGCCGTCGTGCAACTCGACCTGCACGAGGGCCAGAACGAACTCACCGCCGGGCTGACCGTCGCCCGCGGCCAGGGGATCGAGACCGACCCGATCCAGGGCGAGCCGTGCCGCTTCCGGACCGCCTACCCGGTCACGCTCTTCCCGATCGACGTGCGGCTGGCGACCCTCGCGTCGGCCCCGTTCACGGCCCCCGCCACCCCGCGCGCCGGGCAGGCGCTGGCCGTGCTGCGGGTGGCGCTCGGGTGCCGGTCGGCCGGCCTGCGCTTCGCCGACACCGGGGTCAAGACCCTCCGCTTCTTCCTCCGCGGCCAGCCGCAGCACACGCAGAAGCTGTACGAACTGCTGTTCAACCACGCCGTCGAGGTCGCCGTCGCCACCCGGCCGGACGACAAGGGGGCGGTGGCGCTCGACCCGGCGGTGCTGTCGCCCGTCGGGTTCGGCCGCGACGAGGGGTTGTTCCCGTACCCGGCCCGGTCGTTCGTCGGCTACCGGCTGCTCACCGAGTTCTTCACCTTCCCGCAGAAGTTCCTCTTCTTCGACGTGCAGATCCCCCCCGCGGCGCTGGCCCGGTGCGCGAACGCGCTGGAGCTGTTCGTTTACTTCAATCGGCAGGTGCCGGATCTGGAGCCGAACGTCGCGGCCGAGACGTTCCGCCTCGGCTGCACGCCGATGGTGAACCTGTACACCCAGCCGGCCGAGCCGATCCGCCTGGCGCACCAGGAGTTCGAGTACCGCGTGGTGCCCGACCAGCGCCGCCCGCTCGCCCACGAGGTCTACTCGATCGACCGCGTGGGGGCGACCGCCCCGGACGGCCGCGAGGCCGAGTACGCCCCGTTCTTCGCGGTCAAGCACGGCCGGGCGAAGGCGGCCGGGCCGTACTACCACCCGACCCGCCGCCCGGCGGCCGACATGGGCGAGTCGCGCGGCGACGTGCCGTCGGTGGACCGCGGGACGGAGGTGTACCTGTCGTTCGTCGATCTCGGGTTCAACCCGGCGGCCCCGGCCGACTGGACGGTCCACGTCGAGACGACGTGCATGAGCCGCGACCTGCCGGCCCGCCTGCCGTTCGGCGGCGGGCAGCCGCGGCTGCAGCTGACGCAGGGCGGCGGGCTGGTGTCGCGGGTGACGTGCCTGACCCCGCCGACGGCGACGGTGCGAACCCACCTGCGGCCCGAGGGGTTGTGGCGGCTGGTGTCGCACCTGAGCCTGAACCACCTGTCGCTCACCGGCGGCGAGGACGGGGCCGACGCCCTGCGGGAAATCCTCGCCCTGTACGACTTCGCCGACTCGCCCGCGACCCGGGCGATGATCGACGGCGTGCAGTCGGTATCCGGGAAGCGCGCCCTGGGGCGGTACGGCGGGGCGGTGTGCCGGGGGGTGGAGGTGGCCGTCGGGTTCGACGAGGACCGCTACACGGGGAACGGGCTGTACCTGTTCGCCAGCGTCCTCGACCGCTTCCTGGCGCTGTACGCCTCGGTGAACACGTTCACCCGGACGGTGGCGACGGTCGCCCGCCGCGAGGGCGTGTACAAGCGGTTCCCGTCGCGGATCGGCGAGCGGCTGGTATTGTGAGTCGGGGGCGAAAGGCAACCTAACCCCCCAACCCCCTTCCCTAAGAGGGAAGGGGGAGCCGGACGCCGGGCCTACGGCCCGACGGATCAAACCCTCTGGCTCCCCCTTCCCTCTTAGGGAAGGGGGTTGGGGGGTTAGGTTCTTCCCCGGAGGCGATACTTTGGAACCCGCCCCCACCTCCCCCGCCGCCCGCCTGAGCGCCGAGCCGGGGCGGTTCGACTTCTACCAGGCCGTCCGCCTGATGGAACGGCTCGCCGGCCCGACCACGGCCGCGGCCGTCGGCGGGGATGTCGCGCCGCGGCCCGAGGCACTCGTCCTCCGCGTCCAGCCGGCCCTGCGCTTCCCGGCCGGGGCGGTGGCGAAGGTGTTCCGCCCGTCGCCCGACGACCCGCCCGAGATGTGGGTCACGTTCGGCGGGCTGACCGGGCCGGACGGCATCCTCCCGCAACACTACACCGCGCTACTGCTCGCCCGCAACCGCCGCAAAGATACGTCGCCGCGCGACTGGCTCGACGTGTTCCACCACCGCGCCCTGTCGCTGCTGATGCGGGCGTGGGAGAAGAACCGCTGGCCGGCCGCCGTGGACCGCCGCCGGGCCGAGGGGCAGCCGGGCGAGGACGCCTGCACGACCGCCGGGTTCGCCATCGCCGGGTTCGGCACCGGCGGCCTGCGCGGGCGGCTGGCCCCGCCGGACGACGTGGCCGTCTTCTACGCCGGCCACCTCGCCCGCCCGCCCCGCCCGGCGACCAACCTCGAACAGATCGTGGCCGAGTACTTCGGCTGGCCGGCGGCCGTCGAGCAGTACGCCGGGCAGTGGCTGTACCTCGACGCCGAGAACAAGGCCGAGTTGCCGCGCGACGGCGGGATGGGGTTGAATACGTGCCTCGGCCGCGACGTGGTGATCGGCCGGCGGGTGTGGGACGTGCAGGGGAAGGTGCGGGTGGTGGTCGGCCCGCTCGACGCCGAGAGCTTCTACAGCCTCCTGCCCGGCGGCCACGCCCGGGAACCGCTGTCCGACCTCGTCCGCCTCTACCTCGGCATCGAATACGACGCCGAGGTGAAGCTCGTGCTCGCCCCGGACGCGGTCCCGTGGTGCCGCCTCGACTACGACGAGGAGCGCGGCCCGCGCCTCGGCCGCAACACCTGGGTGCGGACGCACAACTTCGGCCGCCCGGTCGCCGACGCGACGTTCGCGGTGGGGTGAGAAGGGGCGAAAGCCCACCCGTCGCGACGGGTGGGCTTTGGTCTACCCGACTGCAACGCGAGTGTAACGAGTCGCGCGACCTTCCCCGGCCCGCGCCCGTCGGGAGAAGATACCCGCGCGGGCATTTCGGCCCCCGCCCCCGTCCTCGGAGACCGCCATGCGTCGTATCCCGGCCGCGTTCCTGGCCGCCGCGGGGGTCGCGCTGACCGCGGCGGCCGCCCCCGCCCTGATGATCGCGTTCACTCCGCCGGCCCAGCGGGCGCTGACGGCCGACGTGGTCGTGGTCGGCAAGGTCACGGCCGTCGAGAAGGAGACGGTCGAGGCGACGCCGTTCCCCGGGTCGCCGCAGAAGGTGCAGTACAAGGTCGCCGTCGTCAAGATCGAGACGAACCTGGCGGGGGCGGCGAACCTCGCCCACATCAAGGTCGGGTTCGTCCCCGCCCCGCCGGTCG
>Ga0105048_10007045_pt1 | contig 18095 bp, 20 predicted proteins | sample MAT05_FD_78382 | JGI IMG/M metagenome (GOLD analysis project Ga0105048, IMG submission 78382) | Freshwater microbial communities from Lake Fryxell liftoff mats and glacier meltwater in Antarctica - MAT-05 | ecosystem: Environmental > Aquatic > Freshwater > Ice > Liftoff microbial mat | place...
CAGTACACGGTGCCGGGGATGGAAATCGGCGATGCCAAGAAGGTGATCCACGTTCTCCAAGGACGTGTTCACGCGCTCAACGATCTGGCGCTCACCCTGAAGCATGCGCATTGGAATGTCGTCGGGCCCCATTTCATCGGCGGTCACCTCATGCTCGACCCGCAGGTGGACTCTGCGCGGCTGATGGTCGATGCTTTGGCCGAACGCATTGCCACCCTTGGGGGTGCACCGATCGGAACTCCCGGCGCACTGGTCAAGGCCCGTGACTGGGATGACTACGCGATCGGCCGAGCCGGGGTAAGCGAACATCTGGGTGCGCTTGATCTGGTGTACGCAGGCGTCATTACCTCTCACCGCGACGCAATCGAACTCACGGAGGACCTCGATCCTGTAACCCAGGACATGCTCATCGGCCAAGCAATGCAGTTGGAGCAGTACCAATGGTTCGTTCGCGCACATCTGGAATCGGCTGACGGATCCTTGTCAACAACCGGTGCTCGAAGCGAGGTCTCGGCGGCACGCGCCGCCAAGCGCTCGGAGTGATGCACGATGAGAAAGTGGACGTCGGCTCCTTGTATTGGCTAGGCGCCGACGTCCACTGGTGTGGCTGACTCAACGCGAATCCAGCTGTCGAGGAGGAAGTCTGAGTCCTCATGGTGGTTCAAACGCTTCAATCGGGCATCACGGTGAAACGCCTCATGCACCTGTTGGCCCGTACCTGGGTAGTCCTCGCTCGAGTGGCGCCAGTGAACGGCCAGAAGTTCGCCACCGGGATCGATTCGCGGGACCAGATCATCGAGCATCCGAAGCAGGTCGTCGTGACCCAGGAAGTATCCGACCTCAGCCACCACCGCTAAGTCGTAGTTGCTTCCTGGCAACGGTTCAGGAATGACGTGGTGGGCCAATGTCACATTGTGAAGGTCGCGCAGATTCCGGGAGGCGCGCTGTACAGCCGTCGTGGAGCCATCCGTGGCGAGCAACTCACGGCATCGAGGCGCCAACTGCCGGGTGAGAGCTCCTTCGCCGGCCGCCACCTCCAATCCCTTCTTGTAGTGCACTTGGGAGAGCGCGGCAACCGTGAGCGCCCTCTTGCGCTGCTCGTACCGGCGTCCCTGCATGTCGTAGGGATCGCTGCGCGAGGAATAGAAGGATTCGAATTCTTCGATGGGGACAGAACCGACGTTGATCATCGTGTCCCTCCTGACATGGTGAAGTAGACCTCGAACTCGCGGGTGTGGTGCATGAGCACCTCAGGTGTGAGCACAGGCCCATCGCTCAGACGAGGCTGGAGCTGAGAGGAGTAGCAGGCGATCGCGGCGCGCTTGGTGGCGAGCACCTGGTCGGCCAAAGTGAGGATGCGTGCGTCTTGCCACTGATGCGCAGGGTCGCCCGGCTGCGTCCAGGACCAAAGCCAGATGCCGTACGCCATAAGGGGGATACCTCGCGCATGAGCGACCGAGACTGCTGCTCGACCCACTGCTTCATGGTCCGGGTGTAGGTCGTGTGGATGAGGCGCAACGATGAGCGAGGCGCCGCCAACGAGGTTTAAGATCGCGCGCTCCAGTTCGGCTTCGTGATCAGCCAGCCCGCCATCTGGAAGTTGCGCGCACACTTGGTGTGCACTCGGAGCCAAGAGCTGCATTGCAGACTCGAACTCGCTGCGGCGTAGTTGAGACAGTTCGCGTCGGGCCGCTGTGTCGAGATCTGCATCCGCGGCTTCACCGTCCGAAACCAAAAGGACAGTTGTCGGTGTACCCAGGCTCTCAAGCGTCGAGAGCAAGCCACCGCACCCAAGAGTCTCGTCATCGGGATGCGGAGCAACCACGATCACCGGGCCGTTCGTAGGTGGTCGCCAGTCGCGCAGACCTTGCAGGTGGCCACTGTGCGCCCACGCCTCTTCGCGCGTTTCTGAATGAGCGGTCACGACGAACCCGTCACGTTGGCCACGGTCGCTCGCCCTAGCCATTCCAGATCCCGCTCGGCGTGATGCTGCCTGAGGTAGACCGGAAGGTCGGCCATGCGATGAGCATGCGCGGCATCGTGTCCCAGGGGCGCCGCACCCAACGCTCGATGGGTGCGTGTGAGTACGTCCTGGGCGGCCGCTTCTACGCCGGTGCGAACCAGGGTCGCCAGGCGTTGATGCTTCGCCAGCGGGTGCCGATCGACGATCGCCGCAGCGTCAGACAAGAGCACGCCCACTGTGTGTCGATGGGCAGCACACGCGCCGAGATGGGCAAGCCGGTGAGGTGAGGGGGCAGGTTCTCGGGCCAGCGCTTCGCGCAGCGTCCGCGCCATCCCGTCGATAGCGCCCGCCCACACCGCAGCGACCCCGATTGCTCCGATCCAGAATCCTGGGCGCGAGAGGTACCAGCCTTCGGTCTCAACCACACACTCGGCTTCGACCGGCACGTCATCGAAACGCAGGGTGACGCTGTCGGTTGCGAGCATTCCGACGGCCTTCCAGGAATCTGGATCCGGCGTAATCCGCGATTCGTGCAAGTCGATGTCGAGCAGAAGCACGCGATCAAGTTCGTCGCGGGCTACCAGCAGCGCTCGGTCAACCCACCGCGCGGCGGAGGCGAACCGCAATTCACCCGTGACGACCACACCAGTTCCGGCGCGCCGGCAGGTCAACCCACCTCCGAGACTCGATGCCCAGACGGCGTACAGCTCGCCAGGCCGGGCCTCGCGGTTGGCCTCCGCGAGGATCGCCAACGCATCTGCGTGTGATTCCAAGAGTTTCGCTGCTGAAAGATCTCCGGCACCCCACGAGCGGAGGGCTTGCCATCTGTCAAGTGTTGATCCCTGGCCAGGCATCGGTAGGTCGTGCCAACAGTCCTCGAAGGCGGCTCGTCGAAACTCCGCCTCGGACTGGCAAGCATCAGAGTCTGAAACTTCCCTTTCAGCAGCCATTCTCATCGACGCTGGATGGTGGGCCCTCTGGTTTCGTGCCATACCGGTTGCACCCTCCTTGGAATTTCTCACAAATGCCCGTTCGCTGGATCTCTCAAACCCTCAATTATTCGCCTGGTGAGCTGGTGGGCAGAAGGTTTCGTTGGCCTGCATTTGGGTATCGAGAGGTCATCGGAACGTCAGCCAACGGTGGATAGACGGAAGGAGCCGACCATGGGTGGAATTGGTGCAGAGGATCTGGTGCCGTTCGGAGGACACATTCCGAAGGCGCTACAAGCTGACGATGAGGAGATCGAGGAGCACCAACGCTCCCTCGACGATGACCACTCAGCGGGCTTGCACGTAGTGGGGGCTGATCCGATTCCGCCGGCTAGGTCGCCGGAACGTCAAACTGATCCCGATATCGGAACGGTTCCAGGATCGCCCAATCCTCAGGACCCCGATACCCCTGATCAGGTTCCCGACCGGGCCAATGACGAGGAGTCGACCGCGGCACTGCAGCAATCACGGATGGATGACGAGCAACCCGTTGACGTTCAGGACGCCGTGGACGAGCTGTCAGACGGCAAGGCCAGTTCGTCCTAACCACGGGCATTCGCTTTCAGATAGAACTTCAACTACACGCACTGGGTACTTGACCCAAGGAGGTTGACATGGAATTCATCCTGTGGCTCATCGCGGTTGTACTAGTCATTTGGGGAATCGTCACGATCGTTCGGGGTGGGGTCCTCCTGGGCATCGGCCTCATCGTGCTCGGCCTGATCATCGGTCCTGGCGGCGTCAGCATCTTCACGTAAGCACCGTCGTCCATCCCGCCCACAAGATTCTCTCGGCTGGCCCTGCCATGCCGCCAAAACTGGAAGTAGGAGCACATGAGTACCGTTCACAAGTCGATCGACGTGGCAGTTCCGGTGACGACCGCGTACAACCAGTGGACCCAGTTTGAGTCGTTTCCCCACTTCATGGACGGGGTCGAAACCATCACGCAGACCGACGACACGCACAACCACTGGATCGTGAACGTCGGCGGCGTCAAGCGTGAGTTCGACACCCAAATCACCGAGCAGATTCCCGACAGCGTCATCGCATGGAAGAGCACGGGCGGCGACACGGGCGGCCACGAGGGTCGCGTGACTTTCGCGGCTCAGGGCCCGGATCACACTCGCGTGGACATCGCCCTCGACTGGACTCCAGACGGTGTGATCGAAAAGGTCGGCGCTGCGATCAACATCGATCAGCGGCAGGTCGACGCCTCGGCGGAACAGTTCAAGAGCTTCATCGAGGAGCGCGGAGCGGCGACCGGCGAGTATCGAGGCTCCGTGTCCGACGGGTCGGTCAACTGATCGACGGCGAGGCCTACATGAGCAGTAAGCGCTACGGCCTGCGTGGCTGAGGTGAGTGCCGATGTCCTCTGACCGAGATGCGAGTCCCCTCAGTGCCGTGCAGACCGCACGGCAAGTAAGTGACAGCGCGCCTTTGGATTGGGTTGCACGCGCGGGCCTTGGCGCCCGCTCGGCCATCTACTTGACTATGGGCTTACTCGCGCTCGTGCTCGCACAAGGCAAGCGCACCGAGGTAGATCAGCGGGGCGCCCTGGCTCAGCTCGCGCAACAACCGTTCGGGACACTGCTGGTCATCATTCTCTGCATCGGTTTCGCGTGTTACGCCGTCTGGCGCCTGAGCGAGGCGGCTTTCGGCGCCGTTGGAGAAGGTGACAAGAAGGGCCCCCGGGCTCAGTCGCTCTTTCGCGGTATTGCCTACGCGATCCTTGCGATCTCGGCGTTGTCGTTGTTGCTCGGTTCAAGAACCTCTCAGGGATCGCAGCAGCGCACCATCACCGCGCGCGTCATGGATCAGGCAGGGGGAAGAGCCCTGATCTTCACCATCGGCGTCCTGATCGTCCTCGTCGGCTTGTTCCTTGCCTGGGAGGGTGTCACTCGACGATTCATGAAGTACTTCCCCCGAAGAAGCACTCCTGACGGCGTCTTGCGGGCGATCACTGGTTTCGGCACGGTCGGAAACACCGTGCGAGGTCTGGTGTTCGCTCTCGCTGGATTGCTCGTCATGATGGCGGCGTGGCAGCACGCCCCGGAGAAGGCGAGCGGGCTCGACGGCGCCCTCAAAACTTTGCGCGACGGCCCGGCCGGATTCCTTCTCGTCGCCGCCGCGCTCGGCCTGATCGCCTTCGGTGTGTACGCGGCCCTTGAGGCGGTTTACCGCCGTGTCTGAAGCAGCTTCGCCCGTACGCAGTCACAGCAGTACGAACGCCGACCAGGCTCCGATCAACACCTCGCGCGGTCGGGTCAAGCGCGTCGTCAGGCCCAGACTCACCTGGCCTCTTGCCGGATGGCTGCTGCTGTGCGCGGTGATCATTCTCGCCGTTTCCGTGTTCGTCGGGTTCGGTCTCAAGCAACTCAGCACTGCTGGCGCTCTGCCAGGAGATCTTGCCGTGGAGCGGTGGTTGGTAGACCAGCGCACCGGCACGATCGACGGCATGACCAAGGTTGGCAGTTCGCTGGCGGACACTATGACGGCGATCGTCGTCGCAACCGTCGCCTTCTTCGTCCTGCGAATCTGGCTGGGCCGATTCTACGAGTCGTGCGTCCTAGTGGTCAGTCTCGGCGGGGAGTTGCTGATCTTCCTGGCGGTCGCGGCATTGGTCCAACGGCCTCGTCCTCCCGTCGAGCGCCTCGACGCTGCACCGCCGACGTCGAGTTTCCCGTCCGGTCACACAGCGGCGTCGGTTGCGCTGTTCGGATTCCTCGCTGTGATGCTCTGGCGCTACGCGGACCGCCGATTGGGAGCCGTCCTGGCGTTGGCGTTCGCTGTGATTCCGTTGGTCGTCGCGGCGTCACGTATGTACCGCGGTATGCACTACCCGAGCGACGTCGTCGCTGGCGCGCTCGTGGGCGGAGTCTGGCTGTTCTGTGTGCTGAGGGTGCTCCTCCCACCGCCGGCAGAGATCAGGAGCGTCGCCTGAGGCGATCGCGCACCGGGCGGCCGTCAGGGTCGTAGAAGAAGCGGTACGCCGGACGGGCCCACAGTCTTGACGCCCCGGGCGCCCCCGCTGGCACGTGCGGAATGACGCGCGCCCTCGGACGTTTACCTTGCGAGCCATGCGCGTACCACCGGTGGAGCGTGGATGCCTCGACTGCGAAGGCGTCGAACGCTTCCTTTGGATTGAGCAGATCATGCGTGTCGTCGGCATCCCGACCAAGGTGCTCGCGCCACAGTCGCAATCGCAAAGCACGTGCAAACTCGCGTGGGTAGGCTCCGGCCCCTGGACCTAGCCCATCGGCGGCGTCTGCGGGCGTCGAGTCGAGGACGGCGATCGATAGCTCACTGTCGTGGGTCCACGATCGGCGGTTGAGATTGTCCGAACCCACCATCGCCCATACGTCATCGACGACCACGGCTTTGGAGTGGACATACACCGGCTCGCCAGCCGCGTTCTCAAGGTCGTACGCCGCGAATCGACCCTGCCCTGCCCGTTCACACATCCGTAGTGCATCGGTATGACCGATCAACGAAGGGCGATCGCGCAGCCCCTCCTGATCGGCGAACCGTGGCACGACCACGATGACATGCAGGTCCGGCATCGAGTTCAGTGCGTCGGCAATGATCCGCCCTACATCGCGCGACCACAGGTACTGGTCCTCCAGGTAGATCAAGTGCCGCGCGAGGCCGAAGACCCTTCGATAGGCGTGCGCGATGCTCCGCTCACCGAGCGGGGCAAAGGGGTACCTGCGCAGTCGTGCCGGATAGGTCCTTAGTACCTGGACGGCGTGTGGCCCGACGGGCGTGGTGTCGTCCTCGGCAGGCTCAGGCAACGGCCGACCGGTCATGGCGCCAGCGTGGTAGGTCCGGTCGTAAAGTTGGCGAAGCGGGCTTGGCAGGTCAAGGGTGCTGCTGCCGTACCAACGTTCGCGGAACGTGTGCTCGAGGTCGTGGACCGCTGGTCCCCGTACCTCTGCATGAAGGTCGTGCCAGGGTGGCGTCGGCCCGTACACCTTCGGGAAGTCCATGGGCTGCGGGTCGCCGAGGTGGCGCGCATCGTCGTGTCGGCTATGGCCCAGATCGATCCCACCGACGAACGCCACGTCGCGCTTTGGTGCGGCTCGATGCCGAATCACCACCAACTTCTGGTGGTGGCTACCCGCTCGTCGAGTTCGAGCGTCGAGCAGAACGTGCCCGCCGTGTTCACCTATTTCACGTGCAAAGTCTGCATTCGCTCCTTCGCTTTGGCCGAGCCAACTCGGCTGCGAGCGCCACAGAAGACCGAACACCTGAACCCCGCGCCGCGCCGCCGCGATCAGCGTCTCGCCGATCTCAGTTCCGGGACCATCTAAGCGCTCATCGAAATCTCCCCGGAAGTCGAGGAAGTACACCTCGTCCCCGCGCCCAGTCGCGCCCAACTCGCTGCATAGTCGCGGAAAATATTCGGCACCGTCAATGAGGGGAACGACCCGGTTGCCGATCGAGAAGAGCCGAAGGTCAGTCGCGGGGTTTCGGCGATCCTTCTCGTCGATGAACCACTGCTTGATCGCAGGGTCATTGGGATGCTGCTGTGCGGCATCTTGGTCGAGCGGATCCTCATCGGGTGCGCGGTCTGCTCGCATGTGTTGCATTATCTCTGGAAGCGCGTCCTTATGTGGCCGATGTTGTTCCGGCGGCCAAGGACTCCTCAGGACTCACGCCTTCGGTCAGCACGCCTGGAACCGTCTTGCCGGTGTCACGGCGCCACGACTCGAAAGCGATCACCGTGACCGTGAGCAGGCCGGCGCCGATAATCCAGGCGCCAAGGACGTCACTCACGAAGTGCACGCCGAGCGCGACCCGGGCGAACCCCACGAGTAGAACGAGCGATGCCGCTCCGAACCACAGCCACCGCCGCTGAGCGCGAGGCACCAGCGGCAGCAGGAGCAGAACGAGCGCACCGAAGAAGACGAAGGAGTTGAGTGCGTGCCCTGACGGGAAGGAGAACCCGTCGGCTTGGGCCACAGGCTCGGGGAGTACGGGACGGCTGCGGGCGACAATGGATTTGAGGGCCACTCCGAGCGCACCGGCCGCAACGATGGTTGTGCCGAACCACCAGGCCAGACGTCGCTGGGATCGCGCGATCAAACCGACCACGACTCCTAGCGACACCGCACGTAGCCCCCACGGATCCAAGACGTTGCTGACCCCCTTGAGGATGCCGACCGCGGCGGGGGTGCGTTCGGCCCAATCGTGGAGCGCGTTCGCTGCGGACGCATCAATTCGCTGCAGGGGTGCCCAACCGTGAGTCGCCGCGTATGCGAGCAGGACAGCGGGGACACAAGCTGCGCCAAACGCCACAGTTCCCAGCGTGAGTCTCGAACCGAGTGACAGCACCGTGTGTCCCGACCCACTCCCTGGTGGGTGAGACTTGTACAAGCGATTCCACGACACCTTCGCGAGCATGCCTAGAGATTATCCTCGGCCCGGGCTCGGAGCCAACGACGAGGCGTTGAGCAGCCGTGGCTCATCTTCGTAGGTTTGAGCCTCGTTCTGCTGGGTAATTAGGGCAATAGCGCGTCCGGGGTCCCGGCCGCTTTGGCTACGAACTTGGAGAGTCTGATGGGTATCGGAGTCGGGATCTTCTTCATCGCGATCGGGGCAATCCTTGCCTTCGCCGTGGACGCTCAGGTGAGCGGCATCGACGTTCAGGTCATTGGTTTCATCCTCATCGGGGCCGGAATCCTCGGCATCGTGCTCGAACTACTTCTGTTTGCGCCGCGCCGGCGTCACACGGTCGTGAACCAGTCAACGGTTCCCGTTGCCAATCAGCCGGTCGCTCAGGCGCCCATCCAGGCCCAGCCTGTCGTTCAGCAGACCACGCCTTACCGCGTTGACGAGAATGGGCGACCGATTCAGTAGTCGAGCGCCGCAGCGCCCGATGTGAGTAGAGCGTGGCGACGCCGCGAAGTCCTCATGGTGGATGAAGGCCTAGCCATGATCTGAGTAGCAACACAGACGGGTCTCGACCCTCACAGGGGGTTGGGACCCGTCCTCAAGGTTCCGGCATCTCTCGCGAACAGGGTGCGCACCTGAACCTCGACCTCTCCTGGAGCCAACGATGAAGCGAATAGCAGTAATTGTTCATACCGGTAAGTCCTTTGGCGGCGGCCTTGAGGAGTTGCGTGACGTGCTGCGAATGCGTGGGGCTGGGAATGCCGACTGGATCCCGGTGAAAAAGAGCAAGTTCATCCCCGCGGCAGTGGACAAGGCGGTCAAGGCCGGCGCCGACCTGATCCTCATCTGGGGCGGGGACGGATCCGTGCAGCGCTGCCTGGACACGCTTATCGGGTCGCAGGTGCGCTTGGCGGTGCTACCGGCAGGCACCGGCAACCTGTTCGCTACGAACCTCGGCATCCCCAAAGACGTAACTGACGCCGTGGACGTCGCGCTCAAGGGGAACGAGAGGAGCATCGATCTGGGCCGCGCCAACGGAGAAGCTTTCGGTGTGATGGCCGGTGTGGGCCTGGATGCCAAGATGATTAAGGATGCCGATGGCGGCCTCAAAGATGCCCTTGGACGCCTGGCATATGTGTGGACGGGCGCGCGCAACATCAGTTCCTCACGCTTCACCGCCCGTGTTGACATCGATGGCAAGAGCTGGTTCAAGGGTCAGGCCGGCTGTGTTCTCGTGGGCAACATGGGCGAGTTGACCGGCGGGATCAGCGCATTCCCGAAGGCTCTACCGGACGACGGACTGCTCGACGTTGGAGTCATCACCGCAGACAGTTTGCTCGACTGGACGCGTGCGCTCGCGAAGACTGCGACGGGCCGCGCAGCCGACTCGCCGTTCGTCGAGCAGATTCAAGCTCGCAAGATCGATATCCATATCAACCGCAAGATGAGATACGAGATCGACGGCGGCGAACGCAAGAAGGTGGACCGCTTGAAGATCAGTCTCAAGACCGGTGCAGTGGTTGTCATGGTCCCTTGATTGCGCCGACCCCGCTCTGGCGTGAACAACCGACCTACTCCAGTTGCTGAAACAATCAAAGAGAGGCCTGCACGCGATGAATGAGACGTGGGACCTGTGGATCCCTGGCGTGGGCGCCACGGGTTGGTCATTTGGCCGTTCAGTGATCGATTCAACGGCGGGCCTAGACGGGCTACTTGTTCACGCAGCTCCGCGCATGCTGAGCGTCACCGTGCGCGACGCCGATGGGCGGACCATGGCCGAGGGGGTGCTGGATCGGGGCTCGGACTCTCCTCTATGCCGGATCAAACGCGAAGGCGAGAGCATGTCCGCATACGAGGTCTGGCCAAGTGACTCCGACATCGGTCGAGTGGTGCTTCTGCCGGGAGGCGAAGCTGGGATTCTTAGGCAGTGGTGGAACAACGCCGACCACACCGCTTGGCGATGGAACCTGGAGTTGTCCAACCAGGTCTGAGCGAGCTCTTTGAGGAAGGCGCACCTGGACCCCTATACCTATAGGTTCGGCTTGACCGCACCACGAGACCAGAATGCGTGCTTTACAGGAGTTGAGGGGTCCGTTTTGAGACGCTGGTCGGCGTTCACCAGTTACGTGCGAGGAACGGTCTGGGTGATTCCTGCCGTGGCCTGCGTAGCGGCAATTGTCGGAGCCGAGGCGCTGTTGCGCACCGGCGCTCTTGATCGTCTACTCAACGAAGCTCTTTTCAGTGGCAGCATTGATGGCGCACGGGGCATGCTGCAAGTCATCGCGACCACGACGATGACCGTCGCCAGCCTCGTCTTCTCGTTGACTCTCTTAACCCTGCAGTTGGCATCCAGCCAGTTCTCACCTCGACTGCTGCGCACGTTTCTGCGGGACCCGGTTATTCAGATAGTGATGGCCACGTTCCTGGCCACCTTTGTCTACTGCTTGACCGTGCTGCGCAGCCTGCCGGATGCCAGCGAAGGGCCGGTCGAGTTGCCTACGACCGCAATCACACTGGCCTATCTCTTGGCGTTGGCCTCCGTGGCGGCGCTGGTGCTTTTCATCAATCGTGTGGTGGCTGCTATTCGAATCGACACGCTCATGCGTGACGTGCATGCCGAAACTAATTCGGTTGTCGATCGCGTTTACCCCGTTGAGGCTGCGGGGTCGAACTCAACAGCTATCGTCACGGACTTCTCATGCAACTCGCGCGAAGATGCGCGCGCTCCAGAGCAGCAGATCGTCACGACTTCTAGCGGCTTCATCCAGGCCATCGGCATTGAGCGGATCGCGAAAAGCGCGGAGGAGGCGAACGCTCTTGTTCGTTTGTTGGTACGTCCCGGGGATCGGGTCATCGCCGGCGGCGTGGTGGCCGTGCTGTCTGGGGGATCGGGCCCAGACGATGCGGTGCCCAACCGACATGGTGGTCTCGCGCAGGTGATCGAGTCCGAAGTGCAGATCGGATTCGAAAGAACCATGCAGCAAGACACCACATTTGGAGTTCGTCAGCTCACTGATGTTGCGATCAAGGCGCTATCGCCCGGGGTGAACGATCCGACCACGGCCGTCCATGCCATAGGACACCTCACAGGGATCCTGTGCGTTTTAGTGACACGCGTTCTGGGGCCCAGGGGCGTTGCCGACTCCCAGGGAGTTCTTCGCGTGCAGGTTCCCTGGGCCAACCTGTCCGAGTATCTCGATGTGGCCTGCGGCCAGGTCCGTCGCTACGGAAGTGGCGAACCCGTAGTCGTGGCCGCACTCACTGATCTTCTCGTGCAGATTGACTCTCGAGTAGAACGACCTCGCGATCGCGAAGTCATCAGGTGTGAGGCGCAACGCCTGTTCGACGATGCAGAGCGCACCATTGAGAATGCGGATGACCGCGACAGCTGCCTAGCGCCGCTTCGTCAACTCCTGGGCTAGACGCAGATGAGCCGGCGCAAGCTCAGATGACATCAAGTGATTTCACACCATCAACCACACCAACGAATCCTCCGCGCGTTGCCTGCTTCCGTGGGGATCCTAGTGCTTGACGTGAAGGACATGGGGGTCTCCTTCATGGGTGGTAACGAGGGTGAGGCAGAGATGAGACGTCCCAGCCCCGTGGGGGTGCTGGGACGTTGCTTGAGAGCGTCGGGCCAGCATGACGGCGGTTATCGGACGGGCACCACAGCCGTGAAACTCGCTGGCTCGGTCGCGAGTGCGGCCGTTGGGGAGGAGCGAGTTCAGGACAGGCGCACGATCTCGCCATCGCGCGGCACCACGGCCATCCAGCCGAGCTCTGAACGGATCCGCTGCGCCAGGACGGCCGAAGCCTCCGGCTCGCCGTGCACCACATAGACAACGCCGGGCGGTTCGGGCATCGATCCCACCCACGCCATCAACTCGTTCGCATCAGCGTGCACCGACAGGCCCTCAACCGAGGCGACCTCGGCCTTTACCGCCACGTACTGACCGTGCATCTTCACCTGCTTGGAGCCATCGGCCAGATCCCGTCCGCGGGTGCCGACGGCCTGGTAGCCGACAAGAACGACGCTGTTCTGCGGGTTGGGCAGCAGGTGCTTCAAGTGGTGCACGATCCGACCCCCCGTGGCCATCCCCGAGGCCGAGATGATGATGCAGGCGTGGTCGGGTTGATTGATGGCCATGGATTCCTGGGCGCTCTGCGCTTCGTGCAGCTGACCGGGATCGAAGAGGCCGCGGTCGTCGATCAGGTCCGTGCGGATGTCGGCCTGGTGCGTACCCACCGCATCGCGATAGACCTCAAGGGCCCGCAATGCCATGGGACTGTCGACGTACACCGGCACGTTCGGTATGCGTCCGGCGCTGACGAGGCGCTTGAGCGCCATCAACACCACCTCGGTGCGGTCGACGGCGAACGCGGGGATGAGGACAACACCACCACGCCCGATCGTTCGCCGGACGGCATCGGCGAGTTCGTCGTCGCCGGTCGGCGGGTGGTCGCGGTCCCCGTACGTCGATTCCATGACCACCACGTCGGCAGTGGGTGGGGCCGGCGGCGGGACGAGGAGTGGATGCCTGGGTCGGCCGAGGTCGCCGCTGAACACCACCCGGCTACCCCCTACCTCGAGCAGGGCGGTGGATGATCCAAGGATGTGACCCGCGGGCTGCAGCGTGACGAACGTCCCCGGCGCGATCTCGACGCGGTCGCCGAAGGGCACCGCGGTGAACATCGGCAGGACCCGCTCGACGTCGTCGAGGTCGTAGAGGGGTTTGGGTTGGGCGTGCTTGGAGAATCCCTTGCGCGCCGCGTACTGGGCGTCCTCTTGCTGCAGTTTGGCGCTGTCGCGCAGCACGATCTCGGCCAGAGCGATCGTCGAAGACGTCGCGAAGATGGTGCCGCGAAATCCCTGGTCGACCAACGCCGGAAGGTAGCCGCAGTGGTCCAGGTGCGCGTGGGTGAGTACCACGGCATCCAGGTTGTAGACATCGATCGGCAGGGAATCCCAATTCCGCCGCCGAAGGTCGCGCAGCCCCTGGAACAGGCCAGCATCGACCAGTACGCGCACCCCTTCGTCGCTGACCAGGAACTTGCTGCCGGTGACGGTTCCGGTTGCACCGAGGAACTGAAGAATGGGGGCCATGACTCATGGTGATCACGTCACCAATGTGCCGCGCAAGGGTCGCGCGACCTGATGGCACACGAGTTGTCGCGGCGGAGCGGTCTACCTTGGTGCGCTGTGGCGCCGACAATCGACGGTAGGGATAGGCGCTTGCGTCGCTGCGTGTGACTCCGCGATTACGAGTGGTAGGCGTGTTCGGGCAGGTGGAGGAAGTTCGCGAATCGGTCTCCAGCCCGGCTCGTACGAGTAGAAGATGGTCTCTGCCGCAGGGGTTCGGTCCGATTTGGAAGGATTCCCCATGCCCGAAACCGAGCTCCGCGTTCGCCCTACGCGTCACGCAGGTCGAATGCTCACAACCCTCGCCGTCGCCGCACTTTCTCTGGGCGCTCTGGCCGTTCCGTCCGCAACCGCGCTCGTACCTGACACGTGTGTTGTTGGAGCGACCAACCCGGTGGTCAACGCGCCCTACGCCTTCGCCGGCACGACGGAGATCAGCCCGATCTCCCTTCGGTTCGACGCTGACGGTGACACCGCGACGACGGGTGACCAGAAGGTCGTTGGCTCCGCAACCTACGGAAGCCCGGCTGCCGGCCAGGTATCGGTGGCGATCACCGGTAACTACGCAGATGGCGGCACCACGTATTCCTACGAGGTCGCCTTTTGCCTGCAGGGCACTGGCGTAGCCGTCCAAAGCGGCTGGCTCAGCGATGGGCAGTCGACATCCCCGGCCATCAGCGTGCCAGCAAGCGGATACCCGACGTGGGCTTACATCGTTCGTGAGATCAAGTCCTCTGAGGGCGGCGAATGGTGCTCACCCGGCTTCTGGAAGAACAACTATGGAGCATGGGGACCCAGCGGTTACACGCCGGCGAGCATTGACGCGGTGACCGGAAAGACCTTCGGCGAGATTCTGGCCAACCCGAAGACCTACGCGAAGACCGGTGACTACGAACGAATCGCCGACATCCTGTCCGGTGCGCACCCTGGCGTCGACTTCAACGGCACTCGCTTCGAAAACTGCCCGCTGTCGGCTGACGAGGCCAACAAGGCCAAGGCGTCGAACAAGCGCTAGTTCCTCTGCGATCGAGGCCGTGACTCTTTCGATGGGTCACGGCCTCGATACTGCCTAGATGGGTTTGACCTCGTAGCGCAGCAGGTTGCGGGCGACGTCGAAGCCGATGCGCACCGGATCATCGATCAAGATCTCGTGATGGTGGCGGTAGAGCACTAGGCCATGTGCTGCCGCGTAGGCCTCGATGAGGGCGATCGTTCCGGGCTGGCCCGACGGATGGCCGATGTGCATCAATTGCACGGCGCTGTAGCCCGCGTGATCGGTCAGAAACACCTCACCCATCACCTCCTTCTCGCTCTCCACGAGCTGGGCCTGAACGTGATCCAGCACTTCGGCCGTCACGAAATCCGGTTGCGGGAAGAACATCTGCCACGGGCAGTCGCGGACGGCCGACTCGAACCTCACCTCGGTGGGAGGCATGTCGAAGGCTTCGAAGCCTTCGGGCTGCCAATCGCTGCGTGGCAGCTGCTGGATTGCATAGGCCACGCGCCACAGATCGCGCACACCCTGGCGGAATCCAGGAGACCCGGGGTTGCCTTCGCCTTCGGTTACAAGCACGGTGCGGGCGGGGATCAACACCTCGATCGCCTGGCCGCTGGGCGCTTCGTTGATCGCGTTGATCCGTGCATTGAACTCAGAGGACTCAGGCATGGCTCAACCTTCTCAGTCGGAGGGGTAAGCCTCTCCTGATGGCGCCGGCACCTCGGATGCGAAGGCGTCAGCGAGATCGCGACGACGCACCGGCCACACGTCCTCGTGACTCATTGCATGCTCCAGGAAGCGTTCCAGAGCCCAGATCCGGCCGGGTCGGCCGATGATGCGCAGATGAAGCCCCAGCGACATCATCCGGAAGCTCTCGCTCCGTTCTCGATACATCACATTGAACGAATCAATGGCGTACTTCAACCACTGGTCGGGCGAGTACGACGGCTCGGCCCACATCTTCATGTCGTTGCTGTCGATGGCGTAAGGCAGGATCACGATCGGCCCGGATGGTGTGAGGTCCCAGAACGGTTCGTCGCGTGAGTAGTCATCCATGTGATACCCGAAGCCTTCTTGGACGAGCAATTCGCGTGTGCGCTCGGTGAGCAGATATCTCGATAGATGCCCGACCGGCGGCGTGCCGACCGATGCGGCAATAGAATCGCGCGCACGAGCGATGAACTCGCGCTCGGCGGCCTCGTCGAGGCGGAACTGGTGCACCCATCGGTATCCGTGACTGGCTGCTTCATGACCGCGTTCGCGAATGTAGCTGGCGATCTGCGGCGCCCGTTCCAGGGCAAGCGCGGCGCACGTGAACGTCGCTGGCACCGAGAGCCGGTCGAGCACGCCAGCAACGCGCGAGAATCCCTCGTTGATGCCGTAGGCGTAGTTGCTCTCGTTGCCGAAGTTGCGCAACTCGCCCTTAAGGGCCAGGCCCATCTCATCGACGGGCTCGGGATTGCGGTCGCCGTCGAGCACCGACATCTCGGCACCTTCCTCGACGTTGACCACGATCGACAGTGCCAGGGAGGTGGGGGAAGGACGCGCCGAAGTCATGCCCCCACGGTAGAGGGCGCACGCCCGGCAGTCGCGTCGCTAGGGTCGTGGCGTGAGCGACCTGCGGCTGGAGATCGATGGACCCGTGGCATCACTGGTGATCGATCGGTCGGCGCGCCGCAATGCGGTGACCCAAGCCATGTGGGACGCCATACCCGGTCTGGTGGTTGAGGCTGAGGCAGCAGATGGCGTTCGCGTGCTGACGATTCGGTCCTCAACGACGGGGATCTTCTCGGCGGGTGCCGACATCGGGGAGTACCGCGACCACATCGGTGATGTGGCTTGGGGCGTCGACAACCAGGAACGGCTGTCGCGGGGAACGCTCGCTCTACGCGAGTCATCGCTGCCCGTGATCGCCGCGGTCGATGGGCCGGCTTTCGGCGCAGGGGCCGGGCTTGTCGTGTCGTGCGACATTCGGCTCGCGACGCGTCGATCGTCGTTCGCCATCACTCCCGCCAAGCTGGGCATGGTCTATCCCTTCCCCGATGCAGCGGCCCTCGTTGGCGTGGTCGGGGCTGCAGCCGCTCGCGGCATCCTGCTCACGGGTCGCACCCTCGACTCTGCCGAAGCCCACCGGGTCGGCCTGATCGATGAAGTGGTCGATGACTCAGCACTGGATGACGCCGTTGCCCGCTGGAGCCGGCTTCTGATCGCGAACAGCCCCACGTCGATCCGGCTGATGAAGAAGTCGTTGGCCATCGCAGCGACCGGGCAGCGCGCCGACGACGATGTCACGCGCGGTTTCGTCCGTGAGGCGTTGGAGGGTGGCGATTACGCCGAGGGTGCCAGCGCGTTTCTTGAACGGCGAGACCCGCAATTCGGCTGAGTCACGCCTGCAGTTCAGCCGCGAGTTCGATCAACGCGATGTCGCTGCCGTATCGACCGATGAGTTGCACGCTGCGGGCTACCGATTCGCCCTCGGCCGCCATCCCGATCGGGACGCTAACGACGGGAACCCCAGCCAGGTTCGCGAACGCGGTGAGGTCGGCCAGCCCGGCAGGATCCTCATCACGGGCGGGAGGTGGCCCCGGCAGAGTCGGGAGCAGGATGACGTCGACGTCGTCGAGCACCGACCGCACCGTGCGCTCCACGTCGGCACGCAGGAGCTCAGCGGCAGTGATCGCCTCGGCCGGCGCATCGCGTCCGAACCGCAAGAGCGCACGTACTGGATCTGAGAGCCCGGACGGGTCACCGTCAACGGCAGGGCCCCAGAAGCCGGCCGCTTCGGTTTCGCACAGCAGCAGTCCTCGCCGCCGCACGAGCGCGGCATCGATGTCCACGTGAACATCGACCACCTCGCACCCCGAGCTACGTAAGCGATTCGCGGCCTCGTCGACCGCCGCACGTGCAGCTTCGTCGGCGTCAGTGGTGAGTGACGCGATTCCGATCCGAGAAGGTCGGGCAGTGACCTTCTCACCGAGGAGTACCCGCGCGATCGGAAGCAGATCGATGGCCGATGGAGCCAACACACCGACCGTGTCGAGCGCACCCGACAAGGGCACCAGGCCCTGAGTGCTGATGGCTCCCCGGGTGGGCTTCCACCCAGCGATACCGCAGCAGGCGGCCGGGATCCGAACGCTTCCCATCGTGTCGGTTCCGAGGGCGAAGGGCACCAGACCGGCCGCGACGGCGGCGGCGGAGCCTCCCGATGATCCGCCGGCGTTGCGCGAGGTGTCGCGCGGTGACACGCACGGTCCGGTCCAGGGGTTGACCGTCACCGAACCAATGGCCGCCTCGGCAAGCGTTGTGGTCAGCACAGGGATCGCTCCTGCCGCGCGCAGCGATGCCACGACCTCGGCATCGCGCGCGGCTGCGGCGCGCGCGACGGTGGTGCCCGCCGTGGTCGTGATACCAGCCACGTCCAGGTTCGCCTTCACCGCGAACGGCACACCATCGAGTGGCCCGAGCGGAGAACCACTTTCTAGTCGGGCATCGCTGGCGTTCGCGGCTTGGCGCGCAAGGGGGAGCCGCGCTTCGATGCATCCCCACTCATCTCGCGCATTCAGCGTGTACTCGACACTTTCGGCCGAGCTCATCGCACATCGAGCAGGCGGG
>Ga0105048_10007048_pt1 | contig 18093 bp, 15 predicted proteins | sample MAT05_FD_78382 | JGI IMG/M metagenome (GOLD analysis project Ga0105048, IMG submission 78382) | Freshwater microbial communities from Lake Fryxell liftoff mats and glacier meltwater in Antarctica - MAT-05 | ecosystem: Environmental > Aquatic > Freshwater > Ice > Liftoff microbial mat | place...
CCCCACCCCGAGCCAATACGGCACTCGCCAATGCCCCTCGACGAGTCAAACGCACCCTCAGACTTCACACCGGCAGCCCACTCAACCGGGCCGTGCTCGCCTCAAAGTGATCGTGCACCCATGCGAAAGCTTGCGAAAGCTGCTGTCACCCCAACGCGACGTGTTCGCCTTCTTGTCGCTCTTCCAAGCCAGCGATTCGCTGATGAGCTACGGCTCGACTGGCACGATGGGTCGCCCCGCCCACGCGTAAGAGCTTCTTGTGCGTGCTGAACATCTTGAGCGGGCGGCAAGCCTCGCCGCGCGAAGCGATTGGTCGCAGGCGCTGATGGAGCTCCGTCAGGCATGGCGTGATGGCCTCCACCCGCGCATCGCCGATGACGCCTGGCGGGTGATGCGCACGCATCTGCGGCCCGAGCCGATCTCCGAGCGGCTGCAGCGAGAGACCGAAGAGACGTGGGCCTTGATGGCGGCGAGCGATGAGGCTGCCGCGCGGCTCCCGCGGTTGCCGTCGTCGGCCTGGCCGCGGCAAGTGAGTGCCGCAAAGGCTCGGGTGCGTGCGCTGATGGCCATGGCACCCGACCCGTTGATCAGCGTCTCGTTTCTCGAGTTCGCGCGCACCGACCCGTGCGCTTGGTGCAGCGGAAGGACCCGCTGTGTTCGGTGATGATTCAGGAATTTCGCGCCAGGGAGAACCGGCCTTCTCAAGCAGACCTCGGGCGAGACGGTCGCGCGCCTGAGGTGGTGCCGCCGCAGCTGAGCATTGCTGAGCGGGCCTCCCTCGAGCGCCTTGAGCAGTTGCTCAAGCCCACTGCAAGCGTCGACCTCGGAGCGCTGAGGCAGCACGTCTACGAGCACCCGCACGACGACGCTCCGCGCGCGGTGTTGGCCGATGCCTTGAGCGAGCAGGGCGACCCGCTTGGCGAATTCATCACCCTGCAGTTGGCCTCGTACCGGCAGAGCCCTTCCCGGCGCGAAGCCGAATTGCTGCGCACCCATGCCGTGCGCTGGCTCGGTGCGCTCGAGCCCTTCGTGTACCAACCGACCCAGAGCTGGCTCGAGGTGTTCGAGCGCGGGTTTCCAGCCAAGGTTCGGCTCCAGCGCGAGGCGAATGGCACCGTGCTCACGCAGAGCGAGCAATGGGCCACGGTCGAAGACTTGCGGCTCCCATACGGGTTCCAGTTCGAGCCGCCGTACCCTGCGTTGCGTGGGCTGCGCCGACTCGAGGGTCTGACGAACCGACCGGCGCACCCGCTCCCGCCGCTGGAGGAGCTGGTGGTGCGCGCAGACCTCATCACGACCCTGCGCATCACCGGTGTCAACCATCTCGGCCTCCTCGGCTTCAACGCTGACGGCCTCGAGCAGCTGATCAGGCACAGTGCACGCTTGCCCTGGTTCAGCGCAGTGCGCAGCCTGGGCATCGGTATGGGGTTGACGGCGCTGACACTGGGAGAGGCGCTCCTGGCGAGGCTCCCCACGCTTCACTCGGTGGTGTGCTCGCGCGCTATCGGCCACGCGTTCTTCGAGTCCGAACAGTGGTGGGAGCGGCTCTCGCGAGGAGGCGCACTGACTTGTGTCTGGCACGGGCGAAATTCCGGAGGCGAGAAGGCCACGGCGGTCGCCGATGTGCTCACGCCGGAGCGGGTGCGCGCCCTCACCGTCCTCCGTCTGGAGCAGAGAGCTCGAATGCCCGCCTCTGAGCGCGCGGCCGTCGTCCAGGCGGTCAAGCAAGCCCTCGCGGCGAGCGATGAACGCCCCCGAGAGACCGTTCTCTTCGGCATCAAGCTCCTAAGCCCTTGATTCGAGCCGACTCGACCGGTGTGGAACAGCCCCTGAGTGACCTCAGGTACCGACTTGAGGGTTTGGGAGATCCCCAAAGTCGGTTCAGCTACAGGCTGGAGGGGTGTCGGATCGGAGAGCCCCCAAGTCGGTTCGGGGACCGATCGACTACAACCTCCTCATGACTCCGGACTCGACCTTCCAGCGTGAAGAGCTCCCCGCGGTGCAACACATGCTCGATGAGACGGTCGGCAAGCCGGTGCGGCTCGAGGTCGACTGGCAGAGCCTGCTCTTCGACTGCGAGCCCCACCACTACGACGAGTACTGGACCAAGCTGTTCTTCGCTCCGCTCGAGCGCGGGCTGCTCGACGTCTGTCGCGACGAGCCGGCGCGATGTGCGGTGGCCAACGTGCTGCAATCGATCGTGATTCGAAACACCGGCTCGACCACTACCTCGCGCACCTGGTGCCACTTTGAGAACGGCGTGCTGACGCTCGATCACGCCATGGCCAACATCGACGATGTCGACGAGCGGGCGCAGCGGCTGGTGCGGGTGCTCGAGCGGGCCTCAATGCAGTAACCAACTCGAGGGGCCGCGTATAGAGTGCGGCCTCCTCGTGGAAACCCTCGGCCAACCCGTCTGGTTCGGGCAGTACCGTCTCACCTCTCGGGTCGCCACTGGAGGCATGGCCGAGGTCTACGTCGGCCGGCACATCACGCCCGAGGGTCAGTTCGGGCCGATGGTCGCGGTGAAGCGGTTGTTGCCGCACCTGGTGCGCGACTCCGCCATCGTGCGCATGTTTCTCAACGAGGCCCGCATCACCGCGCAGATTCAGCACCCCAACGTGGTGCGCATCTTCGAGCTCGGCAACCAGAACGGCGAGCCGTTCATCGCCATGGAGCTGCTCGAGGGCCGCACCTGGGCCGACCTCCGCGCCCGCGCCGCCGAAGAAGGCAAGCGGGTGCCGCTTGGCATCTCGCTGTTCATTCTCTGCGAGGCCTGCCGCGGTCTCGACGCTGCCCACAACGCGTTCGACGATGACGGCAAGCCGCTCGCGCTGGTGCACCGCGACTTCACGCCTGACAACATTCACGTCGGAGTCAAAGGCGACGTTCGGGTCATCGACTTCGGCATCGCCAAGACCGCGAACTGGGGCAGCGGCACCGAGCCTGGCACGTTGAAGGGCAAGTTCTTCTACATGTCGCCCGAAATGATTCTCGGCAAACCGGTCGACCACCGCGCCGATCTCTTCGCCGCGGGCGTGATGCTCTACGAGCAGCTGTGCGGTCGCCGCCCCTTCACCGGCAACAACGTCGACGAAGTGGTGATGCGCATCGCTGAGGGCAAGCTGGCGCCGCCCAGCAGCTTCGACCCTTCGGTGCCTAAAGAAATCGAGAAGGTCTGCCTGGTGGCGCTGAACAAGAACCCCGATTCGCGCTTTCAGTCTCTGGCCGAGATGGTGGGGGCCATCGAGCGCATCGGCGGAGAAGCCAGCCTCGCCTCCGCGGCCGGAGTCGGTGAGTACGTCAGCCAGCTCTTCCCCGAGAAGAGCGACAAGCTTCGCCAGACCCTCAAGCGCGCGCGCGAGGTCGACCCCTCGGTGCCGAACGCGAAGATGACGCCGACGGGTGGCGTGGTGCCTGAGCCGGTCGTGCCCAGGCCGTTCAACTCCGAGATCATCGCGCCCGCCGGGTTGGGCGCGGCGCCAGTGCAGCCGCGAAAGCGAAAGAGCTCGCGCCTGCCGATGATCGCGGGGGTCTTGCTTGCCCTGGTGCTGGTCGGAGGCGCCGCGGCCTATTTCATCTCGACCCAGCAAGCGGTGCCCGCCAGCGAGCTGCTGGGCGAAGCGACCAACGCCGCCAGTGACGGCGAGCGGGCCCGGGCGTTGCTCAAGCTCTCGACTGCCGTCGACGCCACCGATGCCGAGCTGATCAAGGGCGCCGAGTTGCTCACCAGCGCCGCGCAATGGGAGACCGCCCTCGAGTACGCCGATGCCTGGCTCCTCACCTCGCCCAAAGCGGTTGACGCCCGGCTGCTCGAGGCGCGCGCCGCACTCAGGCTCAAGCGGGGCAAGCGCTTCGAGGCAGCCGTCAAAGAGGCCTCGACCCTCGCGCCCGAAGACCCTCGCGTCGACGCCATCACCGCTGAGTTTCGCGAGCTGCAAGGTGACGTGCCCCTGGCGCTGGAAGCGTGGACGAAGCTCGCCAAGAAGCGGCCCGGAGATCGCCACGCGCTGACCCGCCAAGGGTACTGGCTCTCGCAGACCGGCCGCCTCGATGAGGCCAACGAGGTGCTCGGCTCGGTGCTGAAGAAGCAGTACGACGCCGACGCCGCCGCCGAGCTGGGCTTCGTCAAATACCGCAAAGAGCAATTCGACGAGGCGCTCAAGCTGCTCAACCGCTCGGTTCGCGAGAAGCCCGACTCGATGATCACCCACTACTACCTCGCCACCGTGCTCTACCGAAAAGGCGACCTCAAGACCGCGCGCGCCGAGTACGCCGAGGCTGACAAGCGCGCCGGCTCCGATACCCGCCCGCTGATCGCCTGGTGCGAGCTCGAAGCCCAGCAAGAATCGACCGAGGGTCTCGAAGAGGTGAAGCGGCGAATCAAAGAGCGCTTCCCCGCTGAGGCTGTGGGCATGGTCGCCAAGTGCGCGGTGGCTCCCCTCAAACCATGAGGCGGGTGGTGCTCAACGCCGATGACCTTGGTTACGACCCGGCGGTCACCCGCGGCATCATCGAGTCGATGCGGCAGGGCGTGGTCAGCTCCACCACCTTGATGGTGAACACGCCGCACAGTGAAGCAGCCGCTCAGCAGGCCAGCGGCCTCGCGGTAGGCCTTCACTTCAACCTCGCCCGGTGGCCTTCACTCAGCCGCCCCACCCACGAATTCGTCGAGGCCCGGGCGAACGAGCTCTCGCCTGACTTCGTAGCAGCCGAAGCGAACGCGCAGCTGAATCGCCTGCTCACTCTGCTCGGCCGACCCGCCACTCACCTCGATGTGCACAAGCACCTGCACCGCCTGCCCAACGTGCTCGCCGGAGTCATCGCCGCCGCTCGCGCCCGCGCGCTGCCAGTGCGCTCGCCGGATCAGACCGTCAGAGCCGCACTGCAAGCGGCAGGCGTGGTGACCAATGATCTGATGCTGGGCGACGCCGATCGCGACGCGTACTGGACGCTCGAGACCTTCGAGGCCCAGCTCCGCGCCCTGCCAGAGCGGGGCTTGATCGAGCTGATGTGCCACCCGGGCTACGCGCCGAGCCATTTGACGAGCGGGTACTCCCAGCAGCGCGAGGTGGAGCTGGCGACCTTCACTTCGCCGCGCGCCAAAGAGCTGCTCGATTCGCTCGGCCTGCAGCTCTCATGCTGGTAGACGCCGCGCCATGACTCGATTTCTTTCTGTGGTGTGCATCACCCTGCTCTGCGCATGCGGCATCGAAGCACCCTCTCCTTCGGCACCTGAGACCACTGAATCAGCGGGCAACGCGCTTCGAGGTACACCTCGGGTCGACTCGGTGTCGCCGCTCGAAGCGGTCGCCGGCGTGCTGACCACCTTCACCGTCACCGGCAAGAACCTGGGCGGCCTCGAGTTTCGACTCACCGACTGCGCCGACGTGCAGCCGGTCTCGGGCGGCTCGTCTCGCTCGCGCGCGTTCACCTGCACTCCATCGAGCAGCCCGGGCCAGAAAGCCGGAGCGCTGGTGGTGCCTTCGAATGGCTCGCTCGCCTTCAGCTTCAACGTGGTGATCACCACCGCCTGCTTTCAACCGGTGTTTAGCGGCCACTTCGCGCCGTCAGGCAACAGCGTCTCTGAGCTCGACTCGCTCTTCCAGGCCCAGAACCCCATCGTCAGCATCGTCGCCGACAGCTCGACCCTCACCCTCACGTCACGCAACGGTGAGACCGGCTCGCTCACGCTAAGTGGCGCGACCATCACCGGCACCGTTTTCGCTGGCGAGGGCTCCGGCCTCAACGCGTTTCGGGTGATGACCCCGACCGACCTGGGCATTTCGTCGGTGGGCGCCTACCAACCCCTGCGCTTCACCCAGGTCGCGCTCAGCTCGCCGTTCGAGGGCTTTCAGTTTCTCGACCCGATCTTCCTCGGCACCTCGTGGGCGACCAGCATCACCGGCTCGGGCAACACGCTGATCATCTCTGATGCCTTCGGCGCCACCGGCACGCTCACCCTGAACTGCGCCGAGTGAAGAAGGTCTTCATCGGCCAGACCGGGCAGGTGCGGTCGGGGTGGGTGTTGCTAGCCTTCGGAGCGCTCACCGCGCTCACCCAGTGGCCGTTGGGCATCGCTTTTCGCGGCCTCTTCCCCGCGGGCGACGGGCCGGTGCTGCTCGATGAGTGGCAGATCGCCGCGTTCACCTGGCCCACTTTGTTCTCGAGCCTTTTCGCGACCGCCGTCTGCGCGAAGGTGTTTCGCGAGAAGGTCGGCCTCGAGCGACCGAGGCTCTTCTATTTCGGGCTCGCGCTCGGCGGAGGCGCGCTGCTGCTGGCGGTGGGCGTGCCGACGCTGCTCGGCTACGGCACGCTCTCGGCACCGGAGCACGCGTTGTCGGTGGTGTTCGTCTCGGGCGTGATGCAGCTGATCACCGTCGGCGCCACCTCGGTGGGCGAAGAGCTGCTCTTTCGCGGCTTGCCCTTTCAAGCGCTGGCGCGTGGCACCCATCAATCGGTGGCCATCGGCTCCACCTCGCTGCTCTTCGGCCTGGGTCACCTCAACAACCCCAACTCGTCACTGGTCGCCGCCTCGAACGTGGCGCTGGTCGGCATCTGGTTCGGGCTGCTCGCCTGGCGCTACTCGCTGTGGGCCACCATCGGTCTGCACGTGGCATGGAATTGGTTCGAGGGCTTCGTCTTCGGCCAGCCGGTGAGCGGGTTGACGCCCGGCCCTTCGCTGTTCCACGCCACCTGGGTTCACCAGCGGGGCTTCTGGGCAGGCGGCGACTTCGGGCCTGAAGCCAGCGGGTGGACCACCGTAATTCTGACGTTCGGCATCGTCTTGGTGCTGCTGATCAGCCGCCCAAAGCCTCGAAATTCTGGCCCAGAACCGGTTTTGCACCCAGAGTGAAGTGATTGGCGGCATCCGCCGCATCAATCGTCGCCATCGGCCTTTTCTGCGGGCCGACACCTCACCTACAAAGCCATACCCCGCCGTACCCCCCTTTTTCTCCAAGGAATCACCCAATGGCCGTGAACAACGATCGTCCCGTCGGTGCTGGAACCGCCTCACCCATCGCTGGCACTGACACGACTGCGCCGACTGCAGCGACCGTGGCCACCGCCGACGTTGCCCAGCCGCAGGCACCTGCCGGCTACCGGCCGACCAGCGATGCCCGCCCGAAGAGCAAGAGCGACAAGGTGAAGGGCAAGCTCGACGAAGAGCTGATGCGCAGCGCCCGCCGCGACACCCCGATCAAGACGAACGTCAACGTCGGCTTGGTGAAGATCGAAGCGGGCGTCAAGTACAAGGCGCTCGACGCACGCAACGACAACGACCCCATCCGCACCAAGCCTGCTGCCGACGGGCACGCCAAGGAGTGGATGCAGATGACGTTCAACGGCAGCGTCGGCGCGAGCAGCGGCATCGTCAGCGGCTCGAGCTCCATCGAGTCGAAGGTCATTCTGCCCACCACGGTGAATGCAGACAGTGCGACCCTCGGCAAAGTGTTTCAGGCGTTTCGCCATGGCACCAACGAAGCGGCCCGCGGTCTGGCAGTGCCCTTCGACGCCGACGAGCCCTTCACCACCAAAGAAGTGACCAAGTTGCCGCCCGGCGCGGAGTACTCGACCAAGTTCAAGCGTGAGCTGAAGGTCGGCCCGCAGCAGTCGGTCAGCGTCGGTGCAGGCTCAGTCGGCGCGAGCGCGTCGGCGGGTCTGGTCAACGCCACCACCCGTGAGTTCGCCCGCAGCGTCTACCGCATGCCGGAGCCGGGCAATCGCGTCTACGCCGAGGTTGGCGAGACCGCGAACAACACGTTCGAAGCCAGCGCCTCGTTCAAGGCCGGCTCCGAGCTCGACGGCGTCTTCGGCAACGCAGTCGAGCGCCAGCTCGACAAGCGCTACGGCGTCGACGGCAGCCTCAGCGCCGCCTTGTCGACCAACAAGCCCTTCAGCATCGGCGGCGTGTTCAACCTCGATGTGCCCGCTCAGAAGGAGGCCTACGAGAAGCTGATGGCCGCCGACCCGTTCGAGCTCAAGGCCAAGCGCGACACCGTGATGTCCTCGCTCGCCGCAGCCGGCGTCGGGTTCGAGTTCGACTCGACCCAGAAGATCCAGTCTGCGGGCGCGAGCTTGCGCGCCGGTCGCAACAACCTGATCAACTTCAGCAGCGTGTCGCGCACCGAGCGCGGCGAGCTGCGAGTTGCCAACTCTGACGGCTCGGGTCTGCAGACCCACAGCATGTCGGAGGCCGAGTACTCGAAGGGCCTGACCGGCAAGATCCCCATGGCGCTGCTCGGCCGCAACGGTAACGTCGATGTGCGCGGCACCCAGATCGTCGAGAAAGACCCCCAGGGCAACGTCGTCGGCACCAGCCTCGGCGCGAGCATGCTGATGAACATCGATATGGACAAGGTGAAGCAGGGCTCGGTCGATCGCACCCGCAACCTGTTCAAGGACATGGGCGTCGACCTCGGCAACGTCGACACCTCGAAGGTCGTCGGGAAGAAAGGCCACCTCGGCGTTGAGTTCGCGATGACCGAGAAGTTCTTCACCGCGCTCCAGAGCCTGGGCAACACCCAGCAGAAAGAAACCAAGCTCAATGAGCGCCTCGACGAGAACTACCGTGACATTCACGGCCAGCTCCCCCCGTGGAAGAACGACACCATCTTCGAAGACGGCTACCCGTCACTGAAGAAGACCACCCTGGCCTACGAGTTCGCCGAAGCGACCAAGCTCCTGGCGAACAACACCAACAGCGAGGGCCCGAACCCCGCAGCCGACCAATACCGAATCGCCACCGGCGGTCGAAACCTGAACGATGACATGAAGATGAAAGCCACCTTCGAGACCGTCTCGAAAGAGCTCGCCAAGGCGAATGGCGACCCGGCCACCTGGCGCCCCATCGTCAACGCGGTTGGCAAGGCCTCGCCGGCGGGCTTCCTGGTGCTCGCCACCACCGCGCACGAGCTGGAAGCGCCGATGGTGCAGTTCAGCATCAAGGCCGAAGGCGTCGACGTGAGCGCGCAGCCGAACCTGGCCGCCCGTACCAAGAGCATCAAAGAGCACGTCGGTGCCCTGACCAGCCGCTGGAACCAGTAGCTCCTGCGAAGCTGATTCGCGGCCTCGCTCACTTCAAGTGAGCGAGGCCGTTTCGTTTGCGCTAAACCCTCAAGCGCGATGATTCAAGTCGAAGGGCTCACCAAGTATTACGGGGCTCGCGCAGCGATTCGCGACCTCTCGTTCAGCATCGATCAAGGCGGCGTGGTCGGGTTTCTCGGCCTCAACGGCGCCGGCAAGTCGACCACTCTGCGCATTTTGGGCTGCGTGCTGCTACCCACCAGCGGCACGGTGACCATCGACGGCTACGACGTCACCAAGAACCCGCACGAGATTCGCAAGCGCATCGGCCTGCTGCCCGACACCCCACCGGTGTACGACGAGATGACGGTCGGCGATTACCTGGCCTTCGTGGCGCAGCTGCGCGGCGTCTCGGGCACGCAGGTCACCGCGCGCGTGAAAGAGGTCGAGAAGACCTGCTTTCTCGAAGACCGGCACGGCGACCCCATTTCGAGCCTCTCGCACGGCTACCGCCAGCGCGTCGGAGTCGCTCAGGCCCTGGTGCACAAGCCCCGTCTGCTGATTCTCGATGAGCCCACTGGCGGCCTCGACCCGGTGCAGATCGTCGAGATGCGCGAGCTGATTCGACGGCTCAAAGGCGAGGCCACCGTGCTGGTCTCGAGCCACATTCTCACTGAGATCTCGCAGATCTGTGACCGCTACCTGGTGCTGCACGAAGGCGCGATGATCGCCGATGGCAGCGAGTCGGTGCTGGCCAACAAGCTCGGCGGCGCCGACTCGGTCGAGATCGACATCGTTGGCGGGGTCGACAAAGCAGTCACTGCCTCACAGGCCGTCGCCACCGTCACTGAGGTCACTGTCTGGCCGTCAGGCGCGGTGCACACGCTTCGCATCACCGCCAGCAGCGACGTGCGGGCCTCGGTCGTCAAAGCTTTGGTCAGCGCCGGAGTCGACGTGGTTCGCGTCGACAAGGTGCAGGGCCGCCTCGAGAACATCTTCCTCAAGCTCACCCACGGCAAGGAGACCGTCTAAATGCGCAACGTCCTCCTCATCGCGCGCCGCGAGCTGTCGGCGTACCTGCGAACCATGAGCGGCTACATCATCTTCGCGTTGATGCTGCTGGCCGACGGCCTGTGGTTCAACGTCTTCGCGGTGCCGGGCCCGGGCAAGAAGTCGGCTGACGTGCTGGCTGACTTCTTCACCGGCAGCTCAGGCATCACGCTGATCGGCGCGGTCTTCATCTCGATGCGGCTCATCGCCGAAGAGCGCTCTGCGGGCACCATCACTCTGCTCTATTCGTCGCCGGTGCACGATTGGGAGATCGTCATCGGCAAGTATCTCTCGGCGCTGGCCTTCTTCGGCGTGTTCTTCGCCGCCTCGCTCTACATGCCAGTGTTGGTGGCGGTGTACGGCAAGGTCTCGCCGGGGCACATCTTCGCCGGGTATCTGGGGTTGATGCTGGTCGCCTCGGCCGCGTTGGCCATCGGCACCTTCGGCAGCGCGCTGACCCGAAGCCAGGTGCTGGCCGCGGTGACCTCGATGGTGATGGTGCTCACGCTGACCATCTGCTGGTTGCTGGCCAAGGTCACCGATCGACCGCTGACTGAGATCGTCACCGGCTTCGCCTGGTGGGGTCACTTCGACCCGTTTCGCAACGGCCTGGTGCACCTGCGGCACGTCATCTACTTCGTGCTGGTGACGTTCATCTCTCTCTTCGCGGCGACGCGCGTGCTCGAAGCACGGCGGTGGAGGTAGCCATGAAGGGCAGAAGCCAATTCGTGTCGATCGCCATCGTGGTCGGCCTGCTGCTGATCTGGGTCGGCGAGCGAATCGTCGATCGCGGCAGCTCGCAGCTGATGGCCAGCGGTGTCGGCGTGGCGTTGATCATCGGGGCGGTCATGCTGCGCCTGGTGCGCATGGGCCGGGCGAGGGCGCCTGACTTTAAGCAGGTCGAGCGTTCGCTGCTCGGGCTGCACGCGCTGGCGCTGGCGTCGATCGCCCTCTACTTCTGGCAGTCAGACGCGTTCGCCAAGCTCGGGGGCCAGACCCTCGAGAGCAGCTCGCCCAAGCTCGCCGGAGTCATCGCCGTGCTCTGGCCCGCCCTGCTGGTCATGTCGCAGGTGCCGACCTTGCTGGTCGAGCTGGCCTACGCGGCGATGGCGCGCGCACCGAAGCTCGAGAACGCCCGCATCACCGAGGCGCTGCTTTCGGGGCTCGGGCTGGCCTTCGCGTTGGTCTTCGCCTTCGCCACCCAGTACGTGGTGACCGAGCGCGACGTGAAGCGCGACTTCTCGTACTTCCGCGTGGCCAAGCCGGGCGAGGCGACCAAGAAGCTGGTGCAGTCGTTCGATGAGCCGGTCGAGGTGGTGCTGTTCTACCCACCCGCCAGCGACGTCGGCGAGCTCGTTTCAGTCTACTTCGATGAGCTGAAGACCGACGCGCCGATGTTGACGGTGAGCCGCCTCGACTACGCGCTCGAGCCGACCAAATCGAAAGAGTACGGAGTCAGTGGCAACGGCACGGTGGTGCTCAAGAAGGGCACGCGCAAAGAGACGCTCTTCACTGGCACCGAGGTCGAGAAATCGCGTACCCAGCTCCGCGCGCTTGACGCCGAGACCCAGCGACGCTTGCTGCAGGTCGGCAAGAGTCGGCGCACGGTGTACCTCACCGCCGGTCACGGCGAGCGTACGCAGGACTCGCTGGGCGGAGCAGATCAACGCGGCACCATCGACGTGCTGCAGAAGTCGCTCGAGGCGCAGAACTTCAACGTGAAGGTGCTCTCGTCGGCCGAGGGCCTGGGCAACGAGGTGCCGGGCGACGCGGCGGCGGTGTTCATCATCGGCCCGCAGCGCTCGTTCACCGAGCCCGAGGCCACCACGCTCGCGGCGTACGAGAAGCGTGGCGGCAAATTGTTTCTCGCGCTCGACCCCGAGGTGGGGCTGACGTTCAAAGAGCTGCTCGAGCCGCTTGGCCTCTCGTTCAAGGCCGAGGTGTTGGCCAACGACGCCGCCTACGCGCGACTCAAGGCGACGTACTCGCCGTCAGATCGCCGCAACATCGGCACCCGCTCATACTCGTCGCACCCCGCGGTGACCTCGCTCTCTCGGCACCAGGCGTACATCTTGTTGCTTGGCGCCGGGCCCATCGATGAGCTGCCGGTGCACGAAGCGGGGCTCTCGGTCGACTTCGCCGTGCGCTCGCTGCCCAGCACGTGGAACGACGTCATCTCGAACAACGAGCCCGACTCGCCTCCCGAGACGCGCAAGGCCTACGGCTTGATGGCGGCGGTAACCAAGCGCGGCACCTCGAACAAGATTGAAGACGAGCTCCGGGTGCTGGTGATGGGTGACTCCGACTTCATTACCGACACGGTGCTCAGCTCGGTCGAAGGCAATCAGGTGCTGGTCATCGACGGGCTCAAGTGGCTTTTGGGCGACGAGTCGCTTCAGGGCTCGACCAACTCCGAGCAAGACGTGGCGATGACCCGCACCAAAGAGCAAGACAACCTGTGGTTCTACGGCACCACGGTGCTCGCGCCGCTGGCCATCGTGGGGGTCGGCATGCTGGCTCGGCGCCGCACCAAGAAGAAAGAGGTGACGCCGTGAAGGCCCGAAGCACCGCCATTCAGGGAGCGCTCGCTGCCACCGCGCTGATCGCCGCCTATGTCACCTGGCAGCGCCCGAAAGAGACCGTCACCACCGATACGGTGAAGGTGCTCGAGGCCACCAAGCAATCGCTCGAGAAGATTCACCTCGACGACAGCACCCGGTTCATCGACGTGGTTCGCCACACCGAGGCTCCAGCCGGGCTGTGGCTGACGCAGGGGTACATGCCGGGCAAGACGCCGGTGATTCTCGACGCGGGCTTCAGCCTGGTCTCGCTCGACGGGGGCATCGACGGTGGGCCGCTGCTGGTGGCCAACAAGCCCGCGGTGATACCGCCGACTCGCGAGGTGCGGGGCAACGAGCGCGCCGACAATTTGATCGAGCGCTTCACGCCGCTCGAGGCGTCACGGGCGCTGGGCACGCTAAGCGACGAGAAGCTCAATGAGCTGGGTCTGACGGGCTCGCCGCGCAATCTGGAGGTGACCGTCGCGGGTACCACGCATCACTACGTCGTCTCGAAGCAGCTGCAGGGCGTGATCGGCACCTACTTGAAAGACGTGAAGACCAACGACGTGTATTTGATGTCGGGCACGCTGTTCAACGAGCTCGACCCCGCTTCGCAGACGCTGGTCGACCGCCGGCTGCACACCTTCAAGCAACCCGAGTTCGATCGCTTCACGGTCATCTCGGGCGACAAGCGCGCCGAGTTCGTGCAGACCTCCGCGGAGATCGCCCAGACCGCCAAGGTCGCGCGAGTGGCGACGCCCGATGTGCCTGAAGAGCTGGTCAAGAACTGGCACGACAAGATCTGGTCACGGGTCATCGTCACCGAGGTGCTCGGTCGCAACGAAGCGCCGCGTGCGGGTGAACCTCGGGTCGAGCTGCGCATCGAGTACGCCCAGCGAGGAGCCGCCAAAGGGTGGGCGGAGATCGCCCTCGATTCAACCGCTGGCACCTGGGTCAGAACCGAGAACACCGCCGGCTGGGTCGCCGTGCATCAAGGCACCGATGAGCTGATCATCGAAGGCAAGAAGCTGGTGGGCAAATAGCTCACCGGCGTTGGCCCGCCTGAGCGAGCGGCGCCAGCATCAGTCTCGCCGAGGTGCCGACCGACGAAGCCAGCGACCACGCCCAGGTGGGTGAGGCCGGCCGCGCGCTCGCGTCTTCGAGCGAGAGCAGCACCCCAGCGATGGTGCAGGCGATGAAGTCGAAGCTCATCACGTAAGCGAATTGGTTCGTTCGACACAGCGAGACGAAGGCCCCGAGGTCGCCTCCAGCGAAGAAGAGCACCACCAGACCAGCGCCGAGGACCGTGAGCACCAGCGCGGTGCCGCGACTGCCGAGCAACCGCAGCCATCTCGAATCGGCCGCACGCTTCGGAGCGCCCCATCGGCGAAACACCAGATAGGGCAGCAGCGCGAACGCCCCGAGCACGAAGGCGCCGAGCACGAAGGGCCACCGCCAGACGCGCTGCTCGGTGGTGTCGAAGGCGAGCATCGCCATGAACACCATCGGCCAAACGCCCATCAGGTTGAAGAGCGCGACGAGGCTCAGGTTGAGGCCCTCGAGCTGAAAGGTGAGCACCTTCAGGGTGAGCTCATTCTGGTTCGGGTCAGCCGGAGGAGCCGTCAGAAACGAGACTGCGAGCAACAAAAGCCACGTCGTCAGTGCAACCCATCGGGCGGTCTTCTCTTTCATGGCGGTGGCTCAGGTCAATCGAAGTGGAAGGGTGATGGTCACTATCGCGCCGGGGCTCGCGTTCTCGAGCTGGAGGGTGCCGCCGTGGGCTTCGATGATGCGCTTCGAGATGCTCAGCCCCAACCCGGTGCCCTCGCCGCGCGCCTTGGTGGTGAAGAACGGGGTGAACACGCGCCGCTTCGCCTCCTCAGTCAACCCGGGCCCCGAGTCGCAGACTGAAATCACCACCCCGTCGCCCACCCCACTCGTGCTGACGACCACCCGCTTCACCGGCACCTGCGCCAGCGCGTGATTCGCGTTGAGTAGCACGTTGATCAACACCTGGGTGAGCTGAGCGGCGTCACCCTGAATGGGCCGCAACCCCGCACCGAGCTTCGTCTCGAGAATCACCCCGCTCAATTCGAGCTGAGCTCGCACCAGGCGCAGCGCGCCCTCGACCACCGAATTCAGCTCGAGCGGCAGGAACTCCTCGCCGCTCGTCGGCCGGGTGAAGTCGAGCAGGCCCACCAGCAGCGCATTGGCGCGCCGGGCGTCTTGCTCGATCAACCCGAAATACTCGCGCATCTCTTCGAGCTCACTCGAGCCTTGCCCGAGCTGTGCGAAGCCCACGATGCCCATCAGCGGGTTCTTCACCTCGTGAACCACGCCGATGGCCATCGACCCTGCCGCGACCACCTGTTCGAGATGGGCGAGCTGGGCGGGCGTTACGCTCATCGAGCGACGCCGCCGCCATTCAAAGAGCCAACCGAACCTCAGGGGTGGCACGTCGCGCTGGTCGCCGCGATGTGCGGGCAGTGCGCAGTCGCCTGAGAGCCACCGGCCGTAGCCGCCAGCGACAGGTAGTACATGCGGCACTTGAACGAATCGCGCGAGGCGGTGTTCGAATCGTAGCGTGCCGAGACCCCGGCATATGCGCCGCACGCCGTCTTGCAAGCGTCGACGGTAGCGAACTGCATGTTACCGGCAGTGCAGGCCGTCGCTTGAATCGCGCAGAAGCCATCGCAGTTCGCTCCGCACACGCCGTCGCCCGCAGGACCAGCGTGGGAGCAGTGGGTCGTCGGGTCGCCCACCGCCGCTCTCGCATGGTACGCGCGGCACTCGAGGTTGTTGCCCGCCTGCATGCCGATCGCCCCCGGGGCGAAGCCCGCGCATGAGCCGAGGCACGCATCGAGGTTGCTGTACTGCGCGCCGTTGCCCGTGCAGTTCGCCTGAATCGAAGCGCAGTAGGCGGCGCAGGTCGCGGGGGTTCCGGCGTCGATGATGCCAGCGTCGATCCCCGGCATGCCCGAGTCGACTCGCCCCGCATCGACGACTGGCATGCCTGAGTCGGTCACCCTCGTGCCCGAATCGACCACGCTCCCCGAGTCTTTCGCCCCGCCGCCGTCAGTCACTGTCGAAGGAGTTTCACCACAGCCTGCCCCCACGAGCGCGACCAACCCCACCAGAATTCTGTTCATGGGGCCGTCTAGCGCGATTCGGCGGGCCCCACCCGCAATTACCCGCGGCGCAGGCCGGTGGCGTGCGTCAGTCAGAGGCCCCCAGCTTGAACGCCTCCAACGCGTGCGCCTCGAACGCGGTCGCCAGCACCAGCAACACCTCACGGTTGGTCAGGCCGAGCGAGCGCACCAGCTCCAGCCCGGCCTGATTGCCCGCACTGCGCGAAAGCTGCACGTCGCGCCGCGGAGCAAATCGCCCAACGCCGCCAACACCGCCGAGCCTCGGGCGGCTCTTCGGTCACCAGCCCGGCGATGGCGTTGAGGGTGTTGAGCAGAAAGCGCGGCCCGAGGTGTAGTTGGCGAGCAGCTGCAGCACCACCACCGCCACCACGTGACCCTTGGTCGGCCCTCTCGCTCTTAGGCGGTGCCGCCGAGCACATCGAGCGCGCGCGCGTAGTACTTCATGCGGTCGTCGAGCCCGTTGTACCCGCCGTTGATGCGCTTGGTGACCATCTTGAAATCACCGGCGTCGGCGAGCGGGGTCAGCTTCGCGCGATTCCAGAACCAGGAGCTGGTGCGGAAGGCGAGGTCGAACTGCTCGGCCAATTCAGGGCTGTGCATCAGCGTGTCGGCGGCCCCGAAGAGCGCCTCGCTGCAGGCGTCGTAGTTGGAGCGGCCGGTGAGCTGAATCGCACCTCGACCGGCGAAGCGCGGGCCGTCTCCCGGCTCGGTGTTGCCCAGGTTCGTCGCCCGGCGCTGACGTCGCTCGAAGTCATCACCGGTGTCGCCCGGCAGTCGAAAGTTGGGCTCGTACATCTTCTTAAAGTACTCGGTGCCGCCGAGCTCCTTGAAATAGACGAAGCCGGCGGTCTCGTGCGCGAGCTGCGCCACGAAGGCTGCACGGGCGCGCGGCGAGACGATGCCTGCCTCCGCCATCGCCTTGTTCATCTCGGGCACGATTTTCTCTGCGCGCGCATCGGTCATCGTCGGCACGATGCTCCGCAGCATCTCGGTGGTGAAAGCCCCCGCGTTCGAGGCGCTGCTCTCGAGCAACCGCAGCTGCTTCTCGAGGTCTGCGCTCAGCGTCACCGTGTCGGCGTTCGGGTTCACCGACTTCGAGTCACGGGCAATTATGTCGATGGCGGTCTGCAACACGGCCTTGCGGGCACGACGCGAGAGCGCCAGCACTGCGCTGTCGCCGCCACCACGCCCGGCACGCGCGTACTCAATCTGCATCAAGCGCCACTGGCGCGTGGCCTCGGGCGACAACGTGGCCTGGTGCTCTCGCATGTACGCGGAGATCGCCTCGTACGACTCGCTCCACGCGGCCATCGCCTCGGTCGGCTTCGCTTCGTTGAGCTTGGTCTGCGCTGCCAGCAACCCCTTTGAGCCCTCGGGGTCGGTGCGAGCGATCTCCTGGGTCAACCGGGTGGCGTTGCCGGTGAAGTCGGCCATCAGCTGCGCTTCGATCTCGCCTCTGAACTTGGTCAGCTCCGAGGTTAGCGAGCCTCGCGCCTCGGCGCGCTCGAAGGCGCCGACCATCTTGCGCCACTGATCAGCGACAGGTGCACTGATCTTACCGGCCACGATCGCCTCGTTCATCGCGCCCGCGAGCCAGTCGATGGTCGCCTTCTCAGCCTCATTCTTCGCCGCAGGGGCGACAATCTTGTCGACCTCTTCGAACTTGCTGCGCAGCTCGTTGAGCACGCGGCGGTTCTTCGAGCTGAGCTCACGGGTGAGGTCGTCGCTGCTCTGCGCGATGACCGCGCGATCTTGGCTGAGCGCTTCTCGGGCCTTGATGATGCCGTTGAGCACCTCACTGGTGACCGAGGCACCGTCAGTGGTAACGCCCAGCGTCGCGGCGAACTGCTTCACGGCCTTCTGGGTGTTGTTGCCGTAGTCGCCGTCGGCACCGCCGATGAACGAGTAGCCCAGGTCGAGCAAGTCTTGCTGCAGGCTCTTCACCAGGGTGTTCTTGGCGCTCTTGATCAGCTTGACCTGCGATTCGTCGAGCAGCGGGTTGGTCGCCAGCGACGAGGTCGGGGTCGGCGCGGTCAGGTCGACCTCCACCGATGGGGCATTGGCGAGCGATGCGAGGCTCAGGCCATACGCGGCAGCAGTGGAGCGGGCAGCGGCAGCGCCATTCGCCGAGAACGCGGTGACCAGGTCTTGATTGGTGAGCCGACCACGCGAGGCAAGGGTCGCCGCCAACGCCGGGTAGTCGTGAGTCAGGTCAGCCAGCGATTTGCCGGCCGACTGGCCGAGGCTCATCGAGGGCAGGGTCGGGCTGTTGCGAGCCATCACCTCCGCCGAGAGCGCGCCGATCG
>Ga0105048_10007049_pt1 | contig 18091 bp, 17 predicted proteins | sample MAT05_FD_78382 | JGI IMG/M metagenome (GOLD analysis project Ga0105048, IMG submission 78382) | Freshwater microbial communities from Lake Fryxell liftoff mats and glacier meltwater in Antarctica - MAT-05 | ecosystem: Environmental > Aquatic > Freshwater > Ice > Liftoff microbial mat | place...
AGTGGTGGCGGGGTCGGGAGTGGTGGCGGAGTCGGGGGGGGGGGCGGAGGCGGAAGGGGCGGCGGAGTCGGAACGGGCGGCGGAGGCGGCGTCGGGGGCGGAGGCGGCGCAGGCGGCGGAGTCGGGAGCGGTGGCGGAGTCGGAACGGGCGGCGGAGTCGGAACGGGCGGCGGAGGCGGCGTCGGGAGCGGAGGCGGCGCAGGCGGCGGCGGCGGGAGCGGTGGCGGAGGCGGAACGGGCGGCGGAAGTGGAAGCGGCGGCGGGGCAGGAACCGGCGGCGGCACCGGCATGGGCGGCGGCGGCGGCGGAGGGGGCAGCGGCGGCGGGGCAGGCACTGGCGGCGGATCTGGAACCGGCGGCGGAGTCGGCGGCGGCACCGGAGTGGGCGGGGGAAGCGGAGCGGGCGGCGGAGTCGGCGGCACCGGCGGCGCAGGTGGTTCGGGTGGTGCGGGTGGGCAGGGCGGCGGCGGAAAGATGATCCCGGTCGAGAGCTGCAACTGCGCGAGCACGGACGGCACGCTGTTCCTCTGGGCGTTGAGCGGCCTGGCGTTCGTGCGCCGTCGCAAGCGCTGACGCCCCGGTCATCCGACCCGAGAGCCAGTCGAAGGATGGGACGCCCGCGAGCCCGCGGTTGGGCCGGTGATCGAGCAATGTGTTCTCACCACCGCTGGCCGGGGTCCCAGTACCCAGCAGCGAGGAACCTCGAAGTTCGAGCCCGTGGCCAGAGGCCCGCGGCCCTTCCGGTTTCCGCGGCAACGATGATCCGCCTGGCGAGTGCGGTCTGCTGCCACCAGGGCGGCTCTGAAGCACTGCTCTCGGGATGAACGGACGCGCTACAACTGGGCGAGCCACCGATACAGTGGCACCGCCGCGCGCACATGCTCGAAGCAGTAGTCAACGAACCGCGCCGACTTGAGCTCCTTCGGCACCTTCGTAACGCCGTCCGCGTGAAGCCCCAGGTACTTGAGCCACCGCGACCGCGGATGCTCCGGGTCGAACTTCGCTGGCACGCGCTTGCGTGCCTCGCCGCCGATCTCCATTCCCGCCCGCTCCGCCGCGACCCCCGCCTGCAGCAGCCGTCGGCCCGCCCTCTCGTCGACCACCGCCTTCCGGAACTTCTTCACCACCGCCGCAGATCCGAACCCGTAGATCCCCGCGCCGAGCTCGAGCGCATCGGGTCGCAAGCGGAAGAAGACGCCGGGCGCGTCGTACGCACGCTTCGATCCTTCCCAAAACCAAAGATCGAAGTGCTCCTTGTACGGCGCTTTGTTCTTGCTGAAGCGAATGTCGCGGTTGATCCGCAACAGCGACCCATCGATCTTCGCATCGAACCTCAACCCCGGAGCGATCCTCGCAAGCTTCGCTCCCAGCGCGTCGACGAAAAGCTTCGCCGGCTCGACCCAGCACGCCTCGTAGCGCGCACGGTTCGCGTCGAACCAGCCTTTCTCGTTATTGGAAGTCAGCTCGCCCAGGAAGCGAACCGTGTCCTCGGTGAAGCCCTTGAATGCCTGCATGTGTATTCCCCCCGGAAAAGTGCTGCTTCCCGAACACTACTCAGGGGGTCCGACATGCGACTGTGTCCCCAGCGAGATTCGAACTCGCGTTAGTGCCTTGAAAGGGCACCGTCCTGGGCCTCTAGACGATGGGGACTTCGACTGCTGAAGCTGCCTGCTACTTCACTCTTACGAAGTGAGTCGAGGGGGATTTGAACCCCCGACCCTCGGCTTAAAAGGCCGGTGCTCTACCAACTGAGCTATCGACTCGTCACTTCTTCGGTTTTGCCTTGTCTGCCTCGACCACGACTTTCACGGACGCAGTGGCTCCGTCAACCTGAACCTCGACCATCGCAGTTCCTGGTGCCAGCCCGAAAACCGCGTTCTGGCCCATGCTCACCACTTTCGGATCGCTCGACTTGTACGTCGCCGACCGGTCTTTCAAGTGGCGCCCCAGGTAGTCGAGCCCTCTCGCCTTCAGCTCGACCGGATCTCCACCTTCGGTCACCGTCACTTCCTTCGGCTCGACCTCCACCTTCTCGGTGTACAGCACGTCGACCGGCACTGAAGCCGTAATCGACTTGTGCGTCGCGACCACCTCGGTGTGACCGCTTTTAACCGGGTGGATTTTGCCCTTCTCGTCCACCGTCGCGATGCTCGAATCCTTGATCGACCAACCCACCATCGCCCGCGGGGCCTGCACACCCGTCTGGCTCATCGCCTTCGCCTGCACCCAGACTTCGGTGCCCGGCTGCTTCAAGACCACCGCCTCGGGCGACAGCTCGAGGTAGTCGACCTTCTCGCAGCCGAGCAGGGCAATCACGGTCAAAGTGGTGACGAACAGGCGCATGGCGCGCGGCGCAATAGCACGAAAAGCAGCTAGAGAAAGAGAGATGAAGCTGTACCTCACCCGCCGGGGCGCCGAAGTGATGAATGCCGAGCTCAAGCGCCTCATCCACCTCGAACGGCCAAAGGTCACCGCCGAGGTCTCGGTCGCCGCCGCCCATGGCGACCGCAGCGAGAACGCCGAATACATCTATGGCAAGCGCCGCCTTCGCGAGATCGACCGCCGCTTGCAGTTCCTCAAGCGCCGTCTCGAGATCTCTACCGTCGTCGACCCGGCCGAGCAGACCGACACCACCCGCGTCTTCTTCGGCGCCACCGTCACCCTCCAGAACGAGGAAGACGGCGTGCGCACCACCTACCAGATCGTCGGCCCCGACGAGACCGACACCCGCGGAGGCCGCATCAGCGTCGAGTCCCCCATCGGCCTCGCCCTCATCGGTCGACGCAAGGGAGAAACAGTCACCGTAAAAAGACCGATCGGGGAGGTCGAACTGACGGTGGTCGCAATCAAGTACGTGTGACAGACTTCGGGCACAACGCAGGGCAGGGAAGTCTCAACTTCCGGGGGTATTTTGGCGCGCAAGAACTTCATCCTCGACACGAACGTTCTGCTGCACGACCCGCGGTCCATCTACGCCTTCGACGACAACACGGTCATCATTCCGATCTACGTCATCGAAGAACTCGACTCTTTCAAGAAGGACATGAGCGAGCTCGGCCGCAACGCCCGCCAGGTCGCCCGCTATCTCGACAAGCACCGCGTCGAAGGAACGCTCGCCGAAGGAGTGCCCCTGCCCAACGGCGGCACCCTCAAGGTCAGCTTCACCCACCACGAGCTTCCCAAGTCGATGGCCGACGGCCAGCTGATGGACAACCGGATCCTCGCGGTCGCCATCGACCAGAAGAACCAGGACCCCGAGACGGCCGCCTTCTTCATCACCAAGGACACCAACCTCCGCATCCGCGCCGATGCGCTGGGCCTGCTCGCTGCCGACTACGAGCCCGAGCGCGTCGAGATCAGCGAGCTCTATTCGGGCCTGCTCGAGCTCACCGTCTCTGCCGATCTCGTCGACCAGCTCTACAAGCCGGGCGCCGAGCTCGAGCCGCCCAACGGCGAGGCGCTGGCGCCCAACCAGTTCGTGCTGCTCAAAGACGTCGCCAACCCTTCGCACACCGCGATGGGCCGGTTCAACGCCACCAAGGGCAAGGTCGTCCCGCTGGTTCGCACCGGGAAAGACGGCGTCTGGGGCCTGCGTCCCCGCAACATGGAACAGGGCTTTCTGCTCGACCTGTTGATGAACGACGAGATCCGCCTCGTCACCATCGTCGGCAAGGCGGGCACCGGCAAGACGCTGATGGCGATCGCCGCGGGCCTGCAGAAGGTCACCGAAGAGGCCGTCTACCAGAAGCTTCTCGTCAGCCGCCCCATCTTCCCGCTCGGCCGCGACATCGGCTACCTGCCGGGTTCGGTCGAAGAAAAGCTGAACCCGTGGATGCAGCCCATCTTCGACAACGTCGAGTTCCTGCTGAACATCTCGCGCACCGACAAGAAGGCGGGCCGCGGGTACCACGAGCTCGTCGACCTCGGGATCATCGAAATCGAGCCGCTGACCTACATCCGCGGCCGCTCGATTCCGAACCAGTACATCATCGTCGACGAAGCGCAGAACCTGACCCCGCACGAGGTGAAGACGATCATCACCCGCGTCGGTGACAACACGAAGATCGTGCTCACGGGCGACCCCTTTCAGATCGACAACCCCTACGTCGACTCGACCAACAACGGCCTCGTCCACGTGGTGAACCGGTTCAAGAACGAGAAGATCGCGGGCCACATCACGATGAACAAAGGCGAGCGCAGCGTGCTCGCCGAGCTCGCCACCAACCTGCTCTAGGAAGGCGCGATGGGCGACGACGGCGAGAAAGAAAAGGACGACAAGCGCGGGGCCGACGCAGCCGCGCGGCCGCCGCTGATCTCCTACCCCACTGACTACGGTTTCAAGGTGATGGGGAAGCACGAGCACGGCTTTCGCGAGTACATCCGCCTGCTCTTCAAGCGGCTGATGGGCTCCGAGATCTCGAACGACTCGATCGCCGAGCTGCCGTCGCGCGGCAACAAGTACCTCTCGCTCACGGTGACCGTGATTCTGCTGTCAGAAGAACAGCGGCAGAGAATCTACGGCGAGCTCTTCAAAGAGAAACGCATCCTCTACTACCTGTGACCCGACGCACCTGTTAAGGGCGGAAAAGCCGCATGGCCGACGCATTCCCCATCTACCTGCCTCCCGACGCGAGGCGGCTCTTCTCCGGCGAAGCGACGCTGATGCGCATCGCCCGCACCGCGCACTGGGCGCCGGGGCCGAAGATCCTCGAGCTGGGTGCCAGCCCCGCTTCCGGTTTGATGGTGGCGTCGTTGAAAGCGGCAGTCACGTCTGTGGACTCCGACGCCCGGGCGCTCGAGACCGTGCGCGAGCGCCTCAAGGCCGCCAACATCGCCGACAAAGTCACCCTCAAGCAGATCAGCTGGAGCAGCTTCCCCTTCGGCGAAGGCGAGTTCGACGGCATCGTGGGTCTGGGGCGGATGATCGCTCCGATCGAGACGATGGCGGTGGGGCTGCGGCGCTACCTGGCGCCCAAGGGCCGGCTCGTCATCACCTGGCCCGTGCGCGTCGGCCGCAACCCGACCCAGCTGGCGCTCGACTTCTGGCAGGCGAAGCTCGGCGCGCCCCTTCAACTTCCCCGCGAAGCCCTGATGGGCATCGAACGGCACGGCTACGAGCCCGAGACGATCGAGACCGTGGGCGACACCGAGCTCGACGAGTACTACGCCGAGATGGAAACGGTGCTCGGCCGCCAGCCGCCTGAGGCCGCCGCGCAGGTGAAGGCAATGAAAGACGAGATCGCCTTGCACCGCGCGCTGGGTGGTCGCACCGGCGTCACCTTCGCCCTGATGGTCGCCCGCCGCAAAGAGCCGGGCGAGCGCCCGCCGGCTTCTCGCGACGGCGGCTGACGCCCCGGGCCGCAATCAGGGTAGGGTGGTCGTCGTTCACGGGGGTGGCTTAAAGTGCAACGACTCGCGCTCACAGCCTTCCTCGTCGGCTCGCTCGGAAGCGGCTGCCTTCACCGGCTCGACGGTTGGGAAAGCAACGCCACCGGCACTCCCGGCGATCTGCCGCTGTCACAGGTGGTCAGCGAGGCCCTGCCCAACGTCGTCCTTCTGTTCACCACCCGCGCCGACGGCAAGACGGGCTTCGGCTCGGGCCCAACGGGCTGGTGCTGACGAACCTTCACGTCGTCGACGGCAACAAGGGCCTGGGCGCGATCCTCTACCAGCCCGACCTCGTCAGCTACACCCCGATGGACGGCGGTCTTGATCGCTTCCTCTTCGAGAACCAGCGGCTCGTCGTCGGAGCCCAGGTGATTCGCGCCGACCCGACGATGGATCTCGCGCTCATCCACATCGACGCCGACACCACCGGGGCCCGCGTCGCGAAGTTCGCCACCGAGCTGCCCCGCCGCGGAGACCCGGTACTCGCGTTGGGCCACCCGCAGGAAACGGTGTGGTCTTTCACGTCGGGGGTCGTGAGCGCGCTTCACCACGGCGCGATCCAACATGACGCCGCGATCAACCCCGGCAGCTCGGGCGGCCCGCTGCTCAACGCGCGCGGCGAGATCATCGGCATCAACGCCTCGCGCCTGTACTCGGGCACTGAAGGGGTGGGCTTCGCCCGGCCCGTCGCGGTGGCGCAGTGGCTGATCGACGGCTCGAAGAACCCGATCGCGAATGCGTCGGTCGAGCTCGATCTGTCGGACCCCGCGCACGCGTCGGCCAGCTGCATTCGCGCGCAGGAAATGGCGTCGCCGTACCTCGCCGAGTGCTTCGACTGGTCGCTGCGGTGGGAACAGCTGGTGGTTTCGGCCCAGGAGCTTCGCATCCGCATCGACCCGCACCTCGTCGACGCCGCGCTGCGGAAGACGGGCGGCAAGGACGCGTGGATCGCCGCCGGCAAAGACGACATTCGCGCTTTCATTCGCGCCACCACCAGCGGCTCTACCGTCGAATGCCCGCCGCTGCCCGACGCGCTGGCTTTCGTGATCGACGAGGCGCGCGAGGTCGACGCCGTTCGTGCCCGCCGGGTGCGCGAGCGCAATGGCCTGAAGCTCGATCTGAGTGACCAGGGCGCCGTGCGGCAGATGCTGCGCAAAGGCGTACGGGTCGACTCGGTGAAGCAGATCACTGCGACCTTCGCCTGGGTGATGCTCGTCGACCAGAACCTCGACCACTCGGAATACCGGCTATCGGAAGCGTGGGGCCTGCGTGACGGGAAGTGGCGCCAGCACTGGCCGCCGCGCGCGGAAGACCTGCTCTCGCTGCCCGAGAGGTTCCCACCGCCGCTCGACTTGCCCAGTGAGGCGAAGAGCCGGCTCAAGCTGCGGCTGTTGGCGCAGCTCTACGATCTCGAAACCATCGCGCCGGCTTCGTCTTCACCGCCGCCACAGCCTGCCGACCGTGCCGAGCCGCTGAGCGGCGTGCTCGGCTGCGGCAGCCCGTAGCCCTTCAGTTGATCGCGCTGGTGAAGTCGACGACTTCGATCGCTTCGGGCGCCATCTGCATGCGCACGCTCTCGCGGTAGCCCTCGGCGTCACCCGAAATCTGGAAAGGCATCGGGCGCGCGAAGTTGATCGTCACGTCCGAGCAATGGAAGTCGTGAACGCCTTCGGGGAACCACGTCCCGTTCCACAACCCCTTCAGGTTGGCGAGGATCTTCAGGGCGGGCAGGGTGCCGATGCGCAGGTTCATCATTCCGCGCCGCTTGGTGGCGAACGGGAACATCTTCAGCTCGAAGCCATAGAAGGGGGACGTGCCGGCGGCGGCCATCATCAGCTCGCCGCGGAAGAGCACGCCGCCCGGAGGAATCGGCTCGCCCAGTGGCAGCCCATTGGGCCCGATGCGGTACGCCACAGTGCCCTTGCCGTTGATCACCTCGCACTCGACCTTGTTCGAGTGCGCCAGGTAATAGGGCACCGTCTTGAAGGCCACCGAGGTGAAGTAGCCGGCGCCGCCGTTCATCACCGGGGTCAGCATCCCCTTGCCGAGGTTGCGCTTCACCCAGATGTAGTCGTTGAGCAGCTTGCCATCGAGGCCGAGGCCCGCGAACGGCGCCCGCTTCCCTTCGATCATCATCAGGTCCAGCGTGCGGTAGCCGGGCACTTCACCCGCGCGCGCGCGCAGCACGTCGTCGAGAATTCCGTCGCCCCGCGTCGACGAGCTCTTCATCAGCGTCGCCACCGAGTTGCCCGTGCCCAGCTTCAGCACGCCGAACCGCGGCGCTTGCAGGCCCGGGTGGTGCTGCCGGCGCAGCTCGACCTGGTTCATGATCTCGTTCACGAAGCTGCTGAACGTGCCGTCGCCGCCACCGAGAAACACGGTGTGGTAGCGCCGGTCGAGAACAGTCTGGGCGATGCGGCGGGCATCGAGCTCAGACCGCGAGATGTGCAGGTCTCCCTCAGGGACCACGTGCGACAGGGTTCGCACGATCTTGTTGCTGAACTTGCGGGCGTTGGCGTTGAGAAGTACCGCCACCTTGTGCTCGGCCTCGGCCTTCGAAGGCACCTGCTGCACATCGTTGCGGAACGGTTGAACCCACATGTCGGCCTCCAGGGTGACTCGCTACAATCAGGTCACAAAGCAGGTTCTGCGCCAATTGACATGGTGCGTTAAGTCCATGAAACAGTTGGGCAACGCTCGTGGTTCGACGCACCGCGCTGCATCGGGTGGGTGGCAGTGGTGCATAGCCGCCTTCGCAGTGGCCTGACGGTTTGACAGGTGGGACATCACGGTTAGCTTGGCTGCAGTCGCGTTTGGAGAATCCAGTCGCGTTTTCAACACTTTACGGAGACAGCACCATGGCCAAAATCATCGGAATCGACCTCGGCACCACCAACAGCGTGGTGGCGATCATGGAAGGCAGAGAGCCGAAGGTGATCACCAATGAAGAGGGCAGCCGGATCACCCCCTCGGTGGTCGCGTTCAGCAAGGACGGGGAGCGCCTCGTGGGCCAGGTCGCCAAGCGCCAGGCGATCACCAACCCCGAGCGCACCATCTACTCGATCAAGCGCTTCATGGGCCGCCGCCACGAAGAGATTGGCGACGAGTCCAAGCTGGTTCCGTACAAGGTCGTTCGCGGCCCGAACAGCGACGCCCGCGTCGAGATCGACGGCAAGCAGTACTCGGCGCCCGAGATTTCGGCCCAGGTGCTGCTGAAGCTGAAGCGCGCTGCCGAGAACTACCTGGGCGAGAAGGTCACCGACGCGGTGATCACGGTTCCCGCCTACTTCAATGATGCCCAGCGCCAGGCCACCAAAGATGCCGGTGAGATCGCCGGCCTCAACGTGCGCCGCATCGTCAACGAGCCCACCGCGGCCGCGCTCGCATACGGCCTCGACCGCAAGAAGAACGAGAAGATCGCGGTCTACGACTTCGGCGGCGGCACGTTCGACGTCTCGATCCTCGACATGGGCGAAGGCGCGGTCGAAGTGCTCGCCACCAACGGCGACACGCACCTCGGCGGCGACAACATCGACCTGCGGATCATGGATTGGCTGATCGCCGAGTTCAAGAAGGACACCGGGCTCGACGTCTCGAAGGACAAGCTGGTCATCCAGCGCCTGAAGGAGGCGTCTGAAAAGGCGAAGATCGAGCTCTCGAGCGTGATGGAGACGGACATCAACCTCCCGTTCCTCACCGCTGACGCGACGGGGCCCAAGCACCTCAACGTCAAGCTGACCCGCGCCAAGTTCGAGGCGATGATCGACGACCTCATCGAACGCTCGCTGGAGCCGTGCCGCAAGTGTCTCAAGGACTCGGGCCTCGAGCTGTCGGCGATCAACGAGGTCATCCTCGTCGGCGGCATCACCCGCATCCCGCGCGTGATCGAAGCGGTGAAGAAGCTCTTCAACAAAGAGCCCAACCGCACCGTGAACCCCGACGAAGTCGTCGCGGTCGGCGCCGCGGTTCAGGCCGGCGTGCTCTCGGGTGAGGTGAAAGACATCCTCTTGCTCGATGTCACCCCGCTGTCGCTGGGCGTCGAGACCCTGGGTGGCGTGTTCACCCGGCTCATCGAGCGCAACACCACGATTCCGACCCGCAAGTCCGAGGTCTTCTCGACCGCGGCCGACGGTCAGTCGCAGGTCGAGATCCACGTGTTGCAGGGTGAGCGCGAGATGGCCACCGACAACAAGAGCCTCGGCCGCTTCCACCTCACCGGCTTGCCGCCTGCGCCGCGCGGCGTGCCGCAGATCGAAGTCATCTACGACATCGACGCGAACGGCATCTTGAATGTCACCGCGAAGGACAAGGCGACCAGCAAGGAAGCCAAGGTCACCATCACCCACTCGTCCGGCCTCGCGAAGGACGAGGTCGAGAAGATGGTCAAGGACGCGCAGGCCAATGAAACGGCCGACAAAGAGCGTCGCGCCCTGATCGAGGTGAAGAACAAGGCCGAGAACCTGAGCTACCAGATGGAAAAGCTGCTCAAGGAAAACAAGGACAAGATCGGCGCCGAGACAGCCACGTCTCTCGAGGCGGCAATGAAGGAGCTCAACACCGTTCGCGAGGGCACCGACAAAGCGGCGATCGAAGCGGCGCTCGCGAAGCTCGAGCAGGTCAGCCACAAGGCCGCTGAGGAAATGTACAAGGCGGCCGGCGCGGCAGGTGCGGCGCCCGGTGAGCCGAAGGATCCGGCGGGCGCAGAAGGCCAGGCGCCCGGCAGCCAGGCCACGCCCAAGAAGGACGACGTGGTCGACGCCGAGTTCCGTTCGAACTAGTTCGAACGCAGCCGGGAAGTGAAAGAAGCCCCGTGCCCTCACCGGCGCGGGGCTTTTTTCGTCTCGAAGGGCTCGAGCGCCGCCGCGCTCGCCCGGTGAATCCCGCCGTCTGACTTCGAGGCAGGCGCTCGGTCTGCTGACCCGCTTTCCGACACCCGGTTTCGGCGTCGTCCCGACCCCGGACGATCGCTGTAGTGGTTCGGTGCTTTTCCACGTTTGACAGATCTATTCAGTATCTGATACTCATTGCCGCGCATTCAGTGGAGCGCATTGAATGTCTTTTTGACGCGCGGGACGGGGCAACTTGGAAATTCTTCGGCCGGAGGAGCTCGAGCGAATCGAGCGCGATTACGCGGCGGGGGTTCCTGCGCGCGTGATCCTGGAGATCTTCCGTCCGCGCGGCGTCGCGCTCTCAGAGGCGACGTTTCGAAAGTACGTGCAGGCGGGCCTTCTGCCGCGCAGCCGTCGCGTCGGTCGCAAGGGCAAGCACCGCGGCAGCCAGGGCCTCTACCCGGTGGCCGCCGTGCGCCGGATCAACGCGATCAAGAAGATGATGGCCGAGGGGCAGACGCTCGAAGAGATCAAGCGCTCCTTCCTCTTCTTCTCGAACCACATCGATCAGCTCGAGCATGGCCTCGTGGAAGTCCTCGACGGCTTCGCGACCGAGCTCGACGACCGCACTTTCGAACATCGTCAGCGCACCCAGCTGCAGGGCGAGCTCAAGGCGCTGCGAGAGCAGGCAACGGCGTTGGTTCGATCAGTGGCGCGGTTCGGAAGCGCAGTCACGGCACGCAGGACGACGGGAGACGACTATGGCCTTGCGGGATGACGCGGTACTCAATGGAGGGGCAAACATGAATGAAGTGAAGGAAGAGGTTCCCCTGCTCAAGGCCGACGAGGCCGAGATCGACGAGCGGCGCCGTTCGAAGACGATGTCGCGCAAAGAGATGGCGCGCGATCTGCGCCGCCGCCGCCTCGGTGGCCAGGTGGACCCTGAAGAAGCCGACCTGCTCAAGGAAATCGAAGGCAGCCGCCCGAAGACCCGCGCCGACTGCGTGAACAGCCCGCGCCCGTGCAACTTCGTCTCGTGCAAGTACAACCTCTACCTCGACGTGAACCCCGAGACGGGCAGCATCAAGCTGAACTTCCCGGACAAAGAGATCACCGAGCTCGAGTACACCTGCGCGCTGGACGTCGCCGAGAAGGGAGGGATCACCCTCGAAGAGGTCGGTGAGATCATGAACCTCACCCGCGAGCGCATTCGCCAGGTCGAGACCCGCGGCCTGCTGAAGGTGCGCGAGGCGACCGAGGCCGAGCCCCCGCGCGGGCCCGACGGCAAGCCGATTCCGAAGGTGAAGCGCTGAGATTGTGGTTCGAACGCCTGCTGGCGGTGGTAACTACGAACGGTGCTCGCGCTCCTGAGTGTCTCTGACAAGCGCGGATTGGTGCCCTTTGCGCAGGGCCTGATTCGCCTCGGTTTCAAACTGCTCTCTACCGGCGGAACGCTCGAGGCGCTGAAAGCCGCGGGCGTACCGGCGACAAAGGTCTCTGAGTACACCGGCAGCCCCGAGATCCTGGGCGGGCGGGTGAAGACGCTCCATCCGAAGATCCACGGCGGAATTCTGGGACGCCCGACCCTCGAGTCCGACGCGGCTGCGATGAAGGAGCACGGCATCGAGGCGATCAGCGTCGTGGCGGTGAACCTCTACCCCTTCCGGCAGACCGTCGCGAAGGGTGCTCCCGAGGCCGAGGTGATTGAGCAGATCGACATCGGCGGCCCCGCGATGGTGCGCGCGTCTGCCAAGAACTGGGCCCACGTCACCGTCGTGGTCGACCCAGACGACTACCAGGTGGTGCTGGTCGAGCTCGAACAGGACAAGAAGGTCAGCGACCCGACCCGCCGCGCGCTGATGCGCAAAGCCTTCGCCCACACCGCCGCCTACGACGCGTCGATCTCGGCCTGGCTCTGCGAGACGGACGGCGACCCTTTTCCAAAGGAACTGTCGGTGTCGGTCGAGAAGGTGCAGCCGCTGCGTTACGGCGAGAACCCGCACCAGCGGGGCGCCTTCTATCGCGAGCGTTACGCGCCGACCGAGCCGACCGTCGCCTTCTCGACGGTGCTTCAGGGCAAAGAGCTCTCGTACAACAACCTGCTCGACCTCGACGCGGCCCTGGGGCTGGCGCTCGAGTTCCCGCAGACGCCCTGCGCGGTGATCATCAAGCACAACACCCCGTGCGGCGTGGCCACCGACGGGCAGCTGGAAAAGGCGTACCGCACGGCGCGCGCGGCAGACGAGGTGTCGGCGTTCGGCGGCATCGTCGCGCTGAACCGCGAGGTCGATGAGGCGACGGGCAAGGCGCTGGCCGAGACGTTTCTCGAGGCGGTGATTGCGCCCTCATACTCGAAGGAAGCGCGTGAGCTGCTCGCGGCGAAGAAGAACCTGCGGTTGCTCGAAGCCGGGCCGCTGCTGGGGAAGGCAGACGTAAAGCCTCGCCCCCAACTGGATCTGCGAAGTGTCTCGGGTGGAATGTTGGTGATGGATCGCGATGCGATCGAGCCGGCGGCCGAATGGAAGGTGGTGAGCAAGCGGCAGCCGACTGCAGAAGAGCTCAAGGCGCTGCAGTTCGCATGGCGGGTCTGCAAGCACGTCAAGAGCAATGCGATCGTCTTTTCGAATGCAACAGAGCTGTTGGCGGCCGGCGGAGGGCAGACAAGCCGCGTCGATTCGGTGAAGATCGCCGCCACCCGCGGAGGCGAACGCTTGAAAGGCAGCGCAGTCGCATCGGACGCATTCTTTCCCTTCCGTGATGGCCTCGACGCCGCTGCGGCTGCGGGCGCGCGGGCCGTCGTTCAGCCGGGTGGCTCGGTGCGGGACGCCGAGCTCATCGCGGCGGCCGACGAGCACGGGCTGGCGATGGTGTTCACCGGGGTGAGGCACTTCCGCCACTGACATGCGCATCGTCTGCCAGAAGTGTTCGGCCGCGTACGCGATCGACGACAAGTTCATCACCGCCAAGGGCGTTCGGGCGCAGTGTCCCCGCTGCCGTCACCTGCAGCTGGTGAAGAAAGACGACCTTCAGGCCAACGAGATCGCCGAGATTTCCTCGCCCGATGCCAGGGCCGCCGTGGCAGCAGCAGCAGCGGCAGCAGCGGCGGTGCCGACCCCGGCCCCTTCGGCGTTTCTCTTCGATCTCGAAGCGCCGCCACCCCCTGCCGCGAAGGCCCCTCCTTCACCCCCTCTGGCACCGGCTGAGCCTCCTCCGCCCCCGCCCTCGAACGTCGGCACCGAGCTCGACTTCGGCGAGTTCGACCTGGGCGAGCCACCTCCTCATCCGTCAGACGCGCCTGAAGCGCCGATGCAGATGGACTTCAGCGCTCCGGAGCCGATGGCGCCGCCTCTTGCCGCGCCCGAGCCGTCGGGCGTGAAGTGCCGCACGTGTGGCAAGGCGCTCACGGATCCTTTCGATCAGGCGATCGGCATCTGCGACGACTGCCGCAGCAAGGTGGACTCAGAGGCGACCCCCGCCCAGGCGGCTACCGAGCTCTTCGAGCCGGCCCCGAAGCCTTCGCAGCCCAAGGTCACTCCCGCTGTGCCGCTGCCGCTCGCGGCCGCTGCACCCGCGGCCCCGGTGAAGAAGCGCAGCTCAGCGGCTATCGAAGACGAGGAAGACGACGGCCGGAAGACGAAGCTTGCGATGGCGCTGGTCGGCGTGCTGGTGCTCGCCGGCATCGGCACCGTGCTGGCGATCAAGAAACCGTGGGCGCGCAAGCCTCCACCGCTGGCCGCGCGCCTCACCCCCGGGGCAGAAAAGCCGATCGAACGCGCGGTCGAGGCGTGGAAGCTGCGCTTCGTCGACGATCTCACCGGCTCTTCGGCTGATCACCTCGCGGCCGGCGAAGAGCAGCTGGCGAAGGACACCGGCAGCGGGTACCTGGAGGCCGAAGAGGAATTCCAGAAGGCGCTGGTGCTCGACAAGAGCAACGACCGCGCGATTGCCGGCTGGGTGCTGGCGATGGCCTTCGGTCGCGGGCGCGGCATCGAAGATGAGATGGCGAAGGTCGCCGAGGATCTGCTGGTGGCCGCCGAGCAGCGGGGCGGGGCCGGCCGCGTCTACACCGCGCACGCGCACCTGTTGCTCGCGCGCGGCGGCAACATGAACGACATCAAGGTCATGGCCGAGCGTGGCCAGAGCAGCCCCAGCGATCGCGATCGCGCCCTCGCGTTTCTCGCCGAAGGGCAGTCGATGTTGTCGAAGAACCCGAATGTCGCGGCCGAGAGCTTCGCGAAGGCACTGAAGCTCGACCCCAAGCTCAAGCGGGCGTACCTCGCGCAGTCACAGCTGTTGTTGTCGCTGGGCCGGTACCGCGAGGCGGTGGCCAACATCGAGAAGCGGCTCGAGTTCGACCCGGATCAGTGGGAATCGGCCGACGCGCTCGCGCGCACGTGGCTCGAGGTCGGAGAAATCGCGAAAGCAAAGAAGGTCTACGAGACGGCGTTCGCCGCAGACCCGAGGAACTTCCGCGCGCGGCTGGCGCTGGTGGTGCTCGCGTACCAGCACGAGAACAACGTCGACGCCGCGCTCGAGCTCTTCGATGGCATCATGGCCGACGAAGACAAGCTCGAGGAAAAGGACCTGGTCGAGGCGCTGGGCCATCGCGCGGCGGCGCAGCGGCTTGCCGGCGACACCGAAGGGGCGCTTGCCTCGGCGGAAAAGGCGATTGGGCTCAAGACCCGGGATCCGCATGTGAACTTGCAGCGCTTCTTGATCGCCATCGATCAGGCGAACGCGGGCGAGGCGCGCGCGCAGTGGCCCTTCATCTCGAAGAAGCTGGGCGACGTGGCGCTGGAAGGGACGCTGGAAGGGTGCCTGCTGCTGGTCGAGGGCAAGCCGGCCGAGGCGATGCGTGCTTTCGCGGCGGCCAACGAGAAGGATCCCCGTCGCATCGATGCGCTGCTGCTGGCGGGCGCATCGGCGGCCAAGGCGAAGAATGAAAGCAAGGCGTACGAGTACGTTCTGAAGTACGCGCTGAAAGGCGACCCGCGGTACGGCGGCCCGCTGCCGGTGATGGCGCGGTTCTTCGTGCGGCCGCAGGATCTGCTCCGTCAGGCGAAAGGGGCCTTCGATCCGCTGCGCAGCGCCGCAGATGATCCGAACGTGCCGATGGCAGAGGGGTTGATCGCCTGGTACGCGAATGACTTCGCGGGCGCCGAAAAGCAGTTCGTCCGCGTGCTGGCCGCCGACCCGGCCAGCGGCGAGGCCCTGGCCTTCCGTTCGCTGCTCGCGTTGCGGCGCAAAGAGAACGGCGTTGCGCTGAAGCTGGCTCAGAAGGCGGTGGCGATCGAGAAGCAGCTGGGGCTCGCGCACTACGCGCTGGGCATGGCACTGATGGCCACCAACCAGTTCGAGACGGCGAAGGCACCTTTCCGCACGGCCTTCGAGCTCGAGCCGAAGCTGTCCGCACCGCAGGTCAAGCTGGCCGAGATCGAGATGAAGCAGAAGAAGCCGGAAGACGCGCGGCGGATTCTAAGCGGGGTGTTGCTCGTGGACCCGCTGTACTTCGATGCGAAGAAGGCGCTCTACGCCCTGCCGTGAAGGTTCTTTTGCTCGGATCCGGCGCGCGCGAGCACGCCCTGGCGTGGAAGCTCTCGCAGAGCCGTGAGCTGTGGAAGCTGTGGTGTGCCCCCGGCAACGCGGGCATGGAGCAGCGGTGGGCGTGCAAGGCGATCGACCCCAGCAGCCCCGCTCAGGTCTGCGAGCTGGCGCTGACCCTCGGCGTCGACCTCGTGGTCGTCGGGCCCGAAGCGCCGTTGATGGCGGGCGTGGCCGACGGCTTGAGAAAGGTCGGGGTGGCGGTGTTCGGCCCGGACGCGGCGGCGGCGCGCATCGAAGGCTCGAAAGCCTGGGCGAAGGAAGTGATGCAGGCGGCGAAGGTGCCGACGGCGCGGTGTGAGGTCTTCACGGATCTCGCCAAGGCCGAGGCGCGGGCGCTGGCGTGGGGACGGGTGGTGGTGAAGGCCGACGGGCTGGCCGCGGGAAAGGGCGTGGTGGTGGCTGACTCTGGCGAGGAGGCGGCCGAGGCGGTGCGGGCGCTGGGGAAGTTGCCGGCGGGCGCGACGCTGCTGCTCGAAGAACGGATGTCGGGCCCCGAGCTGTCGTTGATCGCGCTGTGCGACGGCGAACGGTACGTGTTGCTGCCGCCCGCGCAGGATCACAAGCGGCTGCGCGATGGCGATGCGGGGCCGAATACGGGAGGCATGGGGGCATACGCACCGGCCCAGCTGTTGACGCCCGCGCTGCTCGACGAGGTGGGTCGGCAGGTGATCGGCGCGACGCTGCTCGAGCTACAGCGGCGGGGCGCTCCGTTTCGGGGCGCGCTCTTCGCAGGGCTGATGCTGACGCCCGATGGGCCGCGCGTGCTCGAGTTCAATTGCCGCCTGGGTGACCCCGAGACGCAGCCGCTGATGATGCAGCTCGACGAGGATCTGCTGCCGGTGTTGGCGGCGTGCGCGGCAGGGAAGCTGCGCCACACGCGCCTGAAGACGAAGCCGGGCGTCTCGGTGGGGGTGGTGCTGGCTGCGCACGGCTACCCGGAGTCTCCGCGGGCGGGAGACGCGATTGACGGCCTGGGCACCGCCGCGGCGGCGGGGGTCGAAAGGTTTCTCGCCGGCGTGAAGAAAGAGGGCGGCGCGCTGGTGACGGCGGGCGGCCGGGTGATGACGGTGTGCGCGCAGGGCCCGGATCTCGCGGCTGCCCGTGCGCTCGCCTACGCCGAGGCCGAACGGGTGAAGTTTGCCGGGGTGCAGTACCGGCGCGACATCGGTGCGGCCGCTCCACGCTAGCGGCAATGCTGGTCACTTAGTCGCGTTACTCAGTTCGCGGATTCGTGCGACTCGCCGGTATTGGAAGCAGTTTCGGATGAATCGCACGAGGAAGGCGCCCTTCGACGATGCGGTGAGCAGCTGTTCGTAGAGCGAGGGCGAGACGCCGAGGTACTCGTAGATGAGGCCGTTGCGGAACTCGACCTCGAGGACATTGGTCTCGGGCGAGAACGAGACAGCGGTCAGCGCCGACGATTCAAGGATGACGCGACTCGTGGTCATCGCCGACCTCCCGCAGTCGCCTGCAGCATTCCCTTCGGCCTTTTTCGGTTGTAGTTGCTCATCTTGATCTTCACGGCGCGTGGGAATGTGCGCTGTGGTCGTCTGGGCGGCAGCACAAAACGCCGGATGTCCTCGCGCAGCCTTCGCAGGTGTTTGGGAATCGCACCGGGCGATGCGCCTGAGGACCACATCCATTCATCGCGGATGAGCCGCAGGGCCATGATGAAGCTGATCCGAGTCGGTGGCACCTGCGCTTCGTGTGCCACGCGCTCCATCTCGAGCCGAACGAGGTTGTAGGCGAGACCAACGCCCCAGAGTTCCTGCGCAACGCCCGGAGGCGTCTTGCTTCGAATTGCTTCCTGACGCTCGAGCATGTCGGTCTTCACTTCGTCGAAGCCCAGCTCCGCCTCCCAGCGCTCGTGGTACCGCTCGACGAGTTCCTTCGCTGGGTACGCCTTCGCGTCGAGCAGCGAGGTCAGTAGCGTCTGGGGCCGGAAGCCCCGTCGCTGGTAGACGATTGCCCTCACCATCCACTGGCGCGGAAGAAACGGGTCTTTTTGCGCGCGCCGAGCGATGGACCTCGATTTCCACCAGCGCGTCGCCACGCCCCAACTTCTCCTTCACCGCCCACTTCGTGCGTGAGGTCGCTCGCGTCAACCAGTGCCGGTTGTGCCCATCGCGACGCAACCCAATCAGAAGCCCGGCCGCGAGAAACAACCGGTCCACGATTGCGAGCGAGTTGCTCGGCAGCTCGGGCCAGAGCTCGGCGGCGTACTTGCGCTCATCGCCGTACGGACCGAAGCGGGCTGCCGCCAAGAGGTG
>Ga0105048_10007050_pt1 | contig 18090 bp, 16 predicted proteins | sample MAT05_FD_78382 | JGI IMG/M metagenome (GOLD analysis project Ga0105048, IMG submission 78382) | Freshwater microbial communities from Lake Fryxell liftoff mats and glacier meltwater in Antarctica - MAT-05 | ecosystem: Environmental > Aquatic > Freshwater > Ice > Liftoff microbial mat | place...
CGAAGTGCAGACGCGCCGCTGAGCGCTCGGTTTCGTTGAGCGGTCGGAAGCGTTCGGTGTCGACACCGGGCGGGACCACGGTTATTGGCAACACACGACCGGCAGCGTGTTCGGCCTCACTTGCCGGATAGCCACCAGCGGCGACCACGTGCCGCGCTCGGCGCAGCACGTACGACAGCGTCTGCTTGCTGAGCGGAAGTCGACCTGGCACCGTGACCTCGGCGCCGTGCAGTACGACGTCGTAGGGCAGTTGCAACGAAGGCCCGACGAGGCCAAGCGGCAGGGCCGGATCGAGCACGACGAGATCTGCGTTGACAGCCCGCGCCATCGCATCGATTCGGCGCACCATCCACGGATGCGGCAACAACACCGGCTCGCGAGTTCGCTCGATGTGGAATGGCTGCGCTGCATCGAACGCGTCGGCGCCTGCGTACGGGCTCGTCAGCACGGCAAACGAGTCGGGTGGCAGTCGTCGCCACCACTCCCACAGCAGCGATTGGATGCCACCGATCTTGGGTGGGAAATCGTTAGTGACGAGGAGGTGCTTCACGAACTCACCGCGTGCAGCCCCAACCGACGAGCGCACCACTCGGCATGCTCGCGCAGGAGCGAATCGGGGTGCCCGACGTATTCATGCACGACATCTTGCACCGCGGCGTCCGCCGGGTCGCCAATGTTGCCGAGCACGACCAGCGCGTTGCGGCGAATCCATCGCGGGTCGCGATCAGCGAGATACCACGGACTCCATTGCGCCAGCAGTTCTTCGTCGGATGATCTCAGCATCGCAACCACTGACATCCACGCTTTCGCAGCAGTCTGTTCCGGTGCGCGGTTGGTTGGCCCAAAGCGCACCGTTGGCGGACATGCCTCTTGGCAGTCGTCGCAGCCATAGATGCGATCGCCGACTGGCTCGCGCAGTTCAATCGGAATTGATCCCGGCTTTTGCAGTACCCATGCCAGGCAGCGACTGGCATCGATTACGCCAGGCTCGATGATCGCTCCTGTGGGGCAGACATCGATGCAGCGGCGACATGCGCCGCAGCCGTCCGCTACCGGCGTTGCTTGCTGCGGCAATGATGCCGTCGTGACGACGCTGCCGAGCACAAACCAACTGCCAGCACCGGGAAGCAGCAAGTTGGCGTTCTTGCCGAACCAACCGATGCCAGCGAGATACGCGAGTTCGCGGTCGACCAGCGAGTTGTCGTCGACAAACGCGACGGCGCGATATCCGTCGGCGCGCAGTCGATGGGCGACGGCGCGCAACGCCATACGCAACGGGGCATAGTGATCGGCCCAGGCGTAGCGGGCAACCCGCGCCTGAGGGCCCGAAGGGCGCGCCACGTCGGCCAGCAGGTACGGTCGGGCGGCGACGAACACCGATTGCGCATCGGTGACGGCACGTTGTGGGTCAGTGGACCGCGACGGGTTGCGAAAGGTGAACTGCATTCCGTCGGTCAGGCCACGTCGTAACCGGTCGTCGATCGCGGTCCGCGCCCGGGTCAGCACAGTTGCAGGGGCGACGCCGGTGTGCGTGACACCGAACGGTGCGGTGAGAGCGGCTAGCTGCGCCAGGTAGGCCGTATCGGCGACCGGTGGCGATGGGTTAGCGGGCCTCACGATGACGCAGCGTAGGCACCAGTCCGGCCGCAGCGAGCAGTTCCACCGCACGAAGTTCCGCTGCGTCGAACGTCATGCGTTCGCGCAAGGCGGGCGCCAGCAGATGGGTGACGACGCAGTCGGCACACGTAGCGGTACCGCACATGGCGCATGAGCCGCAGGAGATGACAAGCGATGACATCGCAACATCATCGCAACAGGGTGTCACAGAGTTGAGTAGTCCGACTTCAGCGGCGGGCTAGCGCGAGAAAGGTGTCGCTGGAGACGACGTTGGCACCAGCGGCGCGCACGTCGTTCAGCACTGCTTGATCGTTCGTTACGACAACGACCGGGCGAGCAATGTCGATGGCGGCAACCTCGGCGCGCAAGACATCGTCAGCGATCACGCCCTCGGGCGAGTACGAAACACGGATCAGTCGTCGCTTGGGAGATGCAGCCCCAACCACCGAAGAGCCATCGAACACCACGTGCACCGCTGTGCCCCATCGGCGAGCGATGTTCTCAGACGCGTCGATGCAGGCAGTTCGTTGACGTTCGAGCGATAACGACTTCCAGCCGAGTTTGGCGACGTTGTAACCATCGACGAGCACCGTCACGCCAGGGACGCGCATCATGTGCTCGCCGACCGCTTCGCTCTTGCCGTGCAGTCCGCCCGGCACCGCGATCGGTCTGCGATGAGCGCGCACGGCTGCGGGTTGCGCCTTGCGTGGTTTGCTCGTTGGCTTCGGTTCGGCAACTGCATGTACCGCAGCCTTGGTGAGCTTTTCGACCGACCGCTCGAGTTGGCGGATGTGAGCACGGGCGGCCGCTAACTCGGACTTCAGTTGACGGGCGTCGGCGGCGAGCGTGGCGCGCGCGGCGTGCTCGACCTCCAATTGATCAGCCAGCGCTGCCGATTCGAGCCGCGAGCGGGCAGCGACACCCTCGGCCGCTTTGCGACGCTTCTGTTCGCGGCGCAATTCGCCGGCCTCGTCGGCATCGGGGACCCCGTTCTGCGCGACGGCCGCCGCGGTCGCCTGCCAACCGTCGGGACGAGTGAGCCACAGCATCCCAATCTCATCGATCAACTCCGGCGTAGCCACCACGCCCAGCCGATGCAAGAACGTCGCGTCGGCTTCCACTGCCGCGCGCAGCGTCGTCAGCGCGGGGGCTGGCAGCTTTTGAAAACGCAGATATGGCCTGAAACCCGCTGGCACCGGCATTGCGGGACGCAACTTGACACCGACCGCGGCAATCGCAACTGCGAATTCGAGTGCCGAACGCAGCGATTCGTCGGAGAGTTCGGCGGCCATCAGTCAAATCTAGCGAGCAACATAGTCGAACGCCTGTTCTTGACACGAACAACCGTTCGTGCTCAACTGGGCCGCTGTGCAGCGTTCCTTCGACGATTTGGGCACGCCGCTCAGCGATGTCACCTTCTGTGTACTCGACATTGAGACCACCGGAACCGACCGCGGTGGCGACCTGATTACCGAGATCGGCGTCGTCAAGGTGCGCCGCGGCGAGTGCCTGGGCACGATGGCCACGTTGGTCAATCCTGGCAAAGCGATCGCTCCTAGCGTGGTGCTGCTGACCGGCATCACCGAGTCGATGGTCGCGAGCGCACCGCGGATCGAAACCGTGCTGCCCGCATTGCAAGAGTTCGTCGGCGACGCCGTCATCGTCGGCCACAACGTTGGCTTCGACATGGGTTTCATCAACGCCGCGCTACTGCGCAGCGATCGGGCATCGTTCCGCAACACCGTGATCGACACACTGCCGCTGGCACGCCGACTGGTGCGCGACGAAGTCCCCGATTGCCGTCTCGGCACGCTGGCGACGCGCTTGCGGCTTGACCACAAACCGACTCACCGGGCGCTCGACGATGCGCTGGCCACCACCGACCTACTGCACTTACTGCTGGAACGTGCTGCCGGTCTCGGCGTACTGGGGCTCGACGACTTGGTGTTGCTGCCCAAGATGGGCGGCCATCCGCAAGCCAGCAAGTTGAAGCTCACCCAGCAACTGCCGCGTTCGCCCGGCGTCTATCGCTTCCTGGGCGCGTACGACGAAGTGTTGTATGTCGGCAAGGCCACCAACTTGCGCCAGCGCGTCCGCAGTTACTTCTCCAGCGACGATCGACGCAAGATTGGGCCGTTGTTACGCGAGACGCAGCGACTGGCGCACACAGCAACTAGCGATCCGATCAGCGCCGAGATCCTCGAGTTGCGCTATCTGCACCGGCTGAACCCGCGGTACAACCGTGTTGGCACCACGTGGAAGAAGTACTGCTACGTGCGCGTCACCACCGACGAGCCGTGGCCGCGTCTCGTTATCACCACCGAGCCCGCTAACTCCGGGCTACACATCGGTCCGCTGAGTTCGCGCGCCGCGGCCACGGCAGTCATCGAGGCCGTGCAGTCGGCTCTTCCCATTCGGCGCTGCGGCGCCAAGCTCGGCCGCAACTTCAAACCAGCGGTTGGCGCGGTGCCATGCACGGGTGCACGACTCGGTGTCGCGCTGTGCCCGTGCAGTGGCACTGCCGACGAAGCCAGTTACTGGCGCGTCGTCGCCCAGGTCGTCGCCGCATGCACGACTTCGCCGCAATTGGTGCTCGATCCGCTGTGGACGAAGATTGCCGAACTCGCCGGTGCTCGCCGATACGAAGAGGCCGCCTCCATGCGCGACCGTGCCGTCGCATTTGCAGCGGCGATCACCCGCCAACGCCTTTTCGATCAGCTCCGTTCGGCCGGCGAGGTCGAGGTGCAGATTCACGACACCGTGCTGCATATTCGCGACGGCCTGTTGCTCAGCGCGCAGCAACAGGACCAATTGGCCACCGGGCTCGAACTCTCGCCACCGGAGGCACCGGCTTTCCCAGCAACACTTCCCCGCCAAGCCGCCGACGAAGTGCTGTGCCTCGCGCGCGCCATCGAGCGCGCCAGCTTTCACGCTCGCCTGCAACGCTGCACCGGCGAATGGACATGGCCGACGACGCCAGTGCGCGAAGTCAGTCGTCTCGACACGTCGGTTAGTCGTCTCGACGCTGCAGCATGAGCGCACCCATGCGGTCGATGCCCAACACCTTGCTGTGGCCCTCGCTGGGTAGCGCAGCGGCGATTGCCTCAGCGTCGGCGACGGCACACATCACTGCGATCGACGGTCCCGAGCCGCTCAACCACGCCCCCCACGCGCCAGCGTCAAGCGCTGCAGTCAATGCGGCGCGCGACGGCAGTGCGGTCGCCAGGCGCAGGTCTTGGTGAATTCGGTCTTCGGTCGCGGCTCGCAGGGCATCGACGTCGCCGGCAGCGATCGCGGCAACCAAGAGGGCGGTGCGGCCAATGTTGTACACCGCGTCGACAAACGGCACCGATTCCGGCAACTTGCGACGCGAGTCGTCGGTCGAAGTTGCGAACGACGGCACCCAAACCACCATCGCCGACTCAAGTGCGATCGGCACGCGCACGGCGTGTCCCGCCGCAGTGGCAACAACACCGCCGTACAGCGATGCGGCGACGTTGTCGGCGTGACCTTCCAACTCCGTTGCCAGCCGCAACAGGTCTGGCAGTGCTCGCTGCAACCCAGTCGCGTCGGTGCCATGTCGTTGCGCATGTGCCGCCACTAACCCACCCACACGCACGGCGCCGCTGAAACCCATACCGCGGCCAACGGGGATCCTCGACCGTATCCACAACGGACCTTCACCGCCGTTGCGCCGAAATGCGATCGAGGCAGGGTGATTCTCATCGACGAGCTGCGCGCCGGCCAATACCGGGTCATCCAGGACAGGTTCGACAATGACGTCGGCGTACACGGTCAGCGCCATTCCGAGCGCGTCGAAACCTGGCCCAAGATTCGCCGACGAGGCCGGCACCCGAACAATCATCAGTGGCCGAACTCTTCGGCCGCCGATTGCGAAACCTCAACGAACTTGGCGAGCGTCGACTGTGCGCTGCCCGAGTCGATCGAGTCCGTTGCCGCAACGAGACCAGCATCCAGCGAGGCCGCCGTTCCCGCGACAACCAACGCGGCAGCAGCGTTGAGTAAGACGATGTTGCGGTGCGCGCCGTGCTCGCCCGCCATTACGCGGCGCACTGCCTCGGCGTTGACGTCGGGCGTGCCACCGACCAACTCGTCCAAGATCGCCGGCGCCAAGCCCAGCGCCACCGGGTCGACGAAAAAACTTCGCACGGCGTCGCCGTCGAGCGCGAGCACCGTCGATGAACCCGTGGTGGTGAGTTCGTCGAGACCATTGCCATGCACCACCCAGGCGCGAACGGAACCGTGTAGGCGCAGCGATGCCAGCATGCGTTCCGCAACGGCGGGGTTTGCGACTCCGATCAGGTGTCGTTGCACGCGACCGGGGTTGGCCATTGGGCCAAGCAGGTTGAACACCGTCGCGATACCGATCTCGCGTCGGCTCGGCGCGGCGAAGCGAAACGCCGGGTGATACCGCGGCGCAAGGCAGAAGCCGATGCCAGCTTGTTCGATACACCGCGCGACGCCTTCTGGGGCGAGCTCGACTGCCACGCCCAGCGCCTCCAGTACGTCGGCCGTGCCACATTGCGAACTCGCGGCGCGCGCACCGTGCTTGCACACCGGAACCCCAGCGCCGGCAGCGACGATTGCCGCCATCGTGCTGACGTTGATGCTGTGACTGCGATCGCCACCCGTTCCGACGACATCGATCGCCGTGGCGCGTATCTCGTCGGACAGCGGAACAATCGTCGCCGCTTCCAGCACGGCGTCGAGCAGCCCCGAGATCTCCTCCGGCGACTCCCCCTTAGCGCGCAGCGCGACCACGAAGCCGATCAGCTGCGCGGCCGTTGCATCGCCGCTAAGGATCGTCGCCATCGCCGCTCGTGCATGCGCGGCGGGAAGGTCGCGCTTCTCGACCAGTTCGGTCAACAGCGCGGGCCAACCGCCAAACTCGTCGATACGACTCATGGCGTGCAGGCTAGAACGTCGTCGCCGCGTTCGAATGCCCGTCTTGGGGCCGGAGTTACGCGATGCGTCGACGCTGACGAATCAGCCGTCGGCGTTCGCGCTCAGTAGCGCCACCCCAAACTCCAGCCTTCTCACGCACCTGCAGCGCGTACTCGAGGCACGCGACCCGCACTCCACAATCAGCGCAAACATGTTTTGCCTCCAACGCTTCATCTTCATCGTCGGGATAAAACACGCTTGGGTCGAGCCCCCGGCACGCCCCCAGCTGACGCCACACGATCTCTTTGACAGACACGAACCTGTCCCCCGTTTGGTCAGTGACTGCGGGACCCCCTCCCGCACCCGACCTGAATCTAGGTTCGCAGCCAGCGGCAATGCCAGCCCAGATTGTGCGATTTCTGCGCGCTTTTCACAGGTCCTTACGCGCTGAGATCTTTCATTAGCTCGCCGATGGCTTCCCGCGACAGGACTTGCGATTCGCGGTAGGCCGAGTGATCAACCTCAAGCACGACGCCGTCCACAAACTCCGCGACCTGGGCGGGAGTGAACTGGAACGTCACGTAATGCACCGCAGCGGTGATCTGATCACGGGTCAGTTGCGCAGCGTGTTCAGCGGTGACGACACCGAGAACCGTTTCTCCGCCCGGCAAACGAAACACCAGTGAGCTTTCGATGCCGACCAGACGTGGCAGCCACTCGCGCATCTGCTCGTCGGAGGTGAGTTCGATGAACAACGTGGCGCAGAGCTGACCCGGATCGGGGATCAGCGGGTTATAGACGTCGAGTTCTTGCTGAATGCCCTCGTCGGTGAAGATGCCCTCAACGCGCGCCATCTCTTGGATCTGGTAGCGCATGGTCTCGCGGCTCTCAAACATCACCGAAACCACGGTGCCGATCGCGACGCGCCGAGAGCGCTTGAGTTCGATCACCTTCGCCCGCAGTTCGGTGCGTTCGCGTTCGTAGGCGCGGGCGTCGGCGATATCAGCGATGGTCAGCTTGCGCACTGCAATCACCGCCCGTCTTTCGCGCGTTCGTTCGCGACTTCCTCTGGAATGCCATAGGCCCGAGCGATCAGCTGCAGTGGGTGCAGCGGCTCTTCGCCGGTCTGTTCGGTGATCGCCGTGTTGGCTAGGTGGCAGTCGCCCGCCACCACGTCGCCCCCAGCACGGTTGATCTCGTCAGCGAGCTTGCGTGCGATCGGGATGCTGATGTCGGCGTTCTCTGCTCGCAGACCCCACATGCCATCGATGCCGCTGCACTGCTGCACCAACTTGACCTTGGCGCCGGTCAGCTTCAACAGATCGCGACTCTTCAGGCCAATGTTTTGTGCCTTCAGATGACACGGCGTGTGATACGTAATGGTGTCCGGCACGAAGCCGTCGAATTCGATATCAAGCGTTGTGCCTTCGCCCTTGTGCACCTTCATAAGGTACTCGGAAGCGTCGAACGTTCGTGATGCGACCAACTCGGCGTCGGCACCCCCGACGTAGTCGATGTAATCCTTCTTCAGGATGTAACCGCACGTTGGCTGCGGGACAACGACGTCGTTGCCCTTGCGCACGGCCGCGGCCAAGACCGCGACGTTCTTCGTTGCCACTTTCGTGAACTGCTCGACGTCGCCGCTGTGCAGCCACGGTGCGCCGCAACAGGTGGCACCGTCGACCAACGAGCACTCGATTCCGTTGCGCTCGTAAACCTTCACGAGGTCGTGACCAATCTGCGGTTGTTGATACTCAACAAGGCAGGTCGGAAACACTGCGACGCGGCCTTGACGCTTGGCGATGCGCACCTTTGGACGCCTGTTGAACCAAGTTGTGAACCGTTGTCGCGCATAAGGCGGCAGCAACCGCACGCTCGAGACGCCGGTCGTCTTCTCGATTGCCTTGCGCACGACCGAGCCGCGCTTGGCGCCGAGCATCTTGTTAGCGAGTGATGCCGCCTTAGTTGCGGCCTTTCCCATCAGATCCGTGCGGCCCAGCACGCCGTCGGTGACGCGGTCGCGCAGCGAGACCTGGTGAGTGGCGTGACGCATTGCATCGGCGCGCAGCATCAGCCGGGGAAAATCGAGCGCCCATTCGTGCATCCCGGGCGTATATGGGCAGTTGACGTAGCACAACTTGCACTGGAAGCACTCGCTGACGACCTGATCCTGTTGTGCGGGCGTCAACCGGCCCGCGTCCTGATCGTCGTGACGATCGATCATCTCAAACAACGTCGGGAATGACGTACAGAACTTAAAGCAAAGGCGGCAGCCGTGACAGAGATCGAACACGCGGGTCATTTCGCCGCGCAGATCGGCCTCGTCGAAGTACGACGGATGCTTTGGGTCGTAGGTGACCGTCATGGGGTTTCAGCCTTTGCAGAAGTGGACCGCAGTGTGTGGAGGGAACACTCCCTCCACACATCTGCAAACCTGATCTACAGCGCTTCAAGTCCTTGGGCGAAGCGACCTGCATGGCTCTTCTCGGCGCGGGCAAGCGTCTCGAACCAATCGGCGACTTCTGCATGGCCCTCTTCGCGAGCGGTCTTCGCAAAGCCGGGGTACATCTGCGTGTACTCGTAGGTCTCGCCAGCGATGGCGGACTTGTAGTTGTCGGCGGTGTCGCCTATCGGCTCACCGGTGGCCGGGTCGCCAACTTGCGCGAGGTACTCGAGGTGGCCGTGCGCATGCCCGGTCTCGCCCTCGGCGACCGAACGGAACAACGCTGCCGCGTCGGGGTAACCCTCGACGTCGGCCTTTTGTGCGAACCACATGTAGCGACGATTGGCCTGGCTCTCGCCAGCAAATGCTTCCTTCAGGTTGTCGTGGGTTTTCGTGCCTTTGAGGCTCATTGCTCTAGCTCCTTGTTGCTGATTGACGTGCCGATTGACGTGTTGATTGACCTGTTGATTGACGTATTGCGGGTTGCTTGGTTGATTTCTTGTTGGACTTTGGTTGACAGGCGGCGCACAGACCGCTGAACACGATGCGTACGCGGTTGGCTTGGAAGCCGTCGAGGTTTCTGATCTGTGAGCGATCGAGGTCGTCGACGTAGACGTCGTGCAATTCGCCGCAGGATCGCACTGTGCGTGGTGATGATCGGCGACATTGGGGTCGAAGCGTGTCGAACCACCGCGAGCACGCCAAGCACTCTACTCGCACCGATAGCTAATCTGCACCCCTTGCAAATTAGAACTGACAGCTCCGAATAGGATGACTCCGATGCCTGCGGCACAATCACACACCGGCTTCGATCGCCGCGAGATGCTTCGTCGCCTAGAAGACGAAACCTTCGACGTGCTCGTCATCGGTGGCGGAATTACCGGTGTCGGCGCAGCACTCGATGCAGCCAGTCGCGGCTTGCGCACCGCCCTCGTCGAGCGCGACGACTTTGCGGCGGGCACATCGTCGAAGAGTTCGAAGCTGGTGCACGGCGGGCTGCGCTACCTGCAGGACGACCCGCGGTTGGTTTATCAAGCGCTGCGCGAACGCAAGCGACTGCGCCACAACGCACCGCACCTTGTCAAGGTGCTGCCGTTCATGCTGCCGGTGCTGACGAAAGATGGCGTGGTCTCGCGCAAGATCGCACGCGCGCTTGGTTCAGCAATGTGGATGTACGACCTCACCGGTGGGTGGCGCATCGGCAAGTTCCATAAGCGCTTGCGCAAGAAGGCCGCCTTCAATCACCTGCCGACGATGCCCAAGGATCGTCTGGCCTCCGCGTATCTCTACTACGACGCAACAGCCGACGATGCCCGCCTCGTCGTCACAATTGCGCGCACAGCCGCTGCGCACGGAGCCGCTATCGCGAATCGATGCTCGGTCGTCGAATTGTCGAAGTCAAGTTCCGGCCCGGCTGCGGGACGGGTTGACGGTGCCGTCGTCGAAGCCGACAGTCGCCGCTTCACCGTGCGCGCCTCGGTTGTCGTCAACGCAGGCGGAGTGTGGTCCGACGACATCCGCGCACTCGACGAGAGCACGCACCCGGATTCGATTCGTCCGGCAAAGGGCGTGCACATCACCGTGCCGTGGGAGAAGGTGCGCAACGACGTCGCTGTCGTCATTCCGGTACCGAAGGACAAGCGCAATCTGTTCGTCGTACCTTGGGGTCCACTCGCCGACGGCACCTTCCGGTACACCTACGTCGGCACCACCGACACCGATTACGACGGACCGCTGATCGATCCGCAGTGCACCAAGGACGACATCGACTACGTGCTGCGGGCGCTGAACGCGAGCGTCACAACGGGTATCACCGAAGCCGACATCACCGGCGTGTGGGCCGGCCTGCGACCACTTGTGAAGGCGGCGAGTTCCGGCCGAACCGCCGATCTCTCGCGCCATCACAAGGTGCGGGTCAGCGACAGTGGTGTCGTGACGGTCACCGGCGGCAAGCTGACGACCTACCGCGAGATGGCGGAAGACGCGATCGACACCGTCGTTGAGCGACTTGATTTGCGTGCTCGCTGCCGCACTCGCAATCTGCCATTGCTCGGCGCCGATGGCTTCAGCGATCAGCCAGCGGGCACCCAAGAAGCGCACCTTGCCGATCGCTACGGCGGGTTCGCAGACGAGATCACCGCCCTGATCTTCGGGGATCCTTCGCTTGGTGATGCATTGGTCCCCGGGCTGCCGTACACACGCGCCGAGGCGATTTACGCAGCTCGTCACGAAATGGCAAGCACTCTTGATGACGTGCTGACTCGACGCACGCGGGCGCGGCTGATCGATCGAGCGGCGGCATTGCGGGCTGCGCCAGCCGTTGCTGCGCTGCTTGCTGGCGAACTCGAGTGGGACGCGGCCGAAGTACAACATCAGCTCGATTACTTCGCGGCACAGTGTGCGGAGGAAGTCGCGTCGGCAAAGAGCGCTGACGCCGTCACGGCCAGCGCGTCGTGACACAGCCGACCGCCCCAATTGAGCTCACCGGCACTGCCACACGATTCCCCGCGCCGCCGCCGTTGCCCGACGGATTCCTTGCGAGGCTGGCGGCGATCTGCTCGACCAATGACGACGTCGTTGCAACCGCGGAGGCCAGCCGCGATTGGTGGCCGCTGGCATTGCATTGGGCTCTCGCCGGGGAAGTGCCACAGCGCGCGTTCGTGATTGCGCGACCAAAGAACGCGGCCGAGGTTGCCGCCGTGTTGGCCTTGTGCAACGCAACAAACGTTCCGGTCACGGCCGCGGGTGGGCGCAGTGGAGTGCTCGCCGCGTCGGTGCCAGTGTTTGGTGGTGTCCTGCTCGACATGACAGCGATGCACGGCATCGTGGCGGTCGACGCCGAGTCGGGCATCGTTGAAGTCCTGGCGGGGACATTCGGACCGGACTTCGAAGACGAGTTGCAGCGTGCCCACGGATTGAGCGTCGGTCACTTTCCGCAGAGCTTCGACATCGCGACCGTCGGTGGATGGGTCGCGTGTCGTGGCGCTGGCCAATACAGCACGCGCTACGGCAAGATCGAGCAAATGGTGAGCGGCCTTGAGGTCGTGCTTGCCGACGGAACGATTGTGCGCACCGGTGGCTTTCCTGCGGGCGCGCAAGGCCCCGATTTGAATCAGGTGTTCATCGGCAGCGAGGGCACGTTGGGCGTTGTTACTCGGGTCTGGTTGAAGGCCCACGCGATCGCCGCGCACGAACAGCGCGCCGCGTACTCGTTCGCGACGTTCGAGGACGGCATTGCCGCGTGCCGCCGGATTCTGCGTCGTGGCGCCACCCCTGCCGTGTTGCGCCTATACGACGCGGTCGAGAGCGAACGTGGTCAAGGCGGCGACGGCAAGTACTGCGCACTGCTGGTGCTTGATGAGGGCGACCAGGCGTTGGTCGCGGCGACGATGGGCATCGTCGCCGACGAATGCAGCGCGGCTTCGGCGTTGCCAGTCGAGCTAGTCGAGAAGTGGATGCACCATCGCAACGACACCAGCGCGTTGCAAGCACTCACACGCAAGGGCTTTGTTGTCGACACGCTTGAGATCACCGCGCCGTGGTCAGCTTTGCCGCGCGTCTTCGACAAGGTGCGTGCCGCGCTGCGGGCGGTGCCGCACACACGTACTGCGTCGTGCCACCTATCGCACAGCTACGCCGATGGGGCGTGTTTGTACTTCACGTTCGCGGCGACGCCGCCGGCCGACGAGATCGAGGCGACCTACATTGCGTTGTGGGACACAGGCCAGCGCGCAGTGCTCGCCGCCGGCGGCAACCTGTCGCACCATCACGGTGTCGGCTTGAACCGCGCGCGCTTTGTGCCCGAGGCCTTGGGCTCGGCACTGCCGGTACTACAGGCACTCAAGGATGCGCTCGACCCACAAGGGATACTCAACCCGGGCAAGATGGGACTTCGCACGCAGTTTGGAGATGTGGATTGGCCGTGAAACTTGATTTCGTCGCACTGCGCCAAGGAGGCGCTATCGCGTTGGTGATCGGAGTGCCGTGTGCCATCGCGTCGAGCGTGATGGCCAACAATCGCAGCGATTCGTTCTTCGTGGCACTGCTCTGGCTCGGCGCAATGGCGGGTTTCATCGTTGGCGCCGGTGTCGCAGCCTGGGTTCAACGCAAAGGCACGCCGCTGATTCATGGATTGATCTGTGCCGGCGGCACGTACGCAGCAGTGCAGATGGTGTTCTCGATCGTGCGCCTTTCACGCGGCAAGGACGTGAGTTGGATCGGGTTGTTCTTCACGTTCACCGTCGTGTTGTTCGCCGGTCTGATCGGCGGCGGCCTCGGCAGCATGATGCAACACAGAGGCATCGCACCGTCTAGCTCCCGGACTGGCGACGAGCCTGGCTTAGGGACCGGAGCGCCGCGATGAGCGTGCTTGTCATCGACGTTGGCACTTCCGGTCTGCGCGCAGGCGTTGTTCGTCCCGATGGTGAAGTCGAGGCGCTGCATCATGTTCCGTTCCCTCCGTCGTCGCCGTTCCCGGGCCTTGTCGAGTTCGACGCCCGCGGTATGGCCGACGCAGTACTGCAGGTTGCGCACGCAGCGCTTGCCGACGCAGGGCCGGTGTTGGGCGTCGGCATCACCGCGCAACGGGCGAGCACCGTCGTGTGGGATCGCGCGACTAGCGAAGTGATCGGCCCCGGCCTTGGCTGGCAGGACTTGCGTACCGTCTTCGACTGCATCACGGTCAAGGCGGAACATGGTTTGCAGTTGGCACCGAATCAGTCGGCAACGAAAGTTGCGTGGTTACTGAATCAACACGACCCCGATCGCACGCGCGATCTGTGCTTCGGCACCGTCGACAGCTGGGTGGCGTGGGTGCTCAGCAACGGCGCGGTGCACGTGACTGATCACTCGAATGCCGCGGTCACCGGCTTGTTGCGCGCCGATGCGTCGGAATGGTCGACCAGTGCGTGTGTCGCGCTCGGCATCCCGATGGGAATGCTGCCGTCGCTTGTCGACACGTGCGGTGTTTTTGGCGAGGCGTCGGCGTTGCCGGGTTCACCCCCGTTGGCTGCGCTCGTCGGCGATCAGCAGGCAAGCCTTGTCGGTCAGAGTTGCGTGCGCCCGGGCCAAGCCAAGATCACCTTCGGTACTGGCGGGATGCTGGATATGTGCACCGACAACAGCGCGCCAGCGACCAGTGGGCGCACACCCGAAGGCGTGTTCCCGATCGTTGCGTGGAGCCGCGACGGGCGCTGCACATGGGGCATTGAGGCGATCATGCTGTCGGCAGGCAGCAACGTGCAATGGCTCGTCGACGACCTCGGCATCCTTGCGTCAGCGGCGGCCAGTCACGACGTCGCCCAGGAGTGCGAAACGTCCGACGGCGTTGTGTACGTCCCGGCGCTGATGGGCCTGGGCACGCCGTACTGGGATTACGGCGCCCGCGGCACGCTGTTGGGCATCACCCGCGGCAGCCGTCGCCCACACATCACACGGGCAGTGCTAGAAGGGATTGCTCACCGCGGTGCCGATCTCGTTGCGGCTGCGGAGGCCGGAACCGGCACGTCGGTTCCGGTGCTGCGCATCGATGGCGGCATGTCCCAGAACCCGACGTTCGTGCAGGCCCTGGCCAACGCCAGCGGCAAACCGGTGGAGGTGTCGCGCCACACGGAGGCGACGACCGTGGGCGCCGGGTATCTCGCTGGTCTGGGAGTCGGGATCTGGGGATCGTTCGACGACATCGCCGAGGCGTGGCAACCCGAGCGTTCCATTGAGCCCACCGGGTCGCTCGATCGTGTGCAATGGGCCGAGGCCGTGAAACGGTCGCAGCGGTGGATACCCGACCTTTCGGCGCTGGACTTCTAGAGTTGCTCCGCGCACCCGCCGCCGGGAAAGCTAAGCGTGAGTGAATTGGAGGGTCGTCTGGTGACGGATCGTAAGACCGAAGTAACTGAGTCCGCTGCCGCTAGTGCGCGGCTGGGCCGTCGCGCTCTGCTGGGGGCCGGTGTTGGTGGAGCCGCGATCTCGCTGCTGCCGTTGCTCGCCAGCAAGGGTGGCGCATCGTCCTCCAGTGGCGAGCCAACGACGACTGCTGCGGCTACCGCAACAACGCCAACCACGACCGCTCCCCCGCGTCGGCCGACCGACGACGACATCGGGTTGCTCGGTTCGGCGCAACAGGTCGAACTCACCGCGCGCGCGTTGTACGACGTAGCTATCGCGACCGGTGATTGGACCGACACCGAAACGACGGTGATCACCACGATTCGCGAGGCTCACGAGGCTGCAGCCCAAGCACTCGCTGGCATGCTCGGCGGCGACGCCCCCGGCGAGATGTCGCAGTCGCTGTACGACTCGCTGGTCAGCGGCTTCAAGGGTTCAGCAGCGAGCCGATTGGAAGCCGCCTACGAGTTCGAATCAGCCGCGGTTGCCACGCATCACGAGTTACTCAGTGCGCTGGTCGGGATCGACGGTGCGACCTTGATCGCGGCGATCCAATCGGCTGAAGCACGGCACGGCACGGTGCTTGCCGATCTCAATGGCCAGACCGTCGTTTCGACACTGCTTGTCGAAGACGAATTCGCAGCATTGGTCGTGTCCGCATGAGCGCGATCCAAGACCAGAACAGCACCACCAAGTTCGGTCGCCGCGGGTTGTTCCGCATCGGTGGCCTGACCGCAGCTTCGGCAGTTGCCATCGCCGCGTGTGGCAAAAGCGAGGCGGGCGAGACCGGCAACATCGGTGTCGGTCAGGACACGCCAACCCTGCCAGCGCCGGTCATCGACAACGGCGTGTATCTGCGCACGTTGGCCGGCATCGAGCAATCGATCGCTGCGGCTTACGAGCGCATGCTCAACGCCGACATGCTGACGGTGGCGAGTTCGACGTTCCCCGACATCAGCGACCTCAGTTCACTCGTCACGCAATACAGCGAGCATCACACCGCAGCCGCGGCGACGTTGAACGACTTGGCGGTCGCGCAGGGTGCCGAGCGCTGGGAGTGCGGCAACACGCGCCTCGATAGTGCCTTCATCGATGTCGTGTTCGACTACGTGCTGAATGGAGTTGTCGCTACTGACTCGGCAAAGGCGATCGCAGCGAGCGACGACCCGACGCGCGACATGTTGAACCTGGTGCACACGCTCGAATCACTGTCGGCGGCATCGTGCCAAGGCGTGGTTCCGCAAGTCAGCGAGCCCGTGATTCGCGCAGCGGCGACCGCCGTTGGCGTTGTGTCTGCCCGGCAGGCAGCGCTGATGGCACTGCTGCTCAATCCCGGCGGTTACGTAGCAAGCTCCGATGCCGAGAATGCTCGCCCCGCCGACACGACCACTACGTCGCTTGCTCCGACACCTACGCAGAACATCGCCGAGCCCGGCCAGGGAGCTGAGGGCGGCGGCGACCCCGAGCCGGTCACGGCTCCGCTCACCGAGATTCCGCTGCCGGTCGCCATCCCCGGCCAGTTCGGATCGCTGGCTGCGATCGTGTACGTGGGCGGTGCTGGCGACGAGAACGGCGTGCGCTTGAAGCTGAACTTCGAAACGCCGAGCCTCAACTCGTACGCCTACCCATTCGACTCCTGCGCCGCAGGCTGACGGCCCGCACACCAAACGCCTTACACTGACCAGCGGTAGTGAGTCGGCCGGGTGGCCGCGGCACGACTTGATCGTGTCGAGGAAAGTCGGGACTCCACAGAGCAGAGTGCTGGCGTGAGCCAGGTTGGGGCGACCTGACGGAAGTGCAACAGAGAGAGACCGCCGATGGACCGCTAGTCGTAATGGCTACCGGTCACAGGTAAGGGTGCAACGGTGCGGTAAGAGCGCACCAGCGTGCGGGGCGACTCGTACGGCTCGGTAAACCCCACTCGGAGCAAGGCCAAGCAGAGAGAATGAACTGCTCGTTCGTCGGCTTCGGTCGGCAACTCTCGGGTAGGCCGCATTAGAGGGATGGTCACCGTCGCTTCGCTTCGGCGAGGGGACACAGAATCCCGCTTACAGGCCGACTCACTACCGTTACTCCTCTATGAACCACGGCGACGTTTACCTCGACACTGAGCGGTTGATCTTGCGTTGGTTTACTGCCGACGATCTCGATCTTGTCATTGAGCTTGATAGCGATCCGCAGGTGAAGCGTTACATCGACGGCGGGTTGCCCGTCGACCACGCCGAGGTCGTCGACCATCTTGATTGGTGGCTGACGCATTACCCGCGTGAGGCGGGTTACGGGTTCTGGGCTGCGATCGAGAAATCGACCGGTGACTTCATCGGTTGGTTTCACTTCCGACCGGGCGATGGTGCCGGGCCACTGGAGCCCGAGCTCGGGTATCGACTGCGTCGCGAAGCGTGGGGGAAGAACTACGGCACCGAGGGATCGCTGGCGTTGATCGATCGTGGCTTTCGCGAACTTGGCATCGAGCGCGCGTATGCGCAGACAATGGCCGTCAACATGGGCTCGCGCCGAGTGATGGAGAAGGCCGGGATGCGACTTGTGCGAGAGTTCGTGGCCGATTGGCCGGTACGAATCGACGGTGACGAACACGGCGACGTTGAGTACGCCATCACGCGCGCCGAATGGGAAGCTGCTGAAACAACTGACACTGCTCTCTGATTCGCACCGCATCACGCGGCCTTTCGTCGTGGTGGGCCGGTGGTCATGGTGGTCTTATCGGGTTGGGTGACGGTGAGTGTTCGGTCGGGGGCGAGGTGGAGTTGCCAGCCGCCGGTGTGCACCAGGGTGTGGTGTTTGACGCAGATTGGGAGCAGGTTGTGCAGGTCGGTGGGTCCGCTGTGGCGCCACCAGTGGACGTGGTGGATTTTGCAGTGGTCGAAGCGGGTGGTGCAGCCGGGGATGGCGCAGGTGGCGTAGGTCGCCCGTAGTGCGCGGCGTTGTGGGCGGTTGGCGAGGCGTGTGGTGCGGCCGAGGTTGAGTTCGCCGGGGGCGTGGAGCACGATTCCGTTGCGCACGATGATGGTGTGTACGTCGGCGACACCGAACAGGTCGAGCAGCACACGGTTCGGGATTTCGACCGGCAAACCCCAATCGACGGTCGGTTCGCCGGTTGCCGGGTCGGGGGTTGTGGTGTCGACGACGACCACGATTTCTGGTTTGCCCATTTGGATGCCTTGGCCGTTGATCAGGTTCAGCATTGCGTGGGCGCGCAGGAAGGCTTGTTTCTCGATCGGGTC
>Ga0105048_10007051_pt1 | contig 18090 bp, 18 predicted proteins | sample MAT05_FD_78382 | JGI IMG/M metagenome (GOLD analysis project Ga0105048, IMG submission 78382) | Freshwater microbial communities from Lake Fryxell liftoff mats and glacier meltwater in Antarctica - MAT-05 | ecosystem: Environmental > Aquatic > Freshwater > Ice > Liftoff microbial mat | place...
CACGAAGACGATGGTGGAGGGCAGCGCGAGGTAGTGGGTCATGCGCACCCGCGACTCGTGCGGGGCCATGATGCCGCGGTTCACATACCCATCGTGCACCAGCGTCATCGCTTCGACGTACTCGTCGATGGTGCTGGCGATTCGCACCGACTCGACGGCCGCGAGCTCTGCTTCGTTGAGCCGAAACCCACGACGAATCACCGTGTGCCGCAATCGACGCGGGAGCACGCGCAATAACCACTGGGTCATTCGTCGCGAGAGCTTCACGGCCTTCTTTCTCTCAATCGGAGCGCAGCGCGTCGATCGGCCTCAGCCTCGAGGCACGGTACGAGGGCACCAGCGCCGCGAGCAACGCGGTGATCACCGCCCCGACGATGGCCAGGCCCAACGTCTGGTAGCGCCAGTCGGGGAAGGTGAGAATCGAGCCGCCGCCCGGTATCGCGAAGGGTATGCCGGTGAGGTGGGTCAGCTCGACGATGCCCACGCCGACCGCCATGCCGACCAGGCCGCTGATCACCGCCAGCCAGATCGCTTCGATCACGAACAGCACCACGATGGCCCAGCGCCGAAAGCCCATCGACATCAGCGTGCCGATCTCCCGCTTTCGCTCGAAGGTCGACATCATCATTGTGTTCACGATGCCCGCGAGCACCAGCACTAGCACCACGAACGAGACGATGTTCAACATGCCATCTTGCAAGATGACGACGTCTCGATAGTACGGAGCGAGCGTCGACCAGACGAACACGGCTGACTTCGGCTCCTCATTGGCCAACGTCTCGCGAATCGACTGCGCCGTGGTCTCGAGCGCTGAACGGTCAATCACCGACACCCCGAACGCGGTGGCCCGGTCGGTCATGTGCAACAACCGCTGCGCGACCTTCAGTGGCAGCACGCCGAACTGCTTGTTGCCCAGCGGGTCGCTGAACTGAAAGATGCCTTTGACGGTGAGATCGACGCTGTCCATCGAGCCGGCTTTGGTGCGGGCCAGCAGCACCAGCGAATCACCCACCTTCACCTTCAGTGATTTGGCCAGCGCATCGGTGAGCATCACCGCATCTTCATCGGGCTTGCTCAGCGGCTCACCGGCTACCAGTTGATTGAAGCCCGTGCCCTTGGCGTCGAGGCCCGTGAGACCAGGCCCCGAGGCGCAGACCGTCGGCTCGGTGAGCGGGTCGACCCCGAGGCCCACGAACATGTTCGAGGTATCGCCATTGTTGATCAGCCCGGTGAAGAGCAACCGTGGCGAGACCGCCCTCACGTTCGGTACGCTTCGCACCTTCTCAAGCAGGCCGGTGTCTTGCGGCAGGTCGAGATCGAGCGGGCCGGAGTCTTGCGATTCGAAGTACCCACCGCGCTGCACCTGCAGGGCGCCAGTGAGGCCCTCGACGGCCATGTTCACCAGCACCCGCTCGATGCCCAGGGCGTAGGCCTTGAAGAAGACGACGGCTACCACCGCCAGGGCGATCATCGCGCCGGTGATCAGCGAGCGGCGTCGGTTGCGACCCACGTTTCGCACGCCCATGCGCACCAGCTCCGGCACCATTGACCATTCAGATCGCACGCAGTGCCTCGACCGGTTGGAGTCGCGATGCCCGAAACGCGGGGTAGAGCCCAGCCGCCAGTGCCGTCACCATCGCCAGCAAGACGTTCGCGGCCAGGTAGGTCACGTCGAGCACCGGGCGCGCGTAAATGGTGCCGATCGCCGGCACCGTGAAGGGGATGCCGGTGTAGTGGGTCACCGAGACAATCAGCAGGCCCAGCAGCGCTCCGGCGAGGCCCGAGATGATGCCCAGGCCCACCGCTTCGACCATGAACAGCAGCAAGATGGTGCGGCGGCGAAAACCGAGCGCCATCAAGGTGCCGATCTCACGCTGGCGCTCGAACACCGACATCATCATCGTGTTCACGATGCCCGCCAGCACCAGAATGAACACCACCCCCATCACGATCTTCATGATGTCGTTCTGCAGGGTCACCACGTCGCGGTAGTAGGGCGCGAGCTGCTCCCAGGTGCGCGCCTCGGTCGGTGGGTCGCTGTTGGCGATCTGCTTCTGCACCGCCACCATCGCGCCGGCGATCTCGCTTCGGCTGCCCGCGGCCAAACCGAACGAGGTCACCCGGTCAGGCATGTGCAACACCTTCTGCGCGCGTCGCAGCGACATCACCACCAGGCGCTTGTCGAGCTCCGGGTCACCGGCGTGGTGAATGCCGCGCACCACGCCTTCGATGGCATCGGTCGAGCCCTTCTGGGTTCGCGCCATCAGCGACACGGTGTCTCCCAGCTTGATGCCGAGGCTTCGGGCGACGCCGCCGCCCACGATGATGGTGTCGTCGTCGACACTGGTGATCGCCGCGCCCTCCAGCCCACTGGCCGCCGCGTCTTCCGGAACCTCGTCTCGATGACCGGCCCCTGGCCCGCGCGGAGCGACCTTCGTCTCGTGCTCCGGGTCGACCGCCTGCACCACCACCAGCGACGATTTGTCGCCGTTGAACAGGTAGGCGCCGAAGCGCACCCGCGGCGTGGCTCCCACGATGCCTGGCACCGCTCGCAGCGACGCACCCATGCTCTCGGGCAAGTCGAGGGCGAGGGGAGGCACGCCCAGGCTCGCGCTCGCACCCTCCCGCTCGACCTGAATCGGCACGGTCAGGGTGTTGACGACCATGTCGAGCATCATGTCGTTGATGGCCACGATGTAGCCGCGAAAGAAGATCAGCGCCGCCACGCCCAGCGCCACCATCGCTCCGGTGAGCAACGTGCGACGGCTGTGTCGGGTCAGGTTGCGGAGCCCGATGCGCACCGTGTCTTGATCTTGGCTCACGACTGACCACGCCCGTGTCGTTCGAGAATCACGCGCTCGACTCTACCTTCGCGCTCGAAGACCGGGGTGAATACTGTACGCTCCGCCGGCCTCGAACCATCAAGACCCATGGCGCGCCCTCACCTCACTCGCGAACGTCGTCGGGCTTCGATGGCTTCACTCGCGCTGAGCCTGTGTCTGGCAATCGGCGCCCAGGCGCAAACGCCAGCACCGGCTGCGAGCGACGCCACCTCAGTCGCGCGAAAGCCCCGGCTCAGCTTCGGCTCGTTCAAGAGCACCGTGCCGGCGTTTCCTCCGAAGAACGTGATCAAGCCGCTCACCGCCGCGCTCGAGAAGCTGCTCGCCGGGCAAGCTCCGCCGAAGATCGTCTTCGTTCAGGAGGCGAACGCCAGCGCCGAGGTGACGGTCAGCGCGAACATCGTCGCCAATCGCGGCAAGTATCGAATCGATTTCGTGGTCGCCAGCACTGACGACCCTTCGCTCAACCTGAGGCTGCCCTTCGCCACGCCCGGCCCCCGGGTCGGGCAGGCCGCCGCCGGCATCATGGCCACCGCCATCTTCGAGGCCACGCTCAGCCTCGAACTCCGACGAGGCGAGCGCCTGCGCATGGAGGCCGCCTCCCAGCCCCAGGCCGAGCCCGAGACGCCGACCGACACCGACGCCCCCGCAGAAGGCGAAGAAGACCCCGACCCGTTCTTTCGCCCCTCGCTCCGGGGCTTCGTGCAGGTGCTCGGCGTGGCCACGGTCTTCGACAAGGAGGCGTTGCTGGCTGAGGTGGTGGGCCTCAAGTCGACGCCGCGCGCGTTCATGCAAGCCAACCTGCAACCACAGCTCAAGACCCGCGGCGATCACTTCACCGTGGCCGCTGACCTGTCGATCTATGGCAGCAGCGTCGAGCCCAAAGGGTTGGCGTTGATCAACGAGCTGTACGCCGACGCGCAGTACGGCCCGGTGAGGTTGTTGGTCGGCCGGAGGCGCGTGGTGTGGGGCAGCGGTCTGGCCATCAACCCCACCGACGCGCTCAACCCGCAGAAAGACCCGCTCACCCCCGACCTGCAGCGCACCGGCGCGTTGTTGCTGCCGATGGTCGACGTCACCGTCGGGCCCTTCATCTTCACCGCGTTCATGAGCATGGGCGTCGACACCAACGAGTGGGCGCTGCCGGTGGGGCTGCTCACCGAGAAGATCGTCGTCGGTGCCCGCGGCTACATGCTGTTCGAGGGCATCGACATCAACCTGATGTACTACCGGGATCAGGGCACCAAGCGAAACCTCTTCGGCGTGGCCGGCTCGCGCTTTCTCAACGACTGGGTCGAGGTGCACCTCGAAGGCATGATCCGCTCCGGCGCGCCTGACCTGCCCACCTTTCCCGCCGTGCCGGGGTGTGGAGGGGTCGATGCCACCACCGCGACGATCAGTGGCACCGCGCTGCTCGGAGGTCGGGTGCACTTCGATGATCAGAGCCGACTGGTGGTCGAGTACCTCTACAACGCCAATGGCCTCGACGATGCCCGCTTCGATCAGCTCAAGACCGAGGCCCCGTGTTGGGCCCGCACCCTCGCGCTGGTCGGAGGCCCCACACCACCCGTCGCGCCCGACCACCCGCTCGGCTTTCCTCCAGAGCAGATGTTTCTGGTGCGCGCGCACCACATTTTTCTCAACTACGAGCGCCCGCATCTGACCACTGGCACGTTCGAAGACGTCTCAGTCACCGCCGGAGCGGTCATCAGCCCGGTCGATTTCTCGGCCATTCTTCAGGCGGGCCTGGGCTATAGCTTCTCGGGCCGCACCATGCTCACGCTGCGCTTGATGTACTGGGCCGGGGCCAAAGAATCAGAGATCGGCGCCTGGCCTGCCCGGTGGTTGGGCATGGCCGGTATGCGCGTCTCATTCTGAGCGGGGCGGTACCTTCCCTAGGCCGTATTTGCCGGGCGCCAGAACGTCATTCGGGTCCAGCGCCGAGCGAACCTTCTCTAACATCTGACCCCACTCGGGCGCGCGCTCGAACATCGTCGGCCACGACGCCACCGCCGCGCGGTATTGCTGGTAGCCCTGATCCGCTACCCACTTCAGCAGCTCATCGTAGAGCGCGCTGGCCCGCGCAACCTCGGCCGGGTCTGCCTTGCGGTACAAGATGCCCATCAGGCACACCACCGAGCGCGGGTTCACCATCAACATCGCCTGGTAGAAATCGAAGCCTTGCGCCTCGAAGCGCTTGCGCGCCTCAGCCAGAAACGGCGTCACATGATGCCCGGTGAAGGGCAGCACCGGTGCGAACCAGGTCAGCCCTACGCCATCAGCCGCAGGCTCGGCGGTCACTCCGGGGCGCTGAGTCGGCATGCGGTAGTAGGCGTGGTTGAGAAAATACCGGGTCGGCTCTCCCCGAAACAACCGATGCAGGTAGGGGATGCTGTTGAGCATGCCAATGCTCCGCCCGAACATCAGCTCGGCGAGGCGCCGCACCCATGGCGAGGTCTGCGCTTTGGCCAGTAAGCGCTCGACCCACTTCACGCTGGTGTCGTTGAAGAACATCAGCTTGCCGTAGGCCCCGAGTGCCTTCTTCAGGTTGCGCTTCTGAGCTGAGACGAACCCTGGGCTCCCGTAGAGGCTCGCCGCGCCTGACCATCGGGCGAAGCCGTACTTCTTGCCGAGCGCGCTCAGCGTGCCCGGCGAGAGCAGCCCGGGGTCGACCTCTTCGTTGATGTGCTGGGTGAGAATGGTGAGCGAGACGAAGTCGCTGATCAGGTGCAGCTTCGAAGACACCACGCCCTGCAGAGCCAAGACGCGAAACGCATCGATTGCGGCGGCGAGGTGCTCGTCGCTGCCCAACTCGAATACGTAGCTGACCCGGGTCTCGGGTTTGGGCATCAGCCAGATACCAGCCCGGGTGACGATGCCGAAGTTCGATTGGGTGAAGGCGCCGTCGAAGTAGGGCCCGACGCCCCACTTGTGGGTGTGCCAGGTCTTGGTCGGGTTATCAGGCGCCGAACCGCCACTGTGCACCAGCTCGCCGGTGGGCAGCACCACCTCCATGCCGCAAAGATTGCCGAAGTGATCGCCATACGGCGTCTCGCCCACGCCTCGGTCGAGCGCGTTGCCCAGCACACTCCCACGCGGAGGGCCGTCGGTGGTGTCGGCCCAGAGGTGATGACCCAATTCGAAGAGGTGCTTGTGCAGCTGCTCGTAGGTCACGCCAGGCTCGATGACCGCGTAGGCCAGCTCCTGGTTGACCTCGAGAATTCGATTCATTCGCTCGAGCGCGACCACCACCGCTTCGGAGTCGAGCGAGTTGTTGCCGCCGTACCCCCAGTTGTGGCCCCGGCTGGAGGGAAAGAGCCGGACCTTGTGCTCGTTCGCCAGCCGCACCACCTGCTGCACCTGCTCGGTGCTGGAGGGGTACACGAACGCGGTCGGCGCGCGCGTGCCATGGCTGGTCTCGACGGAGCGTCGATTCACCTCGGAGCGCTCGTCGATGACCGCGTCAGCCCCCAGCACGCTTCGAACGGCCTCGAGAAACGCGCCAAGAGAACTCACCGCCGCATTATGGGCACCGCCGCGAGCGAAACCACTAAGGCTTTTCGATGATCATCGGCTCGCTGGCTGGCCTGGGTCTCTGAAGCCCTCAGCGCGGCCCGCTCGGCCTCCAACGCCACGACCCTCTGGCCGAGCGTCTTGGCAGCGTCGACGGCGCCCGCTTTGCCGACCGCAGTGAGCGACTGGCGAAGCTCATCAATCTCGCCGTTGAGCCGCGTGAGGCGCTCTCGCATTGACGCCGCCCGGGTGAACTCGGTCTCGGCTTGCACCAGGGTCACCTTGACCCGCTCCAGCTGGGCACGCTCACCCTCGGGCAGCGTCGGTGATGCGGTCTGCAGCAACGCGGTCACCTTTTCCACGCTCAAGCCGCTGAGCGCCAACCGCTCTTCCACCGCGCCTGCCTCCACCAGCTCCATCGTTGTATCGCCGTGGGCCTCGAGCGTCAGTCGGGCGTAGCGCGGCTGCTCCGGTGAGCGAACGTCTTCTTCGGCGCCCACGGTCAGGCGAAACTGCCTCGCGGGCAGCTCGACCAGCAGCGTGCGCTGCACGTCAGCGCGCGAGCGGAGCGTCAGCTGGTGGGTGATGACGTCGACCCGCTTCAAGCTCAACATGCCCAGGCTCAACGAGACCCGCTTGACCCCGCCGGGGGCGCTCGAGCTGCTGCGGCCCACCTCCACGTCCAGATCGACTCCGTGCTTCACCACCCTCACCTCACCTGGCTTCACCCGGTCGATCTGCGTCTCGCCGCCGTACGCGCCATCAATGAACACCGACAGCGTGCCGCCCTCCAGCGTCAGCGGGGTGTCGTTCTGCAGACGCAGACCCGAGAAGGCCTCACCATTCGCATCGATGAGGGTCACCCGCTCGGCCGACGTCGGCGAGTCGACGATCGGCAGCAGCGCGCTGCGGCGAGCACCCAGCACCACCGGCTCTTTGACCGTGTAGAGAAACAGGTCGCCCGCTTCGCTCACCGCGGCCGCCTCGAGCGGCGTGGGCCCCTCATCGAGCAGGGTCGAGCCGACCCCTTCACTGTACTTCGCCGAGCTGGGGTGGCCCACGCTGCCCGAGCCACTCCCGTAGCCCACCGTGCCGACGCCCAAGAGCCCGATGCCACCCGCGCCGTGCGCTTCGCCACTCATCGTTCCGCGCAGGTGCTCCAACGCCTCACGACCCGGCAGCTGCGGAGCGTTCGCCAGCCCGTCTTCAGGGCTCACCAGATCTCGCCGGCCATACCGCGGCCCCGCGAGCGGAAAGAGAAACGAGGTCGGTCGACCCGAGGCCAGCGTCAACCGCACTCCGCTCCAGGCTTCATCGGTGTCGTTGTGCACCAGCGCGTACCCCTGAAGCCGCGCGCCGCTCTTGCGCACCACCAGGCGATAGGTCGTTCGCCATACCGGCGCCTCGGTGGTGTAGCCGACCGCCACCTCGCCTGCCCCCGCCGCGCCCCGCACCACCAGTCGCTCCGGCTCAGGCTGCTGCGCCATCGTCGCCGCAGCGCGCGACCAGGCTCTGGAGACCGAGCCCTCCAGCGGGCGCACGCCGCCGATGGTGCGAAGCGGGGTCTTGGTCAGGCCGCCCTCCCCGAACACCATCAGCACCGGGTCGTCGATGGGCTTGCCCTCTTTGTCAGCGAGCTTCTCGTCGTCGCTGATCTCCAGCACCCGACCTCGAACGCTCGAACCGTCGAGCTTCTGCACCTGCACCTCGACACCCTTCAGCGCGCGGAGCATCGCCAGCATCGAGTGCTGTTCTTCGGCGTTGGGCAAACCCGCCAGGGCGCGCGCGGCCTCGAGCGCCAGCGGCGGCGCGAAGTCGACCGAGGCCACACCTCGGCCCGACATCACCACCAACGACTTGAGCGCATCGTCGAGCTGGCCGGGCTCGAGCGGTATCTCGGCGACCTGCCCCGCCCGCACCTGACCCCGCCGCTCGAAGTAGCCGACGCCGTTCTCATAGAGCACCAGCGAGCGTAGCGGCAAAGGAGTCGAACGGGCTTCGGGCGACGCGGCCAGCAGGCACAGAACCGTGAAAATCATGAGCCGCCCGACACCATGCGCGACTTTCGGTTTCGAACGGCCTCGCTTCACTTGCGCTTATACCAAAGTATCGCTAATTCTCCATTCGCCCCATTGGAGGTCTGCTCATGCAACTCGAGTCACTCAAGATGTTCGTCGACGTGGTCGAAACCGGTTCTTTCTCGCGCGCCGCGCAGTTGAACCACGTCACCCAGTCAGCAGTCAGCCAACAGATTCGCGCGCTGGAGACCCGCTACGAGCAGCGGTTGCTCTCGCGCAGCGCTCGCCAGGTGACCCCGACTCCGGCCGGTGAGCGGCTCTTTCGAGGGTGCAAAGAAATTCTGGCCCGGTTCTCTGAGGTTGAGGGCGAGATTCGCGAGCAGGCGATGGAGATCTCCGGAACTGCCACGGTGTCGACCATCTATTCGGTCGGCCTCCACGAGCTGTCGAACATTCAGCGGGAGCTGCTGCGCGCGCACCCGAAAGTGAACTTGCGCCTCAACTATCGACGGTCTGATCAGGTGTACGACGACGTGATTCTGGGAGCCGCCGACCTGGGTCTGGTCGCCTACCCCCAGCCTCGCGCCGGGGTCGACATCATCCCCTTCCGTGAAGACAAGCTGGTGTGCGTGAGCGCGCCGGGCCACGCGCTGACCTCCAAGGCCAAGGTGGCGATGTCGGCCATCGCCGCGCTGCCGTTCATCGGGTTCGATCGCGAGGCGCCGAGCCGCAAGGGCATCGACAAGCTCTTTCGCGACAAGGGCTTCGAGCTCTCGCCCTTCATGGAGATGGACAACGTCGAGACCATCAAACGCGCGGTCGAGCTGGGTCTCGGCGTCTCGGTGCTGCCGGCCCCCACCGTGTCGCACGAAGTGGCCAACGGCTCTCTGGTGGCCAAGCCCTTCGTCGAAGGCACCTTCACCCGGCCCATCGGCATTCTGGTGCGCAAGGGCAAGTACCTCTCGCGCGCCTCGCAAGCCGTGCTCGACACCTTCAAGAAATCGAGCGGCGAGGAGTAGTTACTTCTTCGGAGACGTCGGCGGCGGCCCGTCGGGCGCGTTCATGAAGTCTTGCACCTGGGTGCCCGGCGGCGGCGTGAGCTTGAAGACAATCTCTTCGACGCCCACGTTCGTCTTCAGGTCGAGAAAGGTGATCGCGTTCTCGCTGCCGTCGGGGTCGATGACCGTGCTCTTGATTACCTGCGCGGTGACCGGGTCGACCTCGAGCAGCACCTTGCGAAAGCGGGGGTCGGCGGTCAGCGGCGTCATCTCGAGCAGCGTGCCCTTACAGGTCTCACAGGCCTTCTTCGCGATCGAAAACTCGTCGGCCAGGTGGCCCTGACCCCACAAGAAGGTCACCGAGGCCGAGAGGCGGTTGGTCGAAATCGCCGCGCGGGTAATCAGCTTCGCTTCCGGGTCGTAGGCAAAGACCCGTTGACCGGCGAGCACGAAGGTCTTCGGCGAAGGCTTCTCGTATTCCCACCGCATCAACGCCGGCTTGCGAAAGGTCACCGTGCCGGTCGAGGTCTGCACCCGCTTGAAGGCCTTGTAGCTGTAGACCTGTCGGAAGTTGGCTTTGAAGTCCTGCGTCTTCTCGTAGAAGGCCTGAACGCGGTCGACCAGGGCCTTCACCTCGGCCGTCATCGGCGCCGGCGCCTTCACCCCGGCATCCATCCCCGCATCCACAGCGACAGCCGCTCCGGCGTCGCGTGTGCGCAAAACACCCCCATCAGATGAAGGAGGCGTCTGCGCAACCAAAGCGGCCAGAATCATTCGAGTCAGCATCGTTTTTCTCCCTTGAGCGGTGACCGACGCCGGCGGTCAGCCTTGCTTCACGTGCTGGCCGTACAAACGGCCGCGCTGCTTCACCGAGAGGAGCTGAAAGCGCTCACGCAGCTCCACGGTCTCGGCCTCGGTCAGGTCGCCGGCCGGGCCCAGGTGCTCGAGTCGCCAGGCCACCGCCCGGGTCACGCACGCGCTGGCCGCCGCCGAGATGTTGAAGCTCTGGGTGAAGCCCCGCATCGGTATCCAAAATGTGCCGTCGCACATCGAGAGCACCTCTTCAGACACCCCGAAGCGCTCATTGCCGAACACCATCGCGATCTTCTGGTCGAACTTGAGCTCGAACAGGCTGGTGGCGCCGGGCCGAATCGCCGACGCGAGCAGCGAGAAGCCGCGGGCCTTGAGCGCACAGTGACACGAGGCGAAGTCGTCGTAGCGGGTGAGGTCGAGCCACTTGTCGCAGCCCTGCGTCACCTTGGAGTTCGGCGACCACGGCACCTCGGGGTTGCGAATGACGTGAACCTCTTGAAGGCCCATGCCTTCACAGGTGCGCAACACCGCCGCCATGTTGAAGCTGTCTTCGAGTCGGTCGAGCACCACCGTCACGTTGCGGGTGCGATGGCGAATCACCTCGTCGATGCGCTCTTTTCGCGCGTCGAGCAACAGGTCGTCAGGCGCGGGTGAATTCGCCGCCCGTTCGTCTTTGGGCCCACCGCCGCCCATTTTAGCGCTGGCTCCGAGCGCGCTTGGCCGGTGCCTTCTTCTTCTTCGCGGGCGCCGCCTTCTTCGCCGCCGCAGCCACCGGCTTCTTCTTCACCGAGATGGCCTTCTTCTTCTTCTTCTTGGTGAAGGTGTGCACCGCCGCCCGCTTGGTGACGGGAGCAGCCACTTTCTTCTTCTTCGCCGCACCACGCGCGCCCTGAGCGTTGCGCGTCTTGCGAGAGGCCAGCGCCTCGTTGGCGGTCACCACGCCCGCCCCGGCACCGCGACCGAAGAGCACCTTGGCGCAGGCATCGAGCACCGCGTCGACGCCTGAGCCGGTCGCACCCGAGAGCTGCAGCACGGTCATGCCTCGCGCTTTAAGCTTCTCACTGAAGGTGACGAACGCTTCTCGCGCTTCGGTCACGTCGAGCTTATTGGCCACCACGATCTGCGGCTTCGAGGCCAGCTCGGGGCTGTACTTCTGAAGCTCGAGGTTGATCGCGTCGAAGTCAGCGACCGGGTCACGCCCTTGCGCAGCGGCCGAGAGGTCGATCAAGTGCACCAACACCCGGCAGCGCTCCACGTGGCGCAAGAACTGGTGCCCCAGGCCCACGCCTTCGCTCGCCCCTTCAATCAACCCGGGAATGTCGGCGACCACGAAGCTCAGCTTGTCTTTGTATTGAACCACTCCGAGGTTCGGCACCAGGGTAGTGAACGGGTAGTCGGCGATCTTCGGCCGCGCGCGTGAGATGCGGCTGATCAGCGTGCTCTTGCCCGCGTTGGGGAAGCCGAGCAGCCCCACGTCGGCCAGCAACTTCAGCTCGAGCACGATCATCTTCTCGCCGCCCGGAGTGCCCTCTTGCGCGAAGCGCGGAGTCTGCCGGGTCGAGGTCGCGAAGTTGATATTGCCCAGGCCTCCGCGCCCACCCTTCGCCACCACGTACCGCTGCCCCGCCGTCGACATGTCTTCGAGCAGCGCCTGCGTCGCGTCTTCGAGCACCAGCGTGCCCACCGGCACCCGAAGCTCGAGGTCTTCGCCATTCATGCCGTTACAGTCGCTGCCCATGCCGTGCTGGCCATTGCGCGCGCGCAAGTGCTGCTGAAAACGAAAGTCGAGCAGCGTGGTCAGCTGAGGGTCGGCGGTGAACACCACCGAGCCGCCATTGCCACCGTCGCCACCCGAGGGCCCGCCCTTCTCGATGAACTTCTCTCGTCGAAACGCAACGGCGCCGCGGCCTCCGTCACCCGCCTTCACCAACACCCGCACTTGATCGACGAATTTCACGAAAGCGTTCTCCGACTCCAGAAAGACAAACGGGTCGGCCCACGAAGAGTTCGGGGCACGACCCGCCTGTACAACACAACGAAGGTGATGCTTACGCCGACTTGGCGGCGGCTTCTTCGGCGACCGGGTAGACCGAGACTTGCTTCCGGGTCTTGCCCTTGCGCTCGAAGGTCACCACGCCATCGACCACTGAGAACAACGTGTGGTCACGGCCGACTTTGACGTTCGTACCCGCGTGCAGCTTCGTGCCGAGCTGACGCACGATGATGCTGCCGGCGGTGATGAACTGGCCGCCGTACGCCTTGACGCCGCGGCGCTGCGAATTTGAATCACGCCCGTTGCGAGACGAGCCCTGCCCTTTTTTATGTGCCATGGAAGTTGAGAGTCTCCGGTGAAGATTAAGCCGCGATGGAGGTGATCTTCACCTCGGTGAAGGGTTGGCGATGACCGCGAAGACGCGTCCATCCCTCCTTCTCTTTGCGAAAGTGCAGAACGCGGCGGGCCTTGGCCTGGCGCAGAATCTTGCCCGCGACCACGGCGCCGGCCAACGTCGGTTTCCCAACGCGCGGAGCATCTGTGCCGCCGACCATCAAGACCTCGGCGAACTTCACCTCTACGCCCGAGTCTCCAGCGATTTTCTCGATGCGGAGCACATCGCCTTCGGCGACGCGGTACTGCTTTCCACCAGTGCGAATGACGGCGTACATGCTTCGTTCCTCGAGTTCTGTTCTGTGATGCGCACGAGCACGTGACGCGCTCGGAAAAGGGCTGCCTCTGTATGTCAGCTGCCGCGGTCGGTCAAGCAGCGTTCGAAGATCACGGGGAGCTCCCGCCTCACAGCCGGTTTGCCTTCCTCGGCTGATCGAGTTCGAGCCAGGCCCTGATCTTCGGCACCACGGTCTTCTTCCAGCTGGGCGCCGTGCGCGCCGCGATGAACTCTCCCACCAGGGCGTCGACCAGGGTGCCCAGGCGGCTGACCAGCTCGAGTCGTTCGATGCGCTGCTCGCTCTCTTCCTCTTGCAGTAATTCCGGCAGTTTGGCTGCGCGAAAGTCGAAGGCCTCGGCGTCGAGGGTGACCTCGAAAGACTGCTCGCCGTGCTCCAGCGACAGCCGGGCCCCGTGCACCAGCAGCCCCCGAATCAGCGATTGGCGCACGATCACCGAATACGGCGCCGAGACCCCCTTTACCGACACCTCGGTCACCTCGCCTGCGGCGGCGCGCAGGAGCAGCTTGCCGGTGAACACCACTTTGAGCGGCAGATCAGCGACCTCGCACAGGTCTTCAGCCGACTCACTTCTCCAGAGCACCCAGGTCAGGGCCTCCCGGCCAAGCCAGGTGCGGCCGCGGTAGAGCGCCTCGCGGGCCTTGGCCTGTTCGACCTCGACCGGGTCGGCCTTTTCGGTGGTCGCGGCGCCGTCAACGCCGGTCTGGCCTCGAAGGAACTTGGTCTCTGCCGAAGCGGGGCGTGCGCGGGCGGCCATTTAGCGAACCTCCGAGAGCTCGAGGCCAAACAGCTCGGGCGTGGGCGAGAGTTGATCGAGCACGGTCGGCGAGACGAACGAGGCGGGCACCCGGGGTACCAGGCGCACCTCGAGCTTCTCTTCGAGCGCCAACTGCACTTCTTCGACGATTGGCCGCGAGGTGCCCCACACCAGCACTTCCTTGGTGGCCAGCTCCAGGCTCACGTCGATGACCTTCACCGAGGGCTCGGTCTTGGCGCGCAGAGCCTTTCGAATCAGGTCTTTTTGATCGCCCTTCTCTTTGCGGCCCGGCGCGCGGCCATTCTTGGCCTCGAACTTCTGGCTCCAGGCGGTGACCTCGGTGCGAAGCGCAGCCCCAGCGATGCGGATCTTTTCGACTCGCCACGAGAAGAGCGCGTAGCCGCCGTCGAACACCGTGCCGGCCGCGAAGCCAGTGGCGCGATCGTCGTCGAGCTCGACGAAGCCTGCGGCGCGCTCCTCGTCACTCTTGGGGTCAATGGGCTCGAAGGCGCGAGCGGTGAGCGCACGGTTCAGCCAACGACGAACGTCTTTCGGTACGTCGCCGACCACGCGAAAACGAGAGCAACTGACGGCACCACGGCGAATCGGCATGGCGCGCCTTGTGAGGGTTCACGACCGACCCGTCAAGCGGTCGTTTTGCGGCCCCGGCGAGCCGCGTGCAATACAAAAAGGTATTGCATGGAATACATCGGACTTCGGGGCAAAAAAAGTCTCGGAAACGAGCGATTCCCCCTCGAGGAAGCGGCAAATCGACCAGTTCGACTCTGGCCGTGACGAGCGCCGAAAAATGCCATCTGAATGCAAACGAGCGCCCTACCGCTCAGCCGCTTGCAGGCACGCGTTCACCGGCCCGCGCGCCGACTCCACGCCCTTCGCTTCGGGCAAGGTCACCGCCAACGTCGCCGTCTTCAGCTGCGTATTCCATGCGGCGATCTCGCACTCCAGCGGCGCTTCAGGAAAGGCGGGGAAGATCTGACGCACCTGCGCAGCGTCGAGCCCGCGCTGCGGCCCGTTGCCCGAGACCACCGCCACGTACGAGCAGGTATTGCAGCAGGTACGCATGCACTGGAGCGTGGTGCACTTGTCGGGCGTGATGCGCAGCTGCCCGCTGACCATGCCACCGGTCGGCTTGAGGCTGCACGGCGGCAACGCGAAGATGGCCTTGCTCGCGGCGTCTTTCGCCACCTTGTCGGGCAACCCCGAAGGCGCTTGGGGCACGGCCTCTTCGCTTGGCGTCGTCTTTGGCTCGGCCGCCTGGGCTTCAACGGTGTGCTGACACGCCACTAACGCCAAGAGAACTACGACCATTCGCCGAAGAGTCATGGGCCGCTTGTACTCAGAAGAACGAGCACTTGAAAGCGTCGAGCCCTGTTCGCTTCGAGCGCCGTTTGATGACAGAACGCGGCGCGTGCCGACCACACCCTCGACCTCCAGCGAACCGCGCGACGCGCAATGGCTCGGGCAGTTCTTCACCGCCCACGGCTTCACCGCCCAGCGCACCCACCCGAGCATCGCGGTCTTCCCCAATGGGCTTCAGGTCGATGGCGATCTGGTGCTCGGTGACGGCTCGGGCGCCCACGTGGTCGAGGGCGACGTCTCGGTCACCGGCAACATCGTGCTGGCAGACCTCGGCGGCCTGTGGGTCACCGGGCGCGTGCGCTGCGAGAGCTTCGTGCTGGGCGAGTTCGACGCGCAGCTGGGCGGCGGTCTGGTCGCGGCCTCGAGCGTGGTCTTGCGAGCCCATCGCGCCGAACAGCGAGTCGAGCCGATTCACTCACCGGTGATCATTCGCCACTCGGCTGATGGGCAGCCCGCGCCGCTCTCGCTGGTCTCGAAGAGCCTGGTGCGCGAGGGGCTCCTGCCTCAGTCGATGACCCAGTCCTTCCTCTCGGCGCTCAAGGCGCGGCGTGCGTCGGTGCTTCAGTCGTTGCGCGCGGGCGACTCGTTCGACGCGATGCTCAACTTGAAGAAGACCGTCTCGGGTCTGGTCTCGCCTCGGGTGGCCTCATTGCTCGACGCGGTGCGAAGTGGCGCCGAATACGAGTGGGCCACGTTCAATGGCTCGGCCGCGCTCCGGGTCAGCCGCAGCGATGGCTCGAAGCAACTGGCGATTCTCAGCCCAGCCGAGGCCACGGTGCTCCGTGAGAAGTTGGCGACCCCGCCCTCGACCTGAGGTCACTCGAAGACGCCGAAGCCGCCATCGCGCGCTTCACGCACTTTGGGAGCCAACGGCACAGGCAACTTCTCACGCGTCTCACGCACCTTGAGCTGATCAGCCGTCGCTTCGTCGCGCTGCTCGTCACCCAGTGCGAGCGATTGATGCTCGAGCACCATCGACCACTCGCTGCCCTCTCGCTCGTAGACCCAGAGCGTTCGAAACGCGGGCAAGGTCTGCGTCTTACGACCAGCGCCCAACCGGAGCACCACGTTCGCCGCGACCCACCCGGTGCGGCCGTCAGGCGCCACACGCGCGCGAAAAGGCCCGTCGACCCGGTACTCGAAGACCGCCTTTTTGATCTCCGCCAACCGCGGTTTGACCATCGCCTTGAATGACTGGCCGCCTTCGAACACCTCACCCGGGTCGGTGCCGAGCAACACCACGTCGGGGCCATCACCGGTGTGGGCCACCTTGAACGAGAGGTCTTCGAGAATGCGCTTGGTCTGGTCGATGAGCGCCTCACTCTCTTTGCGGTGCTCGCCCGACACCTCAGCGGGCATCACGAACTTCTTGGGCGCATCGGCCGCGTAGAGCTTGTCGTCAGTCACACCCAGCGAGAGATGAATTGCATCGAAGCGCCAGCTCACCCCGTCGTAGAGCAGGTGCGCCGTCACCCGCGGCAGGTACACCGCTCGACCCAGCTCGACCTTGGGAAAATCCCACACCCAGGCTGATTGACCGCCCACCGCCATGCCTACCGGCATTCGGCCGGGGAAGATCTTCACGTCAGGGCGCCCATCGGCCCAGGCCTGACGCACCGCTTCGACGGCGGTGTCTCGGTAGTTGAACGTCTCTGAGGGGCCCAGCCCGTAGACCATCACGTCGGGAGCGAGCAGCCAGGTGAACTTGTCGGTGTCGTGGCTCTGGAGCGCGTCGTAGGCGGCGAGGACGGTGGCGCGCACCTCGTCGCGTGGGTCGTGCATCGGGCTGTACACCTTCGATTTCGGGGCCGACTTCGCGCACGAAGCGAGCACGAGCATCGAGAGAGCGCAGACCGCGAACCGTGACATGGCGCGCAAGCTACTGCTCCGCTGGGGGCACCGGGCCCAGAAAGTCGAGGGGGTCGGTGGGTACGCCGTCTTTGCGTACCTCGAAGTGCAGGTGAGGGCCGCTGGTCTTGCCTGAATCGCCGACCGTCGCGACCACCTGGCCTTCGCGCACTTTCTGCCCGGTCTTCACCCGAAGGTCGCGGTTGTGGGCGTAGAGGGTGATCAGGTGCGAGTCGTGCTCGACCAGAACGATGAGGCCGTACCCTCGCTGGTCACCCGCGAACAGCACCGTGCCCGCGCCCGCGGTCTTGACCACCGAGCCGGCCGGAGCCGCCAGGTCGATGCCGTCGTGACCCTCTTTGCCCTTGCGACCGAATTTTGCGTAGAGCACGCCGCGCACCGGCCACTGCAGCACGCCCTCTTGCTTGCCGACCTTGACCGCCCTGGTTTGACCTGGCCGCTTCTCGGAGCCGGTCGGCCCACGCCTCGCCGTCGCGGTGGCCTCGGGCTCCGGCGAATCGTACTGCGCGACCTTCGCCTGCTTGGCCGCCCCAGGGACCCACAGCTCCTGCCCCACCTTGAGCTCGCCGGTGGCGTCGAGGTTGTTGGCTGCGATCAGCTCCTCCACGCTCAGCCCGTACGACTTGGCGATGCGGTAGACGGTCTGGCCCTTCTCGACCACGTGCTTGACCGAGACCAGGTCTGGCTCGACGTGCGAATCACTGAGCGAAATCGACGCTTGCGGGCCCAGCGTCGCGCAGGCCGGCAGCAGCGCAACGAGCGCGGCGAGACCGAGTGGGCGAAGCAGCGAGAGCACCGGCGCAGTTTGGGTCACCCAGCGTGCGGCTCAAGTCTTTGGTTGTTGTATTGCGGCCACCCCGACCTCGAGCTGGCGAAGCACCGAACGGGCGGTGGTCAGAAATTGCGCGCCCGCCGCCGTCAAATGCATGGCTCGCGGCGCCCGCTCGAAGAGCGACACGCCCAGCTCCGCTTCGAGCTCTCGCAGCCGCTGGCTCATCGGAGACTGCGAGACGTGCAGGTCATGTCAGCGTTTCCTCGCACGGTTCAGAGGCCCGGAGCCAGACCAAAACGGTCTTGGTCACGGCCGGGCGCGGCTGAAAAAGGGCCCGCATGTCAACGCTCAGGGCCTCGGCCATCGCGGCCATGCATCGCGCCGGTCGCGCCGCTGCCCAGACCCTGCGCCGGGTGCAGCACCGCCGACATCGACCGCTGGGTACGCG
>Ga0105048_10007054_pt1 | contig 18088 bp, 19 predicted proteins | sample MAT05_FD_78382 | JGI IMG/M metagenome (GOLD analysis project Ga0105048, IMG submission 78382) | Freshwater microbial communities from Lake Fryxell liftoff mats and glacier meltwater in Antarctica - MAT-05 | ecosystem: Environmental > Aquatic > Freshwater > Ice > Liftoff microbial mat | place...
CGGGCTCGCGATCGACCGACCGAAGCCGGCAAAGCCGGGCAAGCCGGGCAAGCCGGGCAAGTAGACCGAATCGCAGACACGCGGCGGGGCCGTCGACCTTCGGGTCGGCGGCCCCGCTGCTGCTTTTGCGCTGCTGCATTTGCGCTGCGGGCGGATGCTCAAGGCCGGGCGCCCGGGTGGGAGAATTCACTGATGACTGCGCAACGGCCCCTGCCCTCCGTGCTCGAGGGGCGATACATCCGCCTCGAGCCGATGGCGCGCGTCCACCTGCCGGCGCTCTTCGCGGCCATCGGGCATCCAATCGTCTTCGCGACCGGCTACGGCGGGGGGCCGGCCGGCTACCGCGACACCGAGGCCGGGTTCCTCGAGTGGGCGGAGACCTACTACGACTGGAACAACGGCAATGTGTACGCCGTCATCGTCGTCGGCGGACCGCACAACGGGGAGCTCGTCGGCACGACGACACTGTCGGACTTCGCACCGGAGCGGGAGTTCGCGCACATCGGCTGGACCGCGTACGACCCGCGCGTCTGGGGTACCGCGGTCAACGCCGAGGCGAAGTACCTGCTGCTCGGGCTCGCGTTCGGGCATGGCTTCGGGCGCATCCAGATCCTCGCCGATGCCATCAACGAGCGCTCCCGCGCCGCGATCTCCCGGCTCGGCGCGACCCTCGAGGGCATCGCCCGCCGGCACCTCCCGCGCGCGGACGGCTCCTGGCGCGACAGTGCGGTGTTCTCGATCATCGTCGACGATTGGCCACAGGTGCGCGCCCTGCTCGAGGAGCGGCTGGCCGCGCACGAGGGCCGCCCGGTGCTCTACCGGAGCATGCCGACCGCGGCGCCGCAGCATCCGTAACACGACGACGTATTCGGTCACGATCGGCCGATAGTGGAATACCGCGCACTGCCCACGGTTACAGCCCTAGTGATCAATCAAAGATTCCCCCTGCGCAAGAAGCTCCTCTCCGTCGTCGGCGCCGCCGTGATCGCCGTGTCCCTCGCCGCCTGCTCGGCCGGCGCGAGCGACGCACCGGATGCCGGTGCGGAGGCATCCGACGGACTCACGCTCGCCGAGGTGCAGGAGAGCGGCGAACTCGTCGTCGGCACCGAGGGAACCTACCGCCCGTTCAGCTACCACGAAGGCGGATCCGGCCCGCTGACCGGCTACGACATCGAGGTCGTCACGGCCGTCGCCGAGAAGCTCGGCGTCGAGGTCACCTTCGAAGAGACCCAGTGGGACGCGATCTTCGCCGGTCTGCAGTCCGGACGCTTCGACATCATCGCCAACCAGGTTTCGATCAATGACGAGCGTGAAGCCGCCTACACGATGAGCGATCCGTACACGGTGTCGCCGGGCGTGCTCATTGTCGCGGAGTCGAACACCGAGATCGCCTCGTTCGACGACCTCAGCGGATTCTCGAGCGCCCAGTCGCTCACGAGCAACTGGTACGAGGTCGCCGTGGGCTACGGCGCGACGGTGGAAGCGGTCGAGGGCTGGGCGCAGGCCGCCGAGCTGCTGACCCAGGGGCGCGTCGACGCGACCGTCAACGACGAGCTCACCTTCCTCGACTTCGAGAAGACCGAGGGCGACACCGGGCTGAAGATCGTCGACGAGACCGACGACGCCTCCCTCAACGCGTTCGCGCTGCCCAAGGGCAGCGACGACCTCGCCGACGCGATCAACGAGGCACTCGCCGAGCTGCGGGCCGACGGCACGCTCGCCGCGATCTCCGAGAGCTACTTCGGCTCGGACGTCAGCGAGTAGGTTGGGGTTCCGCGGCGACGCGCGGATCGATCGCGAGAGAAGCCGCTGAATGGACTGGGAACTGTTTTGGGCCTCGCTGTGGCCCATCGTGCGTGGCGGCCTGATCGGCACGATTCCGCTGTCGATCGCGTCCTTCGCGATCGGCCTCGTGATCGCGCTCCTCGTCGCGCTCGCCCGCATCTCCGGCATCCGCGTGCTCTCGGGGATCGCCCGGTTCTACGTCTCGGTCATCCGAGGCACCCCGCTACTCGTGCAGCTGTTCGTGATCTTCTATTGGCTTCCGTCGCTCGGACTGCTGATCGACCCGTGGCCGAGCGCTGTCATCGCCTTCTCCCTCAACGTGGGCGGCTACGCGGCCGAGGTGATCCGGGCCGCGATCCTGTCGGTGCCGAAGGGGCAGTGGGAGGCCGGGCACACGATCGGCATGTCCCGCACGACCGCGCTGCGGAGGATCATCCTGCCGCAGGCCGCGCGGGTATCGGTGCCTCCCCTGTCGAATACGTTCATCAGCCTGGTCAAGGACACCTCGCTCGCGTCGCTCATCCTCGTGACCGAGCTCTTCCGCGAGGCGCAGAAGATTGCCGCATTCAGCCAGGAGTTCGTCATGATCTATATGGAGGCGGCGCTGGTCTACTGGGTGTTCAGCCTGGTGCTGTCGACCGCGCAGTCCCGAATTGAGAAGAGGCTCGACCGCTATGTCGCCCACTGAATCGCCGTCGCGCGCATCCGTACGGGGTTCAGGCCCGCTGCTCGAGGTGCGCGGGCTCGCCAAGTCGTTCGGCGACCGTGAGGTGCTGCGCTCGATCGACTTCACACTTCACGCCGGCAAGGTGCTCGTGCTCATCGGTCCGTCCGGATCGGGCAAGACGACGGTGCTGCGCTCGCTCAACGGCCTCGAGCAGCCCGAAGCCGGAACCATCTCGGTGGCAGGCGGCGAAGTCGCGATCGACTTCGCCGGGCCCGTGTCGGCGGCGAAAAGACTCGCGCTGCGTGACCGCTCGGCGATGGTGTTCCAGCACTACAACCTGTTCCCGCACCTGACGGTGCTGCAGAACGTCACCGAGGGTCCGATCGTGGTGCAGAAGCGGGCGCGGGCGGATGCCGAGGCGGAGGCCATGGCGCTGCTTGAGCGGGTCGGCCTCGTCGACAAGCGCGACGCGTTTCCATTCGAGTTGTCCGGCGGCCAGCAGCAGCGGGTCGGCATCGTGCGCGCCGTCGCGCTGCGCCCGCAGCTGCTGCTGTTCGACGAGCCCACATCGTCGCTCGACCCCGAGCTCGTCGGCGAGGTGCTCACCGTCATGAAGGAACTCGCCGAGGAGGGCTGGACGATGGTCGTCGTCACCCACGAGCTCGTCTTCGCCCGCGAGGTCGCAGACGAGGTGCTCTTCCTCGACGGCGGGGTCATCGTCGAGCGCGGCGCTCCCGAGCGGCTGTTCACGGCACCGACCCAGGAGCGCACGAAGCAGTTCCTCAATCGGTTGCTCTTCCCATTCTGAGTCGCGCGAGGCTGCCCCGCCATTCGCGACGGCTGGGGGCCGTGCCCTAGATTTGACCCATGACGGATCCGGGAACCTTCGACAGCGCCGAGAAGCTCCAGAGCCTGCGCAGCAGCATCGACAACATCGACGCGGCTCTCGTGCACCTGCTCGCGGAGCGGTTCAAGTTCACCCAGCAGGTCGGCTGGCTCAAGGCGACCGCCGGGCTGCCGGCATCCGACCCCGCCCGCGAAGCGGTGCAGATCGCGAGGCTGCGGGCGCTCGCCGAGGAGTCTCGGCTCGACCCGGCGTTCGCCGAGAAGTTTCTGAACTTCATCGTCGCGGAGGTCATCCACCACCACGAGGAGATCGCCGGAACCGGCGCGATCGACACCCCCCGCCCCTGAGACGCTGAATAATGAAAGTCAACCGGGGGGAGTGGTCAAAGCAGCGCCCCGAAGTGCTCTGCCATCGTCGCGGAGTGCACCGCCCGCAGCTCCTCGATCGACACGGTGAAGTGATCCTGCACCTCGAGCTCACCTGACTTGTCGGTCACGCCGATACGCAGCACCGGGTAGCCGCGGCCCTCGCACAGTCCCTGGAATTTCACGTCGTCCTCGCGCGGCACCGACACGATCACCCGACCGGTCGACTCGCTGAACAGCGCCGTGGCGGCATCCACTCCGTCGCGCGACTCGATCTCGGTGAGCCACACCCGCGCACCCACGCCGAAGCGCATCACGGCCTCGGCGAGGGCCTGGCCCAGGCCGCCGTCGGCGAGGTCGTGCGCGGCAGCGATGAGGCTGCCGGTGCCGCCGGCCTGGATCAGCGCGGCGAGATTCATCTCCGCGATGAGGTCGACCGCGGGCGGGCGTCCCCCAAGGTGGTCGTGGATGACGCCGGCCCAGGCCGAGCCGTCAAGCTCGAGGGAGGTGGTGCCGAGCAGGTAGATGTTGTCGCCCTCGTCCTGCCAGCCCGACGGGATGCGGCGGCCGACATCGTCGATCACGCCGAGCACCGCGACGACGGGCGTCGGGTGGATCGGCACGTCGCCGGTCTGGTTGTAGAACGAGACGTTGCCGCCGGTGACGGGAATCTCGAGCTCCATGCATCCGTCCGCCAGACCTTCGACGGCCTTCGAGAACTGCCACATGACCTCGGGGTTCTCCGGGCTGCCGAAGTTGAGGCAGTCGGAAACGGCGACCGGGGTCGCCCCGGTGACGGCCACATTGCGGAACGCCTCGGCTAGGGCCAGCTGGGCGCCCTGATACGGGTCGAGCTGGCAGTAGCGTCCGTTGGCGTCGGTCGCGACAGCGAAGCCCAGCCCGGACTCCTCGTCGACGCGCACCATTCCGCCGTCGTCGGGGAACGACAGGGCGGTGTTGCCCATGACGTACCGGTCGTACTGGTTGGTGATCCAGCTCTTGTCGGCTAGGTTCGCGCTGCCGAGCAGGGTGAGGAACTGCGAGCGCAGCTCGTCGGGAGTCGCGGGGCGGGGAAGAGCGGATGCCGTGTCGGCCTGCAGTGCGTCGATCCAGGTCGGGTAGGCGACCGGGCGGTCGTAGACGGGGCCGTCGACGGCGACCGTTCGAGGCAGAACGTTGACGATCTCCTCGCCGCGCCAGTTGATGATGAGGCGGCCGGTGTCGGTGACCTCGCCGAGCACGCTGGTCTCGACGTCCCACTTCGCGGTCACCGCGAGGAAGCCCTCCAGCTTCTCCGGGGTGACGATCGCCATCATGCGCTCCTGGCTCTCCGACATGAGGATCTCCTCGGCGGTGAGCGACGGGTCGCGCAGCAGCACGTTGTCGAGCTCGATGAACATGCCGCCGTCTCCGTTGGAGGCGAGCTCCGAGGTCGCGCAGGAGATGCCGGCGGCGCCGAGGTCCTGGATTCCCTCGACGAGCTTGCCCGCGAACAGTTCGAGGCAGCACTCGATGAGGACCTTCTCGGCGAACGGGTCGCCGACCTGCACGGCGGGGCGCTTGGTCGGGCCGCCGGCGGAGAACGAGTCGGAGGCGAGAATGGATGCCCCGCCGATGCCGTCGGCGCCGGTGCGGGCACCGAACAGCACGACCTTGTTGCCGACGCCGCGCGCGTTGGCCAGGTGCAGGTCTTCGTGCCGCAGTACGCCGACGGCGAGGGCGTTGACGAGCGGATTGGCCTGGTAGACCGAGTCGAAGTAGGTCTCGCCGCCGATGTTCGGAAGGCCGAGGCAGTTGCCGTAGAAACTGATGCCCGAGACGACACCGTGCACGACGCGCGCCGTGTCGGGGGAGTCGATGGCGCCGAAGCGCAGGGCATCCATCACCGCGACCGGGCGGGCGCCCATCGAGATGATGTCGCGCACGATGCCGCCGACGCCGGTCGCCGCACCCTGGAACGGCTCGATGTACGAGGGGTGGTTGTGCGACTCGATTTTGAACGTCACGGCCCAGCCCTCGCCGACGTCGACGACGCCCGCGTTCTCGCCCATGCCGACCATCAGGTTTGTGCGCATCTTCTCGGTCGTCTTCGAGCCGAACTGGCGCAGGTAGTTCTTCGAGCTCTTGTACGAGCAGTGCTCGCTCCACATGACCGAGTACATCGCGAGCTCACCGCTCGTCGGGCGCCGGCCGAGGATCTCGCGGATCGCCGCGTACTCGTCGGGCTTGAGCCCGAGGGCACCGTAGGGCTGCTCCTTGTCGGGAGTGGCCTCGGCGTTCGCGACGGAGTCGGGGGCGGGGCGTGTGGGGGTGTTTGCGGCTGCGCTCACGTGGACAGGACTCCTAGATCGGTGGGTGCCGTACCTGCCGATTCTACTGGGGGCACGCCGCACCCTAATTTTGATTTACTCAAAACAAGTGCTTGACTGCTGGGGATGACTTTGGTCCACATTTCCCCCGCTCCTCGGGAGCTGCTGCGGGATGCCGGGCTCCGGGTCACCGCGCCCCGGCTCGCCGTTCTGCTGGCGGTCGAACAGGCACCGCACTCCAATGCCGATGCGCTCTTCGCGGCCGTACGCCGCGAGCTGCCGGGCACCTCGCTGCAGGCCGTCTACGGCGTGCTCGGCGCCCTCACGACCGCGGGCCTCGTGCGCCGCATCGAACCGGCGACGTCGCCCGCGCTGTACGAGCGTCGGATCGGCGACAACCACCACCACGTCGTCTGCACATCGTGCAAGGCGGTCGCAGACATCGACTGTGTGCACGGCGCGGCCCCCTGCCTGACGCCATCGTCGAGCCACGGCTTCGTCATCGAGGCCGCCGAGGTCACCTTCTGGGGCCTGTGCCCGAGGTGCCAGGGGCTTCCGGGGGCTGCGCGCGCAGCATCCGCCCCACCCGTGCGGTAGCACCGGCCACTCGCTCTTCCACTCTGCCCCACCACCACAGTTAGGACATTCATGTCAGAGGACAGCATCGCCCGCGCCACCACCACCCGCGCCACGACCACCCAGACCGGCACCCCGGTCGCGAGCGACGACCACTCGCTCACCGTCGGAACGAACGGCGTCGCGGCGCTGCACGACCGCTACCTCGTCGAGAAGCTCGCGCAGTTCAACCGCGAGCGCATCCCGGAGCGGGTCGTGCACGCCAAGGGTGGTGGAGCGTTTGGCCACTTCGTGGTCACCGGGGACGTCTCCCGCTTCACTCGCGCGGCCTTCCTGCAGCCCGGCACCACGACCGAGATGCTGCAGCGCTTCTCGAGCGTCGCCGGCGAGCAGGGCAGCCCCGACACCTGGCGTGACGTGCGCGGTTTCTCCCTGAAGTTCTACACGACCGAGGGCAACTACGACATCGTCGGAAACAACACCCCGGTCTTCTTCATCCGCGACGGCATGAAGTTCCCCGACTTCATCCGCTCGCAGAAGCGCCTGCCCGGCACGGGCCTGCGCGACGCCGACATGCAGTGGGACTTCTGGTCGCTCTCGCCCGAGTCCTCGCACCAGGTGACCTACCTTATGGGCGACCGCGGCCTGCCGCGTTCGTGGCGCGAGATGCCCGGCTTCGGATCGCACACCTTCCAGTGGATCAACGCCGAGGGCGAGCGCTTCTGGGTCAAGTACCACTTCACGTCCAATCAGGGCAATGTCGAGATGGGCGGCGCCGAGGCCGAGCTCATCGCGGGCGCCGACGCGGACTTCTACCGCCGCGACCTGTCCGACGCCATCGAGTCGGGCAACTTTCCCTCGTGGGACATGCACGTGCAGGTCATGCCGTACGAGGAGGCAAAGCACTACCGCTTCAACCCGTTCGACCTCACCAAGGTTTGGTCCCACGCGGACTACCCGCTGATCAAGGTCGGTACCTACACGCTCGACCGCAACCCGGAGAACTTCTTCGCGCAGATCGAGCAGGCCGCGTTCTCGCCCGCGAACACCGTGCCCGGCGTCGACATCAGCCCCGACAAGATGCTGATGGCCCGCGTGTTCTCCTACCCCGACGCCCAGCGCTACCGCGTGGGCGCGAACTACGCCGAGGTTCCGGTCAACGCGCCCATTTCGCCGGTCAACTCGTACGCTCAGGACGGCGCAACGAGGCACGGCTTCAAGCCTGCCTCCGAGCCTGTCTACGCGCCGAACTCGCGCGGCGGCGCGGTGGCGGATCCTGCCGCAGCGGGAGACGGATCGTTCGAGAACGACGGTGAGCTCATGCGCTCCGCCGCGGCGCTGCACGCCGAGGACGACGATTTCGGCCAGGCCGGCACGCTGTACCGCGACGTGTTCGACGCCGAGGCCAAGGCGCGCTTCCTCGACACGATCAGCGGAGCGGTCGGCGGAGTCGTCGATGACGGCATCCGCGAGCGTGCGATCCAGTACTGGACCAACGTCGACGCCGAGCTCGGGGCCAGCCTGCGGGCCAACCTGACGGCTCCGGTCGCGGTCGGCGCCCGGTAGCGCGCATCCACTGCTGAGGGCCCGTCCCCGCCGCGAATCGCGTCGGGGTGGGGTAACGCGGGTGTTGTTCAGTAGCGTGCCTGTAATCGCATGCACGCGACTGAACAGCATGCGCGCGAGCGGGGGCTCTGTCGGTCGCGCAGCGACCGTGTCGCGGAGGGGTGCGAGAGTTCCATGACGGGCTGCGCGACCGCCCGGCACGTGCGAGAGTGAATAGTGACCAATCCCGCCCTCACCCCCGCCCGATCATGACCGCGGTTGCTGACCTCGCCGCGCTTCAGCGCCGCACGGTGCGTGTGCTCGTCGCCGGGCAGATCCTCGGCGGTCTCGGCATCGGATCGACCCTCGCGATCGGCGCGGTGCTGGCCGCGCAGATCTCCGGATCGGATGCCTGGTCGGGGTCGGCCGCGACACTCTCCACTCTCGGGGCGGCGGCCGCTGCGATCCCGCTCGCTCGGCTCGCCCAGCGCCTGGGGCGCCGGCCCGCGCTCGCGACAGGTGTGCTCGCCGCCGCGGCCGGCGCCGTCATCACCGTGATCGCGGCGGGCTTCGAGAGCTTCCCACTGCTGCTCGTCGGCTTCGGCCTGCTGGGTGTCGGCACGGCGGTGAACCTGCAGTCCCGGTTTGCGGCGACGGATGTCGCGAGTCCGCAGCGCCGCGGACGTGACCTCTCCATCGTGGTCTGGTCGACGACGATCGGCGCCGTTCTCGGCCCGAACCTGTTCGGACCGGGGGAGCTTGTCGCCGAGGCGTTCGGCATGCCGCCGCTCACCGGGTCGTTCGCGATCGCCGTGCTCGCGCAGGTCACCGCGGCTGTCGTGTACCTCGTTGGGCTGCGTCCCGACCCGTACGTTGTCAGCCAGGATAGGCAGCGCGCGCAGGACCTCGTCGATTCGACCGAGGCGGAGCGCAACGGCCCCGCCGAGCCGCACACCGAGTCGCAGACGCGGGACCTCGCATCCGCCGCCGCCCGCTCCCGCGCGCTGCTGGTCTTCGCGATCGGCTCCATCGCGATCAGTCACGCCGTCATGGTCTCTGTCATGGCGATGACGCCGGTGCACCTGACCCAAATGGGGTCGTCGCTCACCATCGTGGGCCTGACAATCAGCCTGCACATCGCCGGCATGTACGCGCTGTCGCCGCTGTTCGGCTGGCTCAGCGACCGTGTCGGACGCATCCGGACGATCCTGATCGGGCAGGGGATGTTCGTCGTCGCGCTTGTTCTAGTGGCCCTCGGTGCTGAGAGCCCGACTCTCGTGACCGTGGGGCTCATCTTCCTGGGCCTCGGCTGGAGTGCCGCGACCGTCTCAGGTTCCGCGTTCGTCGCCGATCTCGTAACCGGTCCGGCCCGCACTCGAATCCAGGGCCGTACCGACCTCATCATGAGTCTGTCGGGCGCCGCCGGCGGTGCGCTCGCCGGCCCCGTGCTCGCGCTCATCGGATACGCCGGGCTCTCCTGGGCGGCGGGCCTGCTCGTGCTCATCGTGATCGCCGCTGCCGGTATCGTGGCGCGGGCGCCGAACCGCCCCGTCTCAGTCGACCAGCTCGCAGAGTAACTGTGCGCTGCGGTCGGGCTGTGCGACCTGCGGCTGCTGCGCAGGGGCAGGTGCTGCGGCTCAGACCGCCGCGAGCGCCGCGATCGCCGAGGTGAAGATCGTGAGGCCGTCGGTGCCCGAGCGCATTGCGGCATCCGTGTCAGGGCCGAAGCCCTCCTCGATCGCGTGCTCCGGATGCGGCATGAGGCCCACGACGTTGCCGCGCGCGTTCGTCACACCGGCGATGTCGTTGATCGAGCCATTCGGGTTCACGCCGAGGTAGCGGAAGGCGACCTGTCCCTCGCCCTCGAGGCGCGCGATCGTCTCGGCATCCGCAACGAATCCGCCCTCGCCGTTCTTCAGCGGGATCGTGATCTCGGTGCCGGGCGCGTACCCGTTCGTCCACGCTGTAGCGGTGTTCTCCACGCGCAGCTTCTGGTCACGGCAGATGAACGTGCCGTGGTCGTTGCGGATGAGCCCGCCGTCGAGCAGGTGCGCCTCGGCGAGCATCTGGAAGCCGTTGCAGATTCCGAGCACCGGTACGCCGCGGTTCGCAGCCGCGATGACCTCCGCCATGATCGGCGAGAGACTCGCGATCGCACCCGCGCGCAGGTAGTCGCCGTAGCTGAAGCCACCGGGCAGCACGATCGCGTCGACTCCGTGGAGGTCGTGCTCGCCGTGCCAGAGGGCGACGGGGGTGGCACCAGCGAGCCGGACGGCGCGCTGGGCGTCCCGGTCGTCGAGGCTTCCGGGAAAGGTGACGACGCCAATGCGCATCAGGATGCCTCGACGGGCGTGCCCGCCACGTGGGCGCCGTTGGTCTGCGTTCCGGATCCGACGAAGTGCACGCTCACGACGTCTTCGATGACGGAGTTGGAAAGCATCGACTCGGCGAGCTCACGCACCTCAGCGAGGGTTGCCTCATCGGCGTCCCCCTCGAAGGCGATCTCGAATCGCTTGCCGAGCCGCACATCGGTGAAGCGTGACTTACCGAGACGGTGCAGGGCACCAGCCACGGCCTTACCCTGCGGATCGAGCAAAACGGCCTTGGGCATGACCTCGACGACGATTGTGGGCACCGATGACTCCAGGGGCATTCGTGGGATTGGAAAGCCCAGTCTACCGCGTCGACGGTGCCGGATCCGGATGCAGTGGGGCCGCCTACTCGGCGCCGCTGGCGTCAACGGGTAATGTCAAAACCTAACCGAGAGGGGCGGAATGTTCAGGAAATCACGGAGTACTCAGGTTGAGGATGCGATTGCTGCGGCGACGAGCACGCCCACGCGGCTCTGGAGCGACTCGCTTGGGAGGTCCGCCATCCGGTCCGCTCAGGTTCTGCTGCTGCTCGTGCTGGCTGTCGCGGCGGTGTACTCCTTCATTCAGCTCAAGCTCGTCGCGATCCCGGTCATCATCGCGCTGATCCTCGCGTCGGCGCTGAGCCCGCTCGTGTCGCTGCTGGAGAAATGGATGTCGCGCACCGTCGCCGCCGTCATCGCGCTGCTGCTCGGTGTCTCGGCTTTTGGCGGAATTGTCACGGTCGCGGTGGTGGGGGTGCAGTCGCAGTTCGACGAGCTGGCAAAGTCCGTCAGCACGGGCATCGACGAGATCATTGCGTTTATCGAGAACGGGCCGCTGCCAATCGACCAGCAGCAGATCGATGACGCCCGCGAGGCAATCATCGACTTCGCGACGAGCAGCCAGTTTGGATCCGGCGCCCTCGCCGGGGTCACGACCGTGATCGAGGTCATTACCGGCATCGTCCTCGGACTCTTCGTCCTGTTTTTCTTCACCAAGGACGGCCCGATGATCTGGTCGTTCCTGATCAAGCCACTCAGCCCGGTCAAGCATGTGAAGGCGGAGCGCGCCGGCTCACGTGCCGTTGACACCCTCGGCGGCTACGTGCGCGGGACCGCCATTGTGGCCTTCGTGGACGCCTTCTTCATTGGGCTCGCGCTCGTAATCCTGCAGGTGCCGCTCGCGCTGCCCCTCGCCGTCATCGTGTTCATCGGTGCGTTCATCCCCATCGTCGGCGCCACGCTCTCGGGTCTGATCGCGGCGCTCGTCGCGCTCGTGACCGTGGACGTGACCGCCGCGATCTGGGTCCTCGTCGTGGTGATCGCAGTAAACCAGCTCGAAGGCAACCTCCTGCAGCCCGTCGTGCTCGGCAAGTCGATCAAGCTGTACGCGCTCGTCGTGCTGCTCGCGTTGACCGCCGGTACGATCCTCGGCGGCATCGTGGGCACCCTGCTGTCGGTGCCGATCGCCGCCGTCACCTGGGCGATCATCAAGTCGTGGAATGAGCCGCTGACGGCCACAGATCTCGCCCGGGTGAGGGAGCGGCGCCCCGAGTTCGAGGCGAAGCGCAGCTCGCGAGCACTCGACGCGAGGTGAGTCGCTCGGTGCCCACTGGCGTCAGCCCAGCCGCACCTCGTGATCGGCCCGCGCCGCGGTGAGCTCGATCAGCCGGGCGTTGACCTCATCGGGGCCGAGCGCCCAGGCTGCAGCATCCGCCGCGGACTTGCCGTACCGCTCGTGCCGCGCGACAAGCCGGGCGAGGCGGACGCCGTGCTCGAGCCCGACGAACAGGACCAGATCGAGCAGCGGTGCGACCCACTGCCAGCCGCCCTGATCGTGCAGCAGATAGTTGCCCTCGACGACGATGACGCGGCGGTCGGCGGCGATCGAGACGGTGCCGGGGGTGGCCTCCTCGGCGCCGCGGTCGAAGCCGGGAGCGGCCAGCGAGCCCGTGGCGGCGCGGAGCTGTTCGAGCAGCGCCACGAAACCGTCGACATCGAAGGTGTCCGGGGCGCCCATGCGGTCGCGCCGGCCAAGCTCGACGAGCCGGGACTGCGTAAAATGGAAGCCGTCCATCGAGACGAGCAGCGCGCTCGCGGAGCGGGCGTTCAGGCGGGCGACGAGTGCCTCGCCGACGGTGGACTTGCCGGAGCCTGGGGATCCGGCGAGGCCGACGATGGTGCGCCCGGCCGGCCGGGCCGCGGCAGTGATCACGGCCGCGACCTCGTCAATGCTGCGGAGGATCGCCATGGCACCAGTCTGCCCGCGCCTAGCGCGAACCGAAGTCCAACGCGGGCGCCGAGTCGAACACGAACTGGGCCCAGAGCCGATAGCCGAGTGAGCTCGGGTGAAACTCGTCACTCGCGAAGAAACCCTCGACGTAGGGCGGCGGTGTTGGAATCGCGACGACACCCTCGAGGTCGCCCACGGCCAGACGGGCGCCCGTGTCGAGGCTCCCCGCGTGCCGGGCGAGGGTTGCCCGCAGCGGCTCGGGCAGCAGCGCAAAGCGGTCGAACCGGGGCATGAGCGACACGAGAACGGAGGCTCCCGGCGACGCCGCACGCAGCGCGAGCACGATCGCCCGCACGTCGCGTGTGAACGCCGCGCGCGAGCGCAGGCCCAGCGCGTCGTTCGCGCCGACGGTCAGCAGGGCGAGGTCGAACGGAACGGATGCTGCCTCGCCGAGGAATCGGTCGAGAACGTCCTTCGCCGTGGCGCCGTTCTCGCCGATCGCACGCCACGTCGTGCCGCGCTGCCAGCGCTCGGCAATCTGCTGTGCGATCCAGCCCGGGAGCGCCTCGTCCTGAGTCTCGGCGCCGACGCCCGCGGCCGTCGAGTCGCCCAGCACGAGAAGGCGCAGCGGGTCGCGCCCGGGCCGGGAGCCGGTCCACGGCAGCGCGGCATCCGGAAGCCGGGGGGTGTCCCTGCGCAGCTGCCGGGCCTGCGTCACGAGCACCGGCGCGAGGGGGAGCGCGGCCAACCGAGTGAACTGAAAGGGTTTCACGTCGCCGAGGTTACCCTGATGAGGTTGCGCCACGGGTCGTCGAAGCTGAGCGTCTGCCCGTCGTTGTTCACCTCGTGTCCGAACCGGCCGAGCCGCACACAGAGGGCGCCGAGGCCGTCGGCATCCGGCACCACGATGTTCACGACACCGAGCCCGAGGGCCCGCGTGCGCGGACCCGCCCCACGGCTGTTCCAGGTGTTCATTGCCATGTGGTGGTGATAGCCGCCCGCGCTCACGAACAGCGCGTGGTCGCCGAACTGCACGGTCGCCTCGAAGCCCAGCCGGTCGACGTAGAACTCCCGCGCAGTGGCGACGTCGCCGACCCGAAGGTGCACATGGCCGACGGTGGTGCGCGCGGCAGGCGCGGTGTTGGCGGGAATCCCGGCACCGGTGTCGGCCCCCGCGGATGCTCCCGCGTCGAGGTTCGCGCGCAGGTTCGCGCGCAGGTACGCGTTCGGGTCGAGGGGCAGGGTGGCCATCTGGATCTGCCCGTCGCTCCAGTCCCAGCCGGAGCGGGCCCGGTCGAAGTACAGCTCGACCCCGTTGCCCTCCGGGTCGTCGAAGTAGAACGCCTCGCTCACGAGGTGGTCGGCACTGCCGGTGAATGATCCGGGCGTCGCGGTCGCGATGGCGTAGACGGATGCCGCGAGGCTCGCCCTCGTCGGGAACAGGATGGCGGTGTGGAAAAGCCCCGCCGAGAGCTGCGCTGCGTGGGTCAGGTCGGGCGCGTGCTCGAGCAAGACAAGTGAAGTGGATCCCCGGCCGAGGGTGACCGTCGAACCGGCCGCGGAGATCACGTCGAGCAGCACCGCGTCGCGGTACCAGCGCGTCATCGCGTCGAGGTCTGAGACGAGCAGCGTGACGGCGCCCATTTTGGTGTCGGCGGCGAGCAGGTCATCCGTTGTCATACCCGTCTCAACCTCCCCGGTCGCGGCAATATTTCGCTGTGCCGTGGCGGACCTCACAAGTTTTTCCATCCGGGTGCATCCAAATCGGGGTCTGGGTTGGAAGTAGTTCATGTAAGCCCCACTACCACAGCCCCTCGCGGGCTCGAAAAAGGAGAACATCGTGAAATCACGTCTCGCAGCCGGCGGAGCCGCCGGAGCAGTCCTTGTCGTGGCACTCGCCGCGCCCATGTCGGCCGCCGCCGCCGAAGGCGACGCGCAACTCTCGGTGCTCCACGGCATCCCCGGAGTCACCGTCGACGTGTGGGTAAACGGAGACCTCACCCTCGACGACTTCACCCCGAGCACCCTCACCGAGCCGCTGATGCTCGCTCCGGCGACATACTCGGTGGCGATCACCGCGTCGAACGCGACGTCCGCCACCGACCAGGTCGTCCTCGGCCCGATCGACCTGCCGCTTGCGGCGGACGGCAACTACACCGCCGTTGCGCACCTCAATGCAGCGGGCGAGCCCGCAGCGGCGTTCTTCACGAACGACGTTTCGGCGACCGCAGCCGGTGAAGGCCGACTCACCGTTCGCCACGTGGCCGCAGCACCCGCGGTCGACATCCTCGCGGGCGACGCGCCCGTCATCGAAGGGCTCGAGAACCCCAACGAGGAGATCCTGAACCTGCCCGCGGGCGTCGTCCCGGCATCCGTCGTCGCCGCCGGCACCACCGAGCCGGCTCTGCTCGGCCCGGCCGATGTTGACGTTGCGGAAGGCGTGAACACCATCGTCTACGCCTACGGCAGCCTCGAGGACGACACGCTGGCGCTCGCGATCCAGACGGTTGACGGGCTCCACACTCCGCCGGCGGGAATCCCGGCGGGCCAGACCGGCGCTGCAGCAGCTGCCGAGACGGCGCAGTCCACGTGGATCGGCCTCGGAGCGTTCGGGCTGCTCCTCGCCGCCGCGGGCGCGCTGTTCGCCACCCGTCGGACCGCCGCTCGCCGCTAGGCGATCGGATCCACGGATGACACAGGGCATGGGAGGGGTTGGCATGAGATCCGCACTGATACTTGTGCTGACCCTTCCCCTGCTCGCTGGCTGTGCTGCCGCCGGGGCGCCCGTCGCCTCGGCGGCACCAGATCCCTCGCCATCTCCATCGGCGTCGGCCTCACCGTCGGCGGCCGTACCGGAGATCGTCACCAAGGATGCGAGCATCGGCAACGCGCAGTCCGCCGCAACGGTCGCCCCGGTGCGGCTATCCATCCCCCAACTCAACATCGACATGCGGATCGACGCCATGGGCCTCGACGGCGACGGCGCGATGGCACTGCCCGACAACGCGTTGGATGCCGGCTGGTACAAGTTCGGCCCGGGCGTCGCGAACGATGCCGGAGCCACCGTCATCGCGGCGCACGTCGATTCCCGGCACGACGGCATCGGCCCATTCAGCCGGCTGAAGGACGCGTCACTGGGAAGTACCATCTCGGTGGCCGGCACCGACGGCTCGACCGTCGACTACGTGGTGACCGAGGTGCGGTCGGTCGGCAAGATAGACGCCCCGATGGCGGAGGTGTTCGACCGGGCCGGTGATCCGCGGCTCACCCTCGTGACCTGCGGCGGCGATTTCGACTCGAGCACCGGGCATTACGTCGACAACATCATCCTCACCGCCATACCGGTCGGTAAGTGACATGTTCACGGCCGCCGTCAAGCCGTCGAGCATTGTCGCTGAGCGAATGGCGTGTTCTGGGCGTTTGGGGATACCGTGATGGAGGGCACCACGGCGATCGTGGCGCCGGCCCCGTATCGACCAGCCGCCAGGACACCCGTGACTGATTTGCTGCAGGATGACGACCAAGCGTCGCTGGCCGCTGAGTTCATGGCGGGCAGCGAACGTGCGCTTGCGGAGATGTACGAGAGATGGGCGCGGCTTGTGTACGGGATGGCCCTCCGATCGCTCGGTGATGTGACCGAGGCGGAAGACGTCACCCAAAAGGTCTACGTTTCGGCCTGGCTGGGGCGGCACACGTTCGACCCGACCCGTGCGAGGCTGGCCGCCTGGCTCGTCGGGATCGCGAAGAACACGATCGCCGACGCGCACGCGAAGTCGGCGCGCGACCGTCGCAACCGCGAGGCGATCATCGCGACACTCGATGACGACGTGGTCGACTGGTCGGAGGATGTCGCCGACCGCCTCGTGATCGCCGACGAGCTCGCACTGCTTCCCGAAGGTCCCCGCAAGGTCATGCACCTCGCGTTCTACGACAATCTCACCCACGCCCAGGTAGCGGCCAGATTGGACATGCCACTCGGCACGGTGAAAAGTCATATCCGTCGAAGTCTTGATCGGCTCCGAACACGATTGGAGGTGAATGATGATGAACAGTGAACTGAACCGCGATCCGAACCACGGCCCGCACCACAGTGACCCCGATGTGCTCGCGCTGCTGGCGATGGGCGAGACCGTGCCCGACGCCGACGCGCGGCACGTCGCATCCTGCGAGGTCTGCGATCGGGAGGTCGACAAGCTGCGCAGCGTCGTCCACCTCGCCCGCGCTGGCGCCCCGGGCGGCTTCGCTGAAGTTCCCAGCCACGCCGTGTGGAGCCGGATCAGCGCGGACCTCGGTCTCGCAGACGACATCGTTCCCGTGTCGATTCGTCGGGCGGATGCTGCGGCGGATGTTGCGTCTGGCGTTGCATCGGGTGTTGTGCCCGTCGCGGATGCTGTCGCCGCGGAGCCGGTGTCGGGATCGGCCAAGGAGCAAGCCGAGCGTGCAGAAAAGCCGGCAACAGAGCCGGCTGCGATGCCTCGTATCGAGCCCGACGCGGCGTCGTCCTCCGCGCACACGGCCGCACCGGCAGGGCAGCCTGCCCTGCACGCGATTCCCCGCGCATCCGATTCGCCGCCGCTCACGGGTTCATCCGAGCGCGCCCACCGGCACCGCGGTGCCGCCAAGCGCGGACGCTGGATTCCGCTGGCGGCGGCGGCGGCCGTCGTCGTCATTGTCGGGGGAATCGCCATCACCGCCGGTCTGCAGCAGGGGCCGTCGGTCGAGGTTCTCGCCGCGGCAGAACTCGGCGCCCTCCCCGACTGGGAGGGCGCGACGGGCGAGGCGGTCGTCGAGGTGAGCGACGATGGTGAACGCAACGTCGTCGTGACAATGGCGACGGATGGCGATGTCAACGGGTACCGCGAGGTGTGGCTGATTTCCGAGGACCTGTCGGCGCTCGTGAGCATCGGCGTGCTTGAGGGTGACGACGGACGCTTTGTGATTCCCGAGGGCATCGACCTCGAGGACTTTCCGCTCGTGGATGTCTCCGACGAACCGCTCGACGGTGACCCCGACCACTCGGGTAACTCGATCGTGCGGGGAACCCTCGAGTCCTGAGCCAGATCCCCACTGACCAGGCAGGTTGCGCAGCGGTTGCTGCCGGTCGAGCAGCGGTTTCTGTCGGTTGAGCAGGTCGCGTAGCGACCGTGTCGAAACCCGCCTGAGGCCAGCGGATGGTCGGGTGGGTTCTGCTGGTTGCGCCCGGTGTTGCGGGGGAAAAAGACGGCAGGGATGGATGCGGTGGTCGGGCGGCGCGCGTCGGGTTGCGGCCTCCGCTGGTGGCGGAACATATGCGAGTGCCTTTCTGCTGGTTGAGCAGGTCGCGTAGCTGTTTTTGTTGGTTGTGCAGGTCGCGGAGCGACCGTGTCGAAACCCGCTCGGTGTTACGGGAGTGTGGGTGTGGGGAGTTTTCC
>Ga0105048_10007057_pt1 | contig 18085 bp, 16 predicted proteins | sample MAT05_FD_78382 | JGI IMG/M metagenome (GOLD analysis project Ga0105048, IMG submission 78382) | Freshwater microbial communities from Lake Fryxell liftoff mats and glacier meltwater in Antarctica - MAT-05 | ecosystem: Environmental > Aquatic > Freshwater > Ice > Liftoff microbial mat | place...
CGGGGGGTGGACTGATTTACTGCGGGTGGGGGGTTATCGGGTTCCGAAGAGGCGATCGCCGGCGTCGCCTAGGCCTGGGAGGATATAGCCGTGCTCATTCAACTCGCGGTCCAGGCTTGCGGCGAGGACGGGGACATCGGGGTGTTCGCGCGCCAGGCGTGCGACGCCTTCGGGGGCGGCGACGAGGCAGAGAAAACGAATGCGTGTAGCGCCGGCGCGCTTGAGTGATGACACGGCGGCGGCGGCGCTGCCACCGGTGGCGAGCATTGGGTCGAGCAGTAGGAAATCGCGTTCGCTCGCGTCGCCGGGCACCTTGAAGTAATAGTCGACCGGTTCGAGCGTATCGTGATCGCGATACAGGCCGATGTGGCCGACGCGCGCTGACGGCATGAGTCGCAGGATGCCCTCGACCATGCCCAATCCGGCGCGCAAGATGGGGACGAGGGTGAGTTTCTTGCCACGCACGGTCCACCCGGTGGCGGTCTCCAGCGGCGTCTCCACGGTAATCGCATCGAGCGCGAGATCACGGGTCGCCTCGTACGCCATCAGCATCGCGATTTCGTCAACCAACTCCTTGAACTGCTTGGTCGGCGTGGCGCGATCCCGGAGCAGGGTGATTTTATGTTGGACGAGCGGGTGTTGAATAACGGAGAGCGTAGGAAAGAGGGACGTCATAAGCAGACACCGCGTGGTAGCAAGTAAAGGACGACGGACCCATGCGAAACTAGCGCGCGGCCAGTGGCTCACGCTACCGCACCGGCGTTAACTTTTTGCATGGCGAATCCACTGCAGCGCGTGTGTGTCTATTGTGCCTCGAACGAGGGGGCGCGACCCGAGTATCTCGATGCCGCTCGTGAGATGGGAACGCTCATTGCCCACCAAGGAAGTGCGCTCGTGTTTGGAGGCGGGCGGGTTGGCCTCATGGGTGCGATGGCCGACGCGGCGCTCGCGGCCGGCGGTGAAGTGATCGGGGTCATGCCGCGCGGATTGGTCGAGCGCGAGGTCGCGCACCGCGGGTTGACGGCGCTGCATGTGGTGGACTCCATGCATGAACGCAAAGCATTGCTCTCCGACATGGCGGATGCCTTCATCACGCTGCCCGGAGGAATCGGCACGCTCGAAGAGTTCTTTGAAACGTGGACATGGGCGCAGCTTGGTGTGCACCAGAAACCTATTGGGCTTCTGGACGTGGCGGGCTATTGGAGGCCACTGATTGAGATGCTTGCCCACGCCGAGGGTGAAGGGTTCTTTCATGGAACCCCGCGGGACGGGCTCGTGATCGAGACCGACGCGACGCGGCTGCTTGAGCGGCTACGAACGTGCGAACCGCCGTCTGTCCGTCGCTGGCTTCGGCAGGCTGAGACATAGCCCATGACGCGGCGTCCGAACGCGCAGCGTCTCGAGGCAGGGCGATTTCGCGCGATGTTCGATATCACAGATCAGCTGCAAATGCTGCTCGCTCGGGACGGCCGCATTCGTGAGGCGAATCGCGCGGCCGCTGCACTGGCGGGACAGTCGGTGGAGCAGTTGCGCGACGGAATGTTCAGCGCGCTTCCATGGTGGCCTACGGACGAACGCACCCGTGGGCTCGTGCAAGAGCGCGTGGAGCGTGCGGCGCTCGGCGAGAGCAATCGGTTCGAGCTGGCGCTGTGGTCCGAGAGCGAGCGCCCCGCGTACGTGGAGTTCTTGCTCAAGCCGATGGTTGATGGCAGCGGAGCGGTGATGCAACTCTTTGTCGACGGTCGCGACGTGACCGAGCGCAAGCGCGCCGAGGCGTCGCTGCGAGAGATCGGCGCGCTCTCAACCATGGGGTTGTTGGCGGCGCGCGTCGCGCACGAAATCAACAATCCCCTGGCGGGCATTCAGAACGCCTTTCTGTTGGTGCGTGACGCGATCCCGACCGACCATCCCCACCATCACTTCGTCGGCGCCATCGAGCGAGAAATCGTGCGCATTGCCGCCGTCACACGGCAGCTGTACGAAACGTATCGGCCCGATCAATCGCTGGCGAAGAGCGCGTCGGTTCTGGTGGCCGTTAGCGATGCGGTGGTGTTTCTGGAGCAGGTCAACCGCGCCCGTCACGTCCGTCTTGAGACGGACGTGACGGCTGCGCCCTCGGTTGTCCCGGTCCCCGACGCGCTGCTTCGGCAAACATTGTACAATCTGATCCAGAATGCGATTGACGCGACACCGAATGGCGGCACAGTCCGCGTGATCCTGGCGCGGGAGGACGCGTGGTGCGTGGTGCGCGTACAGGACGAAGGTGCCGGCATCCCAGCCAACGTGCGGGCAAGAATCTTTGACCAATTTTTCAGCACCAAGGACCGATCGGTGAAGACGGGTGGTATGGGCATCGGGCTGTCTCTCGTATCACAGTCGGTGACCGCCGTGGGTGGAGACATTGAGGTATCTTCCAGGGGCAGTGGAGGTACTGAATTTCGTGTGCGTTTACCGATGACCCCGATCGATATGGGAGTATTGCGATGACCAGAGGGCGGATCCTGATCGCCGACGACGAGGCAACCTTTCGTTCGTCGACGGCCGAGCTGCTGCAGCGGGAGGGGTACGTGGTCGACACGGCGGACAACGCGGTCGACGCGCTGTCGGCCGTCACCGCGCAGTCGTACGATCTCTTGATTACCGACCTCGAGATGCCAGGGAATACCGACCTCGATCTCATACAGCAGGTGACGCATGTCGGCGGCGGGCTTCCAATCATTATCGTCACGGGCTATCCGTCGGTGCGGTCGTCGGTGGCCTGCATTGAGTTGCCGGTGGCTGCGTACCTCGTGAAGCCGGTCGATTTTCCGGGCCTCCTTAAGCGCGTGTCGGTCGCCGTGGCACGGTTTCGCAGCTATCAGAGCATGCAGCGCGCCGAGTCGCGTCTTCGCCAGTACCGGGACGAGTACAACGATTTGTCGAAGTCCACGCCGCGAGACGCGCGGAATAGCGTTGACTCGTTTCTGGCCCTTACGCTGCGCAATGTGTTGGGGTCGATCACTGATCTCGAACAGCTCGGTCGCGCCCTCGCCTCGGCGGGTGAGACGCCATCACATGCCTGTCAGTTGCTCAATTGCCCGCGCGGTACCCAGCTGCAGCAGGCGGTCGAAGATACGATTGCGCTGCTCGAGGAAACAAAAGGGGCCTTCAAGTCGAAAGCACTAGGCGACCTCCGACGTCGACTGGAGCTGCTGGTCGACCACGTGTAGTCGCGCGGCGTCATGCGTTTTTCACGCGTCCTCCCTTGCGGGATGGGCAAACGAGCGGTTATCCGATAGGAGGTGGGCGCGAACCGCTCGAAGCCACACGGCTCCGAGTCGCGCGCGGCACCTATGTACCACAGAGAAGACCGGTTTTCCGGTCGACCTTAGCGACCGAGGCACCGGCCTCGGCAGTTGAAGGCGCGCAGATCGTCCATTACGGACGACGGCGCGCTTTTTTGTTTCCACGGAGAACGATGCGGGCCGAACACATTCCACTTCTCGCCAGCCATTTTCGGGCGCTCGCCGAACCGGCGCGATTGCGTCTGTTGGCGGCGCTTCGCGCGGGCGAAATGGCGGTCAGCGAGTTAGTGACCGCCACCGGACTCGGTCAAGCGAACGCCTCGAAACACTTGAACAAGCTCTACGAGACCGGGTTCGTGACGCGACGCAAGGAGGGGCTTTTCGTGTACTATGCGCTCAACGATCGCGACATTATGAAATTGTGCGAATTAATGAGTGGCCGTATTGAGACCAACGGCACACGACGGCGGAAAAAGCTGGGCGACTGACGCCGGAGATCGTATGTTAGGACAGCCTTTCACGTCGAAGCTCCTCTTTCCGGCACGCAGCCCTCATGCACATCCAGTTCAGCGGCGCCGCTCGCGAAGTCACCGGGTCCTGCCATATTCTGCGCGTCGGTCAGCGCACCGTCCTGCTGGACTGCGGGCTGTACCAGGGTCATCGCGCGGAGAGTCGTGAGAAGAATCTCCGGCTACCGATTCCAGTCGACGAGATCGACGCCGTCATCTTGTCGCACGCGCATATCGATCACGCCGGCCGATTGCCCTTCCTGGTGAATCGAGGCTACAAGGGCACGATCTGGGCGACAGCGGCCACGCGCGATCTGTGCGCGATCATGTTGGCCGATTCGGCGAATATTCAGGAAAAAGACGCGGCCTTTCTGGAAAAACGTGGTCGTGAACATGCGGAGCCCCTGTACGGCTTGGCCGACGCGACGCGGACGCAAGACCTCATGGTGGGCATGCCGTATCACAAATGGTTCGACGTAACCGATGGCGTGCGCGCGTTGTTTGTTGACGCAGGACACATCCTGGGTTCGGCGTCGGTTGTCGTAGAACTGCGCGAGGGGAGCGACACACGGCGTCTGGTGTTTTCCGGCGACATTGGCCGCGACGGGTTGGCGATCATTCGCGACCCCGAGCCACCGACCGGTGGCGCCGACGTGATTCTCTGTGAATCCACATACGGCAATCGTGATCACGAGTCGGTGGACGATGCGCGCGAGCATCTGGCGCGCGTGGTGCGCGAGACGGCGGCGCGCGGCGGTCGCGTCTTGATCCCGGCGTTCGCGGTTGGTCGCACGCAGGAGCTGGTGTACGACCTGCATGGCCTGCAGCGCGAGGGACGAATCCCCGCGATCCCCATTGCGATCGACTCGCCGTTGGCGATCAGCGCGACGGCGGTCTTTGCTATGCACCCCGAAACGTTCGACCAGAGCGAAGCACTCGTGAAGAATGGAACGGATCTGTTCGATTTTCCGATGGTGACGTACACGCGAGCGGTGGAGGCATCGAGGGCGCTCAATACCCAACGTGGTCCGATGATCATTATCGCGGCGTCGGGGATGGTGGAATCCGGACGCATTCTGCATCACTTGAAACACGGGGCCAGCGATCCACGCAACACGATCCTGATCGTGGGATTTCAAGCCGAACACACGTTGGGGCGACGCATTGTCGAGAAGCGCCCGGTGATCAAGGTGTTTGGTGACGAGGTCGAACTCAACGCGCAGGTCGAGGTGCTGAACGGCTACAGCGCTCACGGAGACCGCACGCAATTGCGTCAGTGGCTCGGCGAGGTGCGGAGCGGTGGGGTGTCCACGGGACGCGGGTCGCCCCGTGTTCATCTGGTGCATGGCGAGCCGCCGGCGCAGGACGCGTTCACTGCGGCGTTGCAGGGCGATGGCTTTACGGTGGACGCGCCAGCGCCGGGCGAGCAGCGGCCGGTATAATTGCGGCCGCTGCCTACGATGTGACTAAGTTCCCTTCATGTCAGGTCGCGCGCCGCGTCGGAAGAGACGTATCCTGGGTCGCTTGCTGGTGCTCGCCACGACTGGTTGGCTTGCCTGTCTGGTGAGCATCATGGCGTGGTCGACGCGCAGCAGCATCGAAGTCGCCGATGCGATTGTCGTGTTGGGCGCGGCGCAGTACGGCGGCCGGCCATCGCCCGTGCTACGGGCGCGACTGGAGCATGCGATTACCCTGTGGCACTCGCGTCGCGCGCCGCGCATGGTGTTTACCGGCGGACAACGCGAGGGCGATCTGATTAGCGAGGCGGCAGCCGGTCGTCGATTTGCGATGCGTCGCGGCGTGCCCGCAGCGGCGATCCTTTTGGAGTCGACGGGTCGCACCTCACTCGAATCCATGCGCGGCGCAGTTGAGGTGTTGCGGGCGCGTGGGAATGCGACGGGCGCGCCGATGTCGGCGCGCCCGCGTGTGCTGCTGGTCAGCGACCCCTTTCACATGCTGCGACTGGATGTGCTCGCGCGGTTACATGGGCTCACGCCACTGCCGTCACCAACACGGACGAGCCCGATCTCGGCCAAGCGCTCGATTGCGATGGAGTATGTGTTTCGCGAATCGATTGCGTTACCGACCGATGTGGCAGTGATGATGTGGCGGCGGGTGCGCGAATGACGTCCGCTACGGTTTCGTGGAGCGCCTATCGTTTACGCAGCAAAGGGCCCGGGCGATCAAGACCGGCGCGTACCCGCTCATCCAGCGGGATCGGCGCAATATCGTTTTCGAGTGAAACGCCGTCACCCACGTCGCGAAAACCGAGTAACGACGAGGGAACTGAGTACGAGTCGGCAGCACCCAAAAACACCGATGTGAACCCGATATCCTGAAGCGAGCCGAGGGTCATGCGACTCAGCGGATTAACGCCGAGGTTGACAAAGCCCGTCATCAGTTCGTTGCGAAACACCGACTCGCGCCAGTGTGAATCCCTGGTGCCGGCACCGCCGGTGTTCTCCACCGGCACAGGCCGACCGGCATACGTGGCGCCGCCGAGTGTCAAGAACTGTGCAAGCGTCGTCGGGCCGGTAAAAATCGGATCAGCCCCTCCCGCATCGCTGAGCAATCCGCGGTTGGACCAGAGCGTACCGATGCCCAGGACGTGTCCGATTTCGTGGACGATCACGGCATCCAGCAGCCCGCGGACCTGAAGGTCTGCCAGATCCGCGCTGTCAAACAACATCGTACCGACGGCGGCCAGTCCTGATCCATGCAATCGGCAAAGGTTCGCGTTCCCAAGGACCATGCCCACGCCATCAATCGGGCCAATGTTGGCAAAGATGATCACATTCGAAAACGTCGTGTCGATGGCCGGCAGCCAGGATCGTCCGCAGCCGCCAGCACCCAGCGTTTGACGGGAGGTGCCGCTGCTGGAAAGAATGACAGACCGCCAACGAGCAATCGCGCGCTCGAATGCTTGTTGCTGCGGAAGACTCGGAGTGTCACCGACGTACCGAACAACGATGCCAAACGTGGACGCCACCACTCTGGCCGTAAACGTCGCGGACACGCCAACGAGCGCAGAGGTTGCGGCAACGAGGGCCGGCGTAGATGCGTTCCCAACGGTCCAGCCACCCACAAATGCATTTCCTGTGGCAGCGTCAGAGACAACGGTCCCGTTCGAGACCGTTCCGGAGTTTGGGCCAGGCGTGAACGTGACGGTCACGTTCCCAACGGGATTGCCGAACGCATCAACGACGCGCACGCCCGGCGCGACGCTCACGGGCGCCTCAGCGATCACATCTTGCGCATCGCCAGCAACCTTCACGAGATTCGCTGCCGGTCCTGCCACGGCGGTCGCTGAAAACGACGTCTGTGAAACATTTGTTGCTGTTGCGCGCGCCAGCTGCTGTCCAACACCGGTTCCCAGTTTCCAGGCACCGGCCGTGGCTACACCGTTCTGGTTCGTGGTTTGCGATGCGCCCTCCATCACACCGCCGCCGGTTGAGACGGCGAACGTGACAGCCACACCGGACACCACATTGCCGAAGACATCTTCAGCGCGTACGGAGGGTGGTTGGGGCACGTTGCTGTTCACCGTGCTCTGTTGCGTGACGGCACTGAGACGCGTGAAGCCAGCGGCGGGCCCCGGCGCGACCTGTGCCGTGAAGATGATCGGTGCGACACCGTCGGCGGTGGCCGTAAGCGTCTGCGCTCCCGCGACGGTCCCGAGCGTCCATCCACCCGAGAGCGCGACGCCAGCGGGGTCGGTGAGTGTGGAATCATTGGCTACGCCACCACTCCCCGTCGCCACGCGCCAGCGCACGCGCAGCCCCTGGATGCCTTTCCCCTTGGCGTCGAGGATCTGCACTTGCGGAGCGACCGGAACATCAGTCGCAACGACGCCGGTGAGTTGGACGGCAGCGGTTCCCGACGGTTTGAAGGTCGTCGGGACTTGTGGATCGTCACCGCCGCACGCTTGAACAAGACAGGCGACCGCAACGCCGGTGAATACGCGCTGCATTGCGGGGAATCGGTGCAAACGAGACATTGGCGAGGGTTCTGGATGGAAAGAACAGTGAAGTAGGGTTACCGCTTTGCTGCGTCCACGATCAATATTGTCTGATGCGCATCCCTGTCGAGAGCTACCGCCTCCCGAATGGCCTGCATGTGGTGCTTTCTGAAGATCACACAGCGCCTATCGTTGCGGTCAATCTGTGGTACCACGTCGGTTCGGCCAATGAACGGCTTGAACGGACCGGCTTTGCCCACCTGTTCGAGCACATGCTCTTTCAGGGGTCCGAGAACGTTCGGGCCAACGAGCACTTCGAACTTGTTCAGCGCGCTGGCGGCACGCTCAACGGTTCGACCTGGCTGGACCGTACCAACTACTACGAGACACTGCCGTCAAACCAACTGGCGATCGCCCTCTGGCTTGAAGCGGACCGCATGGGCCGATACCTCCCAGGATTAACACAGGAGAAGCTCGACACCCAACGCGATGTCGTCAAGAACGAACGGCGCTGGTCGGTCGACAATCAGCCCTATGGCACGTGGTGGGAAAAGCTCCCCGCGCTCTGTTTCCCCGAAGGCCACCCCTTCAATCACTCGTTGATTGGGTCGATGGAGCATCTCTCCGACGCGGCCTTGGATGACGTCGCCGACTTCTTTCGCACGTACTACACGCCAAACAACGCGGTGTTGACCGTGGCGGGTGATCTGGATCACGAACAGGCGAAGCGGTGGATCGAGGAGTACTTCGGTCCCATCGCGCCCGGTGGACCGCGTCCGCCGCTGCGCGACATGACCGTTCCGGCCACCTTCGGCACAACACTGCGCGAAGTGGTGACGGACGCGATTGCGTTGCCGCGCGTGTTCGTTGCCTGTCGCACGCCGGTGTTCGGCAGCGATGGCTACTATGCCGCGAGCCTCGCTGCCGCCGTGCTGGGGCTGCGCACGGGCAGTCGTCTGGAGCAGTCGCTGGTGCGCACGCAACGCGTCGCGTCGTCGGCAAGCGCGTTCACCTATGACCTGGCGAAGGGCAGCGATTTGTTGATCGTCGATGCGACCGCCCACGGTGACGTCAGCGTCGAACGGCTGGAAGCGGCGGTGTTGGCCGAGTTGGACCGTATTCACGAGCACGGCGTAACGGAGGCCGAAGTGGCCCGCGCCCGCGCCCTGATCGAGACCAGTTTTGTGATGAGCTTGCAATCCGCAGCGGAGCGCGCTGATCAGCTGTCGCGTTTCGCGACCTACTTCGGCGACGCCCAATTGGCCAATGAGCAAGTTGCGCGCTACCAAGCGGTGACGGCCGCCGATGTATCGCGCCTTGCGCGTGAACGACTGGGGCCAGACAATCGGGCGCTCCTGGTGTATGTGCCAGCCCCCGAAGATGCAGCCGATGCAGACGATCACACAACCGCACCGGCAAATATGGCGGTAAGCGCGTGAGCGACTCTGTAGCGTCGCCACCATCGGCACTGCCAACCGCTCCCGCTCGTCCGGGCGCTGGAACAGCGCGTTCCTATCGGTTTCCGAATTTCCAGACGCGCATTCTGTCGAACGGATTGCGGATCGTTGTGGCGCCGATTCATGCCTATCCGGTGGTCACGATTCTCGCGGTGGTTGAGGCCGGCGCAACGCGCGACCCGCGCGATGTGGAAGGGGTCGCGCAACTGGCCACGCGTGCGCTCAACGAAGGGACGCGCACGATGAACGCGTTCGAGCTCGCGCAACGCCTGGAAATGTTGGGCAGCACGCTCGACACGGGGGCCGATTGGGATTCGGCCATTGTGCAGCTCACGGCACTCTCCTCGCGCGTCGAAGATGGGTTTACCGTGCTGGCGGAAGTGTTGCGCGAACCGGCCTTTCCCGAGCATGAACTGGAGCGCATGCGCGCCGAGCGGTTGTCTGATCTCGCGCAATTGCGCGCCGAACCGCGCGGACTTGCCGACGTCTTCTTCTCACGGCTGCTGTACAAGGCTGAGTCCCGCTTCGCCCGTCTGGCCGGCGGCGATGAACAGAGCATTGAGCGCGTCACGCGCGACCGCGTGGTGGCCTATCATGCGTCCTTCTACCGGCCGAACGCGACCGCCTTGATGATCTCAGGCGACATCACGGTCGAAGAGGCCGTCCGACACGCGTCACGATGCCTCGGCGATTGGCAGGGCACTGCCCCCGAGGTGACCGAACCCGTTGACACGCAGCGGTTCACCGATGCGCGCGTCCACATCGTTCACAAAGCGGACGCCCCGCAGTCCGAGTTGCGCGTGGGACATGTGGCGGTGCCGCGCCTACATGAGGACTACTTCCCGCTGGTGGTCATGAACGCGATCCTCGGCGGCCTCTTTTCCTCTCGGTTGAATCTCAACCTGCGCGAGGAGCACGCCTACACCTATGGCGCACACTCGGCGTTCGATTGGCGTCGCGCGGCCAGCCCGTTCGAAATCTCCACCGCTGTCGAGACCGCCGTCACGACGGACGCCTTGCGCGAAATCACCAAGGAGTTTGGGCGCATTCGCGACGGCGTGGTATCGGACGATGAGTTATCGCTGGCGACCAGCTATCTGATTGGTGTGTTTCCCATCCGCTTCGAAACCACCGCGGAGGTCGCGGGTGGACTGGCCAACGTCGAGATCTTCCGTCTGCCCACGAACTACTTCGATACGTATCGCGACCGCGTGCGGGCGGTCACAGTACAGGAGGTCTTGCGCGTGGCGCGCATCCATCTGGATCCGTCACGATTGCAGGTGGTCGTGGTTGGTGACGCGCGGGCGATTGAAGAACCACTGGCGGCGCTTGGCGTTGGGCCGGTGACCGTGTACGATCCGTCCGATAGCGATTCGTCCGATAGCGATTCGTCCGATAGCGATTCGTCCGATAGCGATGCGCCGGGTGATACGCCTGCGCTGCCCGCCGATCGACCGTCCTGATTGTCCCTTATCCAGACCCCGTGCCTGCAAAGACGACGCGTCACCCTGTTGTGAAAAAGGCCGCAAAAAAAGCAACGACGAAAAAATCCTCAATCAAGACGCCGGTCTACGAAGTTCGTCGTTCGCGCATTCAAGGTCGCGGCGCCTTCGCCATTCGTGCCATTCGCAAAGGACAGCGCATTGATGAGTACATTGGCCAGAAAATTTCGCACGAAGAAGCTGATCGCCGATACGACGATAACGACGGTCGGCACCACACCTTTTTGTTCGTGCTGGATGATGACACCGTACTCGATGCGCGATACGGTGGCACCGACACGCGCTTTCTGAATCACTCCTGCACGCCGAACTGCGAATCCGTGATCGAGAACGATCGGGTGTGGATCAAAGCCATCACCGCGATCAAGCCGGAGACCGAATTGGTTTACGACTATCGCTTTGACTGGCAGGACGAGTTTGAGCCTGAGGATGTCCGCTACTACGCGTGTCGCTGTGGCACGCCAAAGTGTCGTGGCACGATCTTGATGGTGCCGCGTTATCTCAAAGAGACCGCGCGTGAATGGCTGGCCGGCCACGATGTGCCGAAGCCGCCGAAGCCTCGCAAAAAGGCACGTCCCTCGGCGAAGGCACCGTCTGGCATCAAGAAAAAGACCACCAAGCAGACCACCACCAAGCAGACCCGGAAGAAGGCCGCGAGATGACGCAGCTGGGGAAGGTGTCGAGTACGCGCGCCTATAGCGGACGGGTGATCTCCCTCGACGTCGACGAGGTGCGTTTTCCCGACGGATCGATAGGCTCGCTCGAGATGATTCGCCATCCCGGCGCCAGTGCCGTTGTCCCTTTGCTCGACGCCGACGCCGACGACCCCACCGTCGTGCTCATTCGCCAGTACCGGTATGCGGCGGATGGCTACCTCTATGAAATCCCGGCGGGCCGATTGGACGCCGGAGAATCGCCAATGGAATGCGCCCATCGCGAGCTGGCCGAGGAAACCGGATACCGGGCGACGCGTGTCGAACAGCTGTTCACCATGTTCACGACCCCCGGCTTCACCGACGAGAAGATCCACCTGTTTCTGGCCACCGGACTGACAATGGGTGAGTCAGCTCGCGAGGCCGACGAATTCCTGGAAATTGTGCCAACCAAGCTGTCGCGGGCGCTGTCCATGATTGAACTGGGGGAGATCCAGGATGCCAAAACGGCCCTCGCGCTCCTGTACGCGGCAGGATTTCGCTTGGGCTGAGCTCGCTCAAGACAGGGTACTGTCCTCTCAAAGTGTCCCTTTTTCGGGAAACGAGATCCACTGCGGGTTGGCGAGCGTACAAGGAGACACGCCGCACAGAACTTGTAACTCTTTTGCCCGTATATATTTGGCGAAACGAGTTCCGAAAAGTTCCGTAGGGTTCCCTGCGGCACGCGATGTGCTAGGTAGAGGGATGTGTGGCACGATGAGCTGCCGGAACGTCCGGTCGCCGCCGAGGTTGCGCCGTGAACTTTTGTTCACGTCACTGCAGGAGGAGGGCTTCACTGATGGCACACGTCGCTCATACGCTCACAACGCTGTCCCCGTCGGTGCCGGTGCGCGAACATCTACGCACGCTCGAAGACGGCGAGGTAGTGTCGTCGTTTCTTGCTGGCGAGGAGCGCGCGTTTGAAGAGCTCGTTGACCGATACCAGCGTCGCCTGCTGAACTTCGTCTATCGCACAATCGGTGATCGCGACCGCGCCGAGGATCTGGTGCAGGAAGTCTTCATCCGGGTGTACCGCCACATCGGACGCTTCGATCGCTCGAAGAAGTTTTCCACGTGGATATATACGATCGCCTCGAATCTGGCCAAGAACGAGCTGCGCAATCGATCGCGCAATCCGTTGGTGCTGTTCCAAACGATCAAGGCCAAGTTCGAAGACGAAGAGCGCCCGCTACAGTTCGAAGACGTGCATACGCGCCCGGACGACCTGTTCCGCAAGCGCCATCTACGCGAGATGGTCGAGTCGTCTGTATCGCAGCTGCCGGCACACCACCGCGAGGTGTTCGTGCTTCGCGAGCTGGAGGGCAAGTCGTACGAGGAGATCGCCGAGATTACCGGCGTAAATCTCGGGACGGTCAAGTCCCGCCTGAACCGGGCGCGTACCGCTTTTGCAGACATCATCGCGCCATTGGTTCGCTAGAGCCCGAGCGCACGCGCCCACCGCGATCGCATCAAATACCCTCCGCCGGGATTGCCTCGGCGGGGGGTTGTGCGTATTCGTAGTATCCGCTGGCGCTCCCGGGTCGGAACCGGACTTGGCGCGGCGGGTACCTCAGCGATGTCTGCCTGAACGGATCACTCAACCGGTGACCCACGTGGGCGTGTCTTTCTCGAACCGCAACCGATGCCGCAGTCGATGGGTCTGATGGACTGTCGTAGTTTCCGAAAGCATCACTTCGCGTATCTCGACGATACGCTGTCGGGTGATGACATGGCCGCGGCGCAGCGGCACATCCTGTCGTGTGACGGGTGCGCGGCGCACGATACGTTGGTGCGTCGCTCGCTGATGATGGCGAAGAGCATGCCCACGATCGAGCCGTCGGCCGCCTTTCAGCAGAAGCTCAAAGCGCGTTTGGCTGAGTGTCGTGAAGAGCGTGCGGCCATGCATGCGGGCGCGGCGACCGCACTGCGTATGGACGCCGAGGTCGTTCCTTTCACCGAGCATCGCGCTGGATGGTTTACGCCGCGCGCCTTGGCCGCGATTGCGGCGAGCGCGGTCGTTGGCACGCTGGTATGGCGCGGCACCACGGGACAGACTGTGCCGGTGGTGGCCATGGAGCCTGTGATCGCCTCAGCGCCAGCCCGCCCTGAAGTGCGCTATGTGTCTCCCGCGTTGCTGCAAGCGATGGCCACCGGAAATCCAGTATGGCCTGCCACCGTGGTGATTGAGGAAGCGTCATCGGGCGGTTTGGTGAATGTCGGCTACTCAATGACACAGGAAGATCGGTAGGGTCCACAGAGTGGCTCGGCGCGATATGTTTCGCCGTATGTCGCTGCCCTATTGCTCGTCGTCGCCGCACCCATGAATCGCGAAGCGTCACCCTTGCGCGTAGTGCAGGCGGCCGTGCAGTCGCGCGCGTTTGCACCGGTGTACTACCTGTTCGGTGACGACGATTATTTGAAGGATGCGGCGGTAAAGGATCTGTTGGATGCGGCGATCGATCCGTCCACGCGCGACTTCAACTGCGAGATCCGTCGTGGCAGCGATCTTGATGCGGAAGCGGTGAGCAGCCTGCTTGCCACCCCACCAATGTTGGCCGAGCGGCGTGCGGTCGTGATTCGCGATGTGACGACGCTCAAGAAGGCCGCTCGCGGACAGTTGGATCGATATCTCGCGCGGCCGGCGAGTGATACGCTGGTGTTGCTCACAAGCCCAGCAGGCACCAAAGCCGATCCGGCGCTGGTGCAGACATCGATCGCGCTCGAGTATGAACCACTGTCACCGGAACGCGTTCGCAAGTGGATTCCCCATCACGCGCAGACGGCTTTGAAGATCGCGATCGCCGAAGATGCCGCGCAGTTGATGCAGCAGGCCGTCGGGAACGACCTGCAGCTCCTGGCGGCCGAACTCGATAAATGTGCGAGTTACGCACTCGGTGTGCATCATGGGCAACCGACGCCGATGATCGATGCGGAGGCCGTGACGGCGGTCGTTGGCGTGCGACGCGGCGAAACGACCAGCGATCTGCTGGACGCTGTGGCGCGTCAGGACGCGGCGGCGGCAATCACGTTGGTAGGGCATGTGTTAGGGCAACCCAAGGTGACCGGCGTGCAAATCGTGATGATGCTGAGCACGCAAGCGTTTGCCTTGTCGTTCGGTCGTGCGCGACGTGATTCCGGGGTGTCTACCAACATGCTGCCGAAGGAATATTTTGCGTTCCTGAAAGCGACGAACGGATATCCCGGTCGTCCGTGGGGCGAAGCGGCGTCGGCGTGGACAAAGGTGACCGATCAATGGAGTGCCGCCGCGTGTGAACGCGCCCTCGCGTTGTTGCTGGACGCAGATATCGCTTTGAAGGAGACTACGGTGTCGACGGTTGAACAAACGCTGATGTCGTTGGTGCTGTCGCTGTGTGCGTTGCGTGCGCCGAAACGCAGGGCGGCGTAATGCCCTGTGACGTAGTGCCCTGTGACGTGACGCCTCGGGACTTTATGCCGCGTAGCATGCGTGGCGCGTTGGCGGCCATCATGTGTGTTGGTGTGATGGCCACACGTGCGGAGGCACAGCTTTCGGGCGCTGTGTCGCAGACGGTTGCGCGCGCGCGCGGGCTGTTGGATAGCGGCAAGGGCGACAGCGCACGCTTCGTGCTGGACTCGCTGGTCACGCACGTTGACGCGGGATCGGAGGATCTAGCGGAATCGCTCTTTTGGCGTGCGGCACTAAGTGAGAATACGAGCGAGGCGGCGCGCGATTGGAAGCGCATGGTGCTCGATATCCCGTTTTCGCCACGCGTCCCTGATGCGCTCCTGCGGCTTGGCGAACTGGATTTACTGCGCGGGCGGACCACCGAAGCGCGGGCGTATCTCTCTCGCATTTTGCTTGACTATGCAGACTCGCCGCAGCGTGTGCAGTCCATGATCTGGATCGCGCGTAGCCACTTTGATGATCGCAATCCGGCGAAGGCGTGCGAAACGACCGATGCGCTGCGCGACATGGGTGTGCCGGAAGGAGAACTCACACTGCAGGTTGGAGAACTGCGGGCGAGATGCAAGACTGCGGGCACGGCACCTGCGGGAGGGGGGACTGCACCTGCGGGGGGAGGAACGGCACCTGCGGGTGGAGGAACCGCACCTGCAGGGGTAGTGCCCCCACCCGCAGGTGCAGGCACCCCACCCGCAGGTGCCGTGCCCGCACCCGCAAGTGCAGTTCCCGCCTTCAGCGTCCAAGTCGCGGCGTACGATACGCGCGCGCAGGCTGCGGCACTCGTTGCGCGGTTGGCGAAGCGTGGGATCAAGGCGCGTGTCGATGGCGATCGCAAACCCTTCCGTGTTCGTGCGGGGCGCTTTGCATCGCGTGCAGACGCGGCGGCGCTGTTGGCTCGGCTCAGGAAACAAGGCCAAAGCGGATTTGTTGCGGAGCTCACGCCATGAGCGGAGCGGCCACACCGCTGATGCAGCAGTATCGAGAGATCAAGGCGCGACATCAGGATGCGATCTTGTTCTTTCGTATGGGCGACTTTTACGAAATGTTTTACGAGGACGCCGAAACGGCGTCGCGCGTGCTGGGGCTCACGTTAACGGCGCGCAACAATGGCGGCGCGGCGGAAGTGCCGTTGGCGGGCATTCCGGTGAAGGCGGCGGCGGAATATTTGCGCAGACTGGTGGGTCAGGGGCATCGCGTAGCGGTGTGCGAGCAAGTCGAAGATCCCAAACTCGCGAAGGGATTGGTTCGTCGTGAGGTTGTGGAAACGATCACGCCGGGCGCGGTGTTCGCGGACGATCTGCTGGATGGGGCGCGTGCCAACTATGTGTGCGCGATCGCGACGGGACGCGAGACGGCGCGCGATGGTGATCGGACGCAGATCGGATTTGCGGCGGCGGATTTGTCGACGGGTGAGTTGCGACTGGCCATCGTATCGCTCGGTGATGCACCGGCGGTTTTGGCGCGGCTGGCGCCGCGTGAACTGCTCACGGTGCGTGGTGAAGACGACACGCTTGCGCCCACGTTGCGTACTGCGGAGCACGCGTTGGTGACGGAGCGTGAACCGTGGGAATTCGACGCGCAGATGGCGGCCGATGAGCTTACGCGACATTTCGACGTGCGCGGACTGGATGGCTTTGGTCTTGGTGCCACCGACGGCGCGGCGATCGGGGCGGCCGGTGCGTTGCTGCGCTATTTGCGCGAATTGCAGCCTGGAGGTTTGCCGCACCTTGCGCGCCCCATCATTGAACGTCCCGGTGGCGTTATGCCGCTGGACGAGATGACGCGCCGCAACCTCGAGCTTGTTGAATCGCTGCGCGGTGGTGAGCTGGCGGGCACGTTGTTGTCGGTCATGGATCGCACCGCGACGCCCATGGGTCAACGTTTGCTGCGACAGTGGTTGTTGGCGCCGCTCATGGAGCGTGACGCGATCGAGCAGCGCTTGGACGCAGTGACGGTGTTGGTGCGCGATGCGGTGGGGCGTGCGGCGTTGCGCGAAGCGCTCGATGGCGTGCGCGACATCGAGCGATTGGCGAGTAAGGCCGCCGCGGGACGTGCCACGCCTCGTGAACTGCGTGCGCTGGGGGATTCGCTGTCGCGGTTGCCGAATGTGGATCGTGCGGCGCGCGCTGTGCGTGATCATTTGCGCCAGGGCTCGGCACATGGCGGGGTGTTGGGGCAGTTGCTGGCCGAGTGGGATAACGGTGCTGAGTGCGCTGAACGACTGACGCGGATGTTGGTGGAGCGTCCGCCGTTGGCGATTGGTGATGAAGACACCATCGCGCTGGGGATTGACGCCGAGTTGGACGAGCTGCGTGCGCTGCGCGATGGTGGCAAGGATGCAATCGCGACGATTCAGTCTGTGGAGCGGGCGCGCACCGGTATCTCGTCACTCAAGGTCGGTTTTAACCGCGTGTTCGGGTACTATCTCGAGATTTCGAACGCCAACAAGCACCTGGTACCTGATGACTATCAGCGTCGACAAACGCTGACCGGTGCCGAACGGTACGTCACGCCAGCGCTCAAGATCTACGAAGAGAAGGTGCTGACGGCAGCCGATCGTATTGAGACGCGCGAACGGGAGCTCTTTGAGGCACTCCGTGCGGAGGCGGGTTTGGCGATCGCGCGGTGGCAGGCGGTGGCGCGGCGCGTGGCGACGATCGATGTGTTGAGCGCGTTTGCAGAAGTCGCCGAGCGTGAGCAGTACACGCGACCGGAATTGCACGACGCGTTTGATATGGAGATTGTGGGCGGGCGACATCCGGTGGTGGAGCGGATGATGGCGCGCGAGAAGTTTATCCCCAACGATCTTGTGCTCACGCACGATGCGCGATTGATCGTGTTGACCGGCCCGAACATGGCCGGCAAGAGCACCATCCTGCGCCAGATTGGGTTGATCCAGTTGATGGCGCAAGTCGGCGCGTACGTACCGGCGCGTCGTGCGCGATTGCCCATCGTCGACCGGTTGTTTACGCGCGTCGGGGCGAGCGACAATCTGGTGCGTGGACAAAGTACGTTCATGGTCGAGATGAGCGAGACCAGTGCGATCTTGCACACAGCGTCGTCACGGTCGTTGGTGCTGCTCGATGAGATAGGGCGCGGCACAAGCACGTACGATGGTGTGTCGATTGCGTGGAGTGTGAGCGAACATTTGCACGATGCTATTGGCTGCAAGACCGTGTTCGCGACGCACTATCATGAACTCACGCAGTTGGCGAACGAGTTGCCTGCAGTGCGCAACTTC
>Ga0105048_10007058_pt1 | contig 18084 bp, 19 predicted proteins | sample MAT05_FD_78382 | JGI IMG/M metagenome (GOLD analysis project Ga0105048, IMG submission 78382) | Freshwater microbial communities from Lake Fryxell liftoff mats and glacier meltwater in Antarctica - MAT-05 | ecosystem: Environmental > Aquatic > Freshwater > Ice > Liftoff microbial mat | place...
CAGTACCTCAGTGCGCGCGTGCGCCGCTGAATGTGACACCACCCGAGCGCCGACCGTTGCAGAACGGAGTTCGCGCCGTCGTCGAGACTCGAACAGCCCTACAGCGCCGGCCGACATCATCAGCGCAGCACCGAGCCCAGCTGCATAGGGCAGAAAGCCTCGTGATTCCGAAGCTGGCCCGGCGAAGGACGGTAAGTTGGCGGTGGCCGCAGCAGGCTCCACGACGTTCGGCAGCGGCGCGTCGCGAGGAGCTTCGGCCGGTGCCTCGATCGTCGACGGAAACCGAAAGATCACGTCGGGCAGCGCGACCTCGGGACGTTGTACATCCACCGATGAGTCGACAACGGGCTGCGGTTCCTCAGCGACGGGAGCCACGGCCAGTGGTGCACCGCCGACGGTGGTGAACACAACGAGCTCGCCAGGAAGGATGAGCGCGGGATCCCGATGGCCGAGGAGTTCGTGGTTCATCGAGATCAATGACTCGGTGTACTCGAACACCTCATGGTCAGTGGCATCACGCTCCCACGAACGAGTGAGGTGATCGTCTGCGATCGCCCAGTACGAGTCACCGCTCACCACCTCGTGTGCCGGACCGAACGGCGTCTGCACGAGATGGTCCTCTGGAAGCTCGACTTCCATTCCGGCTGGAAACACACCGCCCTGCCACGCCATCCCATCAGGGCCGAGCCGACCGAGGTTGAGCTCGATGATCGATTCGCGCAACTCGGCGCGACCGAGCATCGCGGCGAGCGAGAAGGGCGTCTCGCGCCCGACCGCCAGATGCGTAGGCGCGATTGCGGTGCGCGAGGCGGCCGTCGGTGAACTTGCCGTCACCGCAACGGAGACGGGCCGTACCACCGTCGGCGAGATCGTTGCCCGCGCCAGCGGGACGAAGCTGCCAAACGTCGCCGTGGCTGTCACCGACGAGACCATGATGAACCGCACCAACGCCCGGACAGCACCCGAAGGGCCAGGGGGAAGCGGCGCCAATCGTGTACCAGTCCGACCGGCTCGCCAAGCAACGACGTGCCAGAGCTCAGCCAATGCAGTGGCCGCGAACCAGAGCCAGAGGCCTGCAAACACGGCCGCCCCGATACGCACCACCAAGTCACCGGAGACCTGACGGGACTGCCATGCGTTGCGTAACTCATCAGCACCCGGAAGGGGCACGCCGATCAGCCTGAACACAGCCACAGGCACACCGACGAGTACCACCGCCAGCATCAGGAACGCCAGCAACCGAAGCATCGCTCGCGAGAATCGCGTCATGTTTCGTCCTCCATTTTCGTCTGTTCGTTCGCTGTGCTCATTCGGTGTAGGTCACCCGGGCGGTACCCGAGGCCTGCACGGTCACGGTCTCCTGTCCGCCGAGGATCAGGAAGATCGTGTCCCTGCGCTCGACGATCGTCACGGTGACGAAATCGGCGCCCACTACGACTCGCACATCGCCAGCGGGTATCCCGGCGCGGTCGGCGTAGCTGATGGCTGCACTGCGGGCAGTGTCTCGGTCGAAGCCGGTGACGGGCGTTGCGGTCGCCACCGCCGCCCTGGCTGCCGCCTCCGCGGTGTTCGACGCGTGGCGGCGAGCGACCATCGCACGGCCCCCGTCCACGACAAGACCCGCACCGCCCAGCGCCATCACGAGGAGGATGACCATGACGACCGAGATCACGCCACTGTCGTGTTCGCGCCTGGTCATCGCTGATACCGATCAATCGGCTGGGTGTCGCTCATGGCCACGGTTCGAGAACCGGGCGCCCACACACCCGAGAGCGATTGGTTGTCCACGGTGCACGACACCCGCACCGTGACGGAACCCCCCTGCCACGCACCCGTTGTCGATGGCACCCACGTCACCCGAACTCCAGCGCCGCCGTCACATCGAGTGCTCAGCGAGGAGGTCGCGACCACATCCTCTGCGGCTCGTTGTGCCAGCGCCGAGGTGGGTGCCTGCGAGGCAGCGCGCGCGGCGGCCTGGGCCGTATTGGTCACCTCGACGCCCGCTGCCTGCATTCGGCCGACGAACCCGAGGAACAACACCGCGACGAGACAGAAGATCAGCAGGTACATCATCTCGACAGGAGTCGCGATGCCCTCCTCGCCGCGCAGCGATCGGCTCACGTCATGCCTCCTTCGGAGCGGTCTCGGTGGCCCGAGCACGAAAGCCCAGCGCGTTGCCCAAGACGCCGGGCGTTCCACCCGACACGGTCACAGTGACGACTGCCCCGTCTGTGCAAGTCACGATGACATCGTCGGCCCATGCGCCTGCCGTTCTCGCCACTGCCGCCTGCGCGGCTGCGACACCATCGGCACAGCTGCCGTCGAAGGCCGCGGCCACGCGAGCGCCCTCAGCCGCAGCATCATCGAGCACGTTGCGCGCATGCCAGTACGTGGCCGCTTCGAACACCAGCAGCATTGCGAAGATCACCAACACGAGCCCGAACAGCATCTCGATCGAGACGTCGACCGCGCCACGATCGCGAGACGTGGAACCGCCGCCTCGACGATCGGTGGCGCGACGACGTTCGAAGGACATGGCTCTACGGCGCAATCGGATCGGGAACGTTGTCCTTGGCTTGGTTGAACTTCGCCATGAAGAACGCTGTTGCCGCAATGGCCACGACGATCCCGACGGCGAGCCAGATCATTTTGGTGACGGCCTCATCGACACCGTCTTCTTCGTGACGTGCGTTCCACGCATGCCAGGTTCTTGTGCGCAGGTCGCCGTAGGCCACCTGGACCCACACCGCCAATGGAAGCAGTTGTTCGTTCATCCGCCGATCCCTTTCGTCTTGCTTGCTGTTGATTGTTGATGTGCACCGCGGCAGGGGTGCCCTGTCGTCGCTACCCGCCGAACGCTGCGCTGATGCGTTGCGCCAATGGGTATGCCAAGAACACGATCGTGGTGACCACGAAACCGATGGTTGGACCGGAGAGGTTCGCGTTGGCCTTGTCGGCTTCGCGCTCCAATTCATCCAGCGCCTTTGCGCGCATCGAGGACGCCAGCGACGAGACGGTGTCGCTGATCGACACGCCTTGAAGCCCCTGTCGCTCGATCGAGGCAGCGAACTCGCTGAGCTCGCGCACACCGAACTTGCGACCAAATTCATCGAGCGCCTCCCACACCGGCACGCCGCGTTGAGGTGCAGTGTTCAGTTCTTCGCGAAGCGCATCGAACGCGTCACTCGAGCCGACGGCGAGGGCAAACCGAATCGCTTCCTCCACACTCTGATCCGTCGTCAGCCCGACGGCGACAAGCTGCACGAAGTCGTTGGCCGCCTGCCGCAACTCGCGATTGCGGCGCTCGATCTTGCTGGAGATGTCGCTGATGGCGACCCAGCCCGCCAACATCGTCAACACCACCACCAACACCGGCCAGATCGGCGACAGCGGCAACAGGCCGAGCGCCGTCAGCGCAGCAGTGGCGCTCACAGTCGCGAACAACATGATGCCCGCCGACGTGGCCACGCGGGTAACGACGTCTGCCGGCGTCAGACCGAGAACCTCCAGCCCGATGCCGAAGTGACGCATAGCCCAGCGGCCCGGCGCGCCAGCCGCGAGCGAGTCGGTCCAACGCGCACGCTGGGGACGCGAAAGCTGGACGACGAGTCCGCTGCCATACATACGGTGGCGCGCCGCTGCGAGCGACCGAGGCGCCCGCTGCAACGAGCGCACCATGCACCACGATCCACCTGCCACGAGCAGGCCGACCAACGCGCCGATCTCCAAAGGGTTCATCTCGCCGGCACCGCCGAACCAACGATTCGATAGCGCTGCGGCAGGTCGTACCGGCACAGCGAGCGCAGCCACAGCACGCATCCCAACCACATCCCCAACGGCAGCAGCAACACCACTTGACCGACGGCCGTGTCGTACGGGGTCAACAGATCGCCCCCGACGAACCGCAGATACGCGATCAGGAGGCCGCCAATGACGACCAGTCGCTTCATGCTGGACTGGTACACCGCACGGGTTCTGTCGATGCGCTCGCGCGCCGTCACCTCGTCACGGGCGGCAGCCGCCAAGGCACTCACCGTTCCGTACAGACGGCCGGCGCTGGTGGACCCGCCGATCACCAGTCGAATCGCGGCGACTGCGGCATCGGCCGTCGGGTGCGCCAGATCCTCGGCGAGATCAGCCAACGCGTCCTCCGTTCGGAAGCCCTGCCGGCGGCGAAGAGCGAACGTACGGAGCGGCTCGGCGATGGCGTCGGGGGGACGGAGAGCAACCTGTTCCAACGCCTCCTCCGCACCGATTGCCGAGCCGCGCAACGTGTCACGCAAGTCCTCCAGCCACTTGGCGATTCCTTCGATGCGCGTGCGCTCTTCGTCCGCTCTGGTGTCGTGCAGCAGCCGCCCCCAGACCACGATGAGGAGGCCGACGAGCAGAGCCAGCATCAGCCAGCGCGAGGCCAGCAGGACGAGGACGCCGCCCGCGAGACCCACGGCAATTCGGTTGCCGCTGATGCCTGCCAGTAGCGACGGAGTCGAAGCCGACGCAGCATTGTGCCGCGGCGGAGCAACGGCACGCAGAACAGCCAAGAGCGCTCCGAGGAGCAATATGCACACGGCGAACGCAACGGCGCTGGGAGGAAGGGTGGCGGTCATGGTCAGATCCCTTGCCGTTGGCCCACGACCGCAGCGTTCACGCCGAGTCCCGAACGCAGCGGCCGGTGCGTATCACCGGTGGTGTGCCACCACTCCGTGGAGAACTCTGGTGTGGCCGCAGCGAGCCGATCGAGCATCGGCCGTTGTGGTTCTGCGGCTGGGCGGGCCCGTCGATCCGCAGCGTCGGGACGCCCGCAGAAGAGACGATGCATGATGAAACGCGCTCCGTCCTCCTCCACCGATGGCGAGACGATCTCGGTCACGTAGCGGCCAGCGCGATTGTCGCCGGTGACGTGCACGACGAGGTCGACGCTGCGGTAGACCTGCCATCGGGCCATCTTCAGGTCGATGCCATTGTGATACGCGATCAGTTCCGCAAGCCGTTCGACACCGTCCTTGGCGCTGCCGCCGTGCACGGTGGCCATCGCGCCCTGGCCGATCGACATCGCCTGCACGAGTGCGCCGCCCTCACCACCGCGCACTTCGCCGACGACGATCCAATCGGCGCGTGTTCGAACGGCGGGAACCATCATGTCGTGGCACGAGATCCCGACCCCATCGCTCGTGCTCGGGACCCGCGACTGATAGGCGTGCACATATCGGTGGCGGCCCATGTTGGCGATGTTCAACTCGAAGTCGGTTTCGACCGTGACGATCACATCGTGTTCGTCCACTGCTGCGACCAACGATCGAAGCACGGTCGTCTTTCCGGACCCCATTCGACCGCAGACGACGATGTTCATGTCGGCCGCGATAGCCGCGTGCAGCAACGCAACTGCGCCTTGGTCGAGCATCCCGCGATCGGCCAGGTCCGACAGGGTCATTCCGAACACGGCAGCCCGGCGGATCGTCACCAGCGGACGCTGCACGACGTCGAAGCCTTCGCCGTGAAACCGAACGCCTGGCTCCAGCTCGAGGTCGACGAATGGGTTCTCGCGATTGAAGGGACGACGGCGTGAGGTGGCGGTGTCGTAGATGATCCGCTCCAGGTCGCGATCGCGGCGAACCAAAGGCGGCAACAGCTGACGTGTGCCGTCGCTTCGCTCCACGCGCACATGGTCCGCTCCGAACACCAACACGTCGGTGACCTGGGGATCGCGTAGCACTGTCAGCAGGCGCGGCAGCCCGAAGATCTCCGAGATCACCAGATCGACAACGGCCGTGTGCTCCGCTCCGTCGAGCGGCGCTTGGCGTGCCGTCACTCGCTGGTGCTCCAGCTCCGGCAGCACGACTCGCTCGAGCACGTCTCGCGTCATTTCCTCACGCAATTCGCGTTCGCTCGCCGTTTCGTCGCGACCGGGTATGGGCAGCCGGTCACCCCACTGACGGCGAAGCTCTATGACCAAGCCGTCCATCTCGTCATCGGTCATCATCGGACCACTGCCTCGGGAGCGGTCAACTCGAGCACCATCTGGTTGACGGCACCCATCAGTGAGCTGCGCCGCAACCGACGATCGCTGGCTGCCGCGCCTCGGTGTACGAGGTCGACAGTCGACGGCTCCCATGGCAGCCAGCCGGCGCACTGCGCGTCGAGATCCGTCTGCAGCGTCGTCCTCGCGAGCGCGATGCCTGTCGGCGAGTCGACGAACACGATGCGAGCGGAAGTGTCGAGCAGACCTGGGTCGGCGGGTGACACCCGGCCCGCAGCGCGGACCCACTCGGCTGCAGCGACTGCCGAGCTGACCTCCGGCGACGACACGAGGACGACCACGTCGGCTTGCGCGAGCACTGGCCAGACGGGGCTGCCCGCACGGACCGTGCCGACGTCGATCACAACCGAGCCGGGCAGGTCTCGTAGTGCTGGCGCCCACGGCACGCGCGGCTGGTGGCACGCGAAGGCACGAAACGGATCGGCGGGGCCGAGAACGATGTGGAGGCTGGCGTTGACATGCGCCGTCGAGGCCATGGACTCGGCCAGCGAGATGCGCTCGGTGGGGAACGCAACTCGCTCGAGTCCGCCCAGGCAGTGGGCCGGTACGTCGATTCGACCAGCCAACACGCCACCTGCCGGGTCTGCCTCCACCAGCCATGCACCTGCCTCGTCGGTCGCCGCCAAACACGTAGCTGCGAGAAGTGCGGTCGTCGTTGCGCCAACTCCACGCCAGCAGCCCACCGCAATGATCACGGGACCACCTCGTTCGGCGTGGCTGCGGGGGGTTGGCCGACCAATAGCAGCTGGTCGGTAGCCGCCAACTGGGCAACAGCGATCGACTGCCCAGCGGGAACGGCAAGCGTGACGGCGAGCTCCCCACTTGGCCCCAGTTCTACATCGAGTACTCGCACCGCCACAGGTGCACCAGCCGCGGCGGCGTCGATCGGCGCGGCCAGCACCACATCTCCGCGCGCCAGGCCACCGGGAAAGTGGCCGGACGCAAGGAGCGCACCAACGCTCTCCTCACCGGCTGCGATGCGAGTTGCGTCGCGCCACATGCCGGTCTGCAGCAACACCCCAGGTTGAAGGTCGATCGCCGCAACCCGGCCGATCAACGAGTCCAACGAACCCGATGGGACCAAGCCGACCACAGCATCGTCGAACGCCACGCTCGCGAGCGCGAGGTCCTGCGCATCGATCGCCTCACCGGCAGGGATGCTGCGCACCACCTGCACCACCTCCACGCGGTCTGCTGCGTTGGAGAGCGCCCACGCCACGAGGACACCGGCGAGCACGACGAGAGCCGCTCCGAGTGCAAGCCACTGAGTACGAACACGACTCCGCGCCCTACCGGATCCGCTGGTCATGTCAACCACCCAGCGGCGCACGCCGCCAATGACACTGCCCATCCGAACCACAGCGCGGGCCCGATCGGCAGACGCTGACGGCGTGCCAGGAGCCCGTACGTGGCCGCAGCCAATGCTGCGACCGCAATGGCAACCGGTGCGGCGTTGATCTCGACTGCGCCCACGCTGGCACCGACGACACCCGCCATCTTCACATCACCCATGCCGACGCCCCGTGTGAGATGCACGAGCAGCATCAGCCCGCCACCGAGCAACATGCCGATCGTGGCCGTCACCGCGACAGCCGCACTCGACGCCATGAGTACGCCCGCCCCCACCGCGAGGAGCGCACCGAGCAGCAGTCGGTTGGGCAGCATGTGTTCGTGCACATCGACCAGTGCTGCTGTCACAAGGATCACGCCGACAACGGCAATGCTCCACCGGACAGGCGTCGGTGCAGGCACCGCGGTGCACAGCGCCGTCGCAGTCACCCATGCAGCGAGGACAGCACGTTTCAGCACCGGCCGGGCATTTCCCCACGCCGCAACCACACGGTCTGTCGTACGTGCGGGCGCAACCCGCTGCGTGTCGATCGTCGTCATTGTCCCACCCCCATGTCCGCCGGACATTGAAGAGACTGAGCAAGTACGCAGATATGACGCCGAACGGCCCGAAAGTTGCTCCACACCACTACTGGGCATGGCGAGAAGCGCTGATCGGCAAAACAAGTTTCACGAACGGGTGAACGTCGAAGTGGTGGTCGCGCCGCCAGACTGGGGACGTGCGCACACTCGTCCGGGCGTTGGCAGTCGTCATCTTGCTGGTCGCCACTCAAGACCTCACCGCGCCGGCCGCGCGCGCAGAGATGCCCGAGATGGGCAGCTGCGTGGCGGACTCCGAGCTCGTGGTCGGCAGCACAGGTGGCAGCGTCGTGTGCGTGCAGTGGTCGCTGCTGTGGATGGGGCAATACAGGGGGCTGGTCACCGGCACGTACGACCAGGCCACCTTCCAAGCCGTCATCCAGTTCCAGCAGGACAACCCTCCGCTCACGCCGAACGGCAAGGCAGGCTCGCACACGCTCATCGAGATGGGCATCTACTCCGGTATCGACAAGGCGCCACCACCCACCTGCCTGGCCGACGCACCAGTCAGCCCCGGCGACCGCGGAGCGTCCGCCGAATGCGTGCAAAAGGTGCTGCAGTCGAAGTTCCTGTTCGGCGGTGCCGTTGACGGCGCCTACGGCAAGGACACGGCAGCTGCCGTCAAGAACTATCAACTCAAGACGCCGCCGCTGATCGCCAGTGGCGTCGCCGACACGCAGACGCTCGCGGCCCTCGGCATCTGGAGCGGCTTCGTCTCCAGCCAGGGCAGTGACAGCTTCAATGGCGGCGCTTGGTGGCCGGCTGCCGTCCAGGCCGAACCGAACTTCCGGATCGCAGGTGGCATACCCGTCTTCGGCAACCACCGCTTCTGCTCACGCGAGGACGCCGACACCATCGCCCGCGAGTTCGCCAAGGACGGCGCCGACGTCGCCACCCAACAGTTCTTCATCTACATCGCCTCACGCGAGGGCGGCTGCGACTACCGCTCCGTCAACCAGAACGCACAGACCCGCGATGACAGCCACTGCACCTTCCAGCTCAACGCGATGGCGGGCATGTTCGAACCAGGTGCGTCGCTGGGCCGTCGTGGATGGAACGTCGACAACGTGAAGGAGAGCATGGCCAACTGTGCCGACGCCGCCAGCGATCTCTGGGTCTTCTGCGCGCGTGGGCCATGGACCAAGCCATACACCTGCGCGCCGCCGTGGGCCGGCGACCTTGGGCCGGAAGGCGACGTGTGACGCCTCACAAGCTGCGGCGATTCTCGGTGGGACCGTGCGAGTTCGAGCGGTAGTCTGTCGCACGGAGAGGTGCCCGAGTCAGGTCGAAGGGGCCGCACTGCTAATGCGGTGACCCCCTCAAAGGGGTCCGTGGGTTCAAATCCCACCCTCTCCGCCAGAAGAATGTCTCCGATATTCCGGTGCCAGCCCGAACCATCACGGTTCGGGCTGCTGCTGTTTTCCGGCCCACTCAGCGTCCACCGCCCTCCGTCACACAGTTGACACACTGTTGCGTTTTGGTTACAACGGTAGTAGACAGATCGTCATCTTGACGGCCGAACGGGCCAGCGCAGGTCCCTTCGAAGGGGTGACGAAGTGTTCGACGACGACAATGATCAGTACGGATTTTGGAGCGACGAGCCCACTCGTGCCCTCGACAGAATCGGCGCTCGGCGCAAGCCTGCAGGCCCGGCGCCCACCGCCCCCGCCCGTCGCCAACGCCCCAGCGACCCGCAGGTCGGCCGTCGCCGGCACAGCAACGTCGCCGACACGAATGACGCGAATGACGCGCACGACACGCACGACACGCACCAAAGGAACGACACGCAGCAGATCCCGGTGGTCGCCGGCCTGCGCCAGAGCATCGGCCACGTCGACCCGCTGATTCGCCGCGTGGCTGCGCTCGCCATCGTCGTCGCGTTGGGCGTGCCCTTGGCAATGACCCTTCGTGGCGGCGACGAGCGCAGCTCGCTGCAGCCCGACACCAGCACCGTCGCGGTTGGCCAGACAGTTGCGCCTTCCGCCGCTGCAGCGGCCACCGAGCTGGCCACCGACCCAGCCGCCACCGAAGCGGCGGTCGTACAGGCGACGGCCCCCGAGGCCGCCGTCACTGCGACCGCGGCGCCGCCCGCAACCGACGCGCCGGTCGTCGAAGCAGAGGTGTCCAATGTCGTGGCCGCCACCCCGGTCGCAGCGCCGCCCGCCGTCGAGGCTGTTGCAGTCGTCGCCACAGAACTGGTGTGCGCGAAGGAGTACGAGGTCGTCGCCGGCGACTACTGGATCCTGATCGCGAAGAAGGTCAGCCTGTCGCTCGACGAAGTGCTGACGGCCAACAACGCCACCACCAAGACCGCCATCTACCCCGGCCGCACGGTGTGCCTCCCGTCGAATGCCTCGGCCCCCACCACCGTTGCCCCGGCGACCACGGCAGCGCCCGCCACGGCCCCCGCCACGACGGCCAAGCCGGTCACCGCACCGCCCACGACGGTGAAGGCGCCCACGACCACCGTGAAGCCAACGACCACCAGCACCCCGGCCGCAGCAGCGCCCAAGGCGAGCTACGGCCGATCCGAGGTCGAAGCCATCATCCGCCAGGTGTGGCCCGATGATCTCGAAGACGAGGCGGTGCGCATCGCCACCCGCGAGAGCAACCTCAGCCCGGGTGTCCGGAACTACTGCTGCTTCGGCCTCTTCCAGATCTACTTCAGCGTGCACAAGGTATGGCTGGGCCAGATGGGCGTCACCTCCGCCGAGCAGCTGTACGACCCGATGACCAACGCCTACGTCGCCTACGCCATGTACCTGAAGGCCGGCGGCTGGGGCCCGTGGCGCTTGTGAGCCGCTGCGGCCGCTTGATGCGGCGGAACGCACGGCAGTAGCCGAAGCAGCGGTCGGGCCCTATACTTGCGACCCGTAAGCGCTCGTAGCTCAATGGATAGAGCATCTGGCTACGGACCAGAAGGTTAGGGGTTCGAGTCCCTTCGAGCGCGCTGTGTGGTGTCGCCAGACATCAGGAAGGATCCGAACCCTGATTGGGGTTCGGATTCCTTGCCTTTTCAGGGTTGTGGGGGCGTGATGGGCGTTGTCGACAACATTACGCCGACGCGCTGTGGCACGGTCGGCCGCCCAAGGGCGGGAGAACACGCCAGATCGGTACCCCTTTGCCGCCCATGGGCGGCAAAGGGCGCCACAGCGTCGGCAGGTCGGTCTGCCGTGGCCGACCTGTTTCTGCCCTACCCCGACGTCGGTCTCGACGCGCTGACCAGCTATCACCAAGAGTTGGTGCTCATCAGCGCCACGACCGGCGGCGACCGCGCGGTCGACTTCTCGAACACCCTCGTCAGTGAAGTCTGGCCGGGCAGCGCCACGTTCACCGTGTTCACCTCCGACGACATCGAGTCCGGCCACATCGAGTCGATGAACGGCGAGGTTGGCGCAGCGCGTTGCCTGCGCGGTGCACCCGATGGACGGTGTGAGGTGGATTGGAACGAAACCGCGCCGCCGATGAGCGAAGGCCTCGAGCCAGCCGGTTCGATCCTGCCCGTGGTCACCGCCACCGAGGTCGGCACCGAGACGACCGCAGGATGCCCGCTCACCACTTCGCCTTCGAGTCAGCGGCGATGGGCCTGACCGGGAGCGGCAAGCTGTGGCTGGCCGATCCGGGCGGGATGTTGTTGCAGTATTCCCTCGACCGCGCGGGCGATGGCGTCATGCAGACATATCGCTACTCGCTGACGCAGATCAACGCGCTCGGCGATGTGGTGCTGCCCGTCGGCTGCGAACCGGTGCTCGACACGATCCCGGTGATGGACGGCGCGACGTCGCTGCAGCGGCTCCCCGGCGCGGAGGACTATGCAACCGCCGCAACGGTGGTGGATGTCAGCGCCTTCTACCAGCCGACGTTGCCGGCCTCGGCTGGGCGCTGGTCGGCAACCACGCAGCAGACCCGGCGCGGCCGGCGCCGATCTTCACCAACGAACAATCGCTGCAGGTCACCTCGATCCAGATCGAATCGAGCGAGGGCTCCACGTGGGTGAGCGCAATCCTGCGGCCCTGGGCCGCGCCACAAGCGACAACGCCGTAACGGCACGGGTCGGTGGCAGCCGCCAGATCAGGATGCCGCTGCCACTGGCCCTGCGAGCGCGACTGACTGGTCAGCGTTCAGTGCCTGCGACGCTGGCGCCGAATGTGCCTCAGGCGTTGACATTCGGTGCCAGCGCCGGCCAGAAAAGTATTGACTGATTCACGGGGCGCGTCTAGTGTCGCAATTCACTTGGCGATATTCAATAACCGACCCTTCTAGTCGGCTATTGGTCGGCCAGTCGACCACTCAGGAGCGCTCATGTCGAATATTCTTCCGATCAGTCGCCGCACGGTGCTGCAGGGCGCCGGTGCCAGTGCACTGCTGATGCTGCTGGCCGCGTGCGGAGAAGACGGTGGCGCCACCGTCACCACGTCGGGCGGTACGGGCGACACAACGGGCGGCGGAGGCACCCCGACGTCGCAAGAGATCGACACGCTCACCATCGGGTTTCCGGCCTCGCTGTCGAATCTGTACCCGGGCAAGGAAGCCGGCATTCTCAACTACTACGTCGCAGCACTGGTCGGTGAGGGCCTGGTTGCCCCCGACAGCGTGGGCAAGTTGGTGCCAGCTCTGGCCGAGAAGTTCGAGCAGACCTCACCCACCACCTACGTGTACACGCTGCGCGCCAACGCCAAGTTCAGCGATGGCACGTCAGTCACCCCCGAGGATGTCGTCTACTCGATCGGCCTGGCCAAGGACGAGAACGTCTCGCCGAACATTGCGTACTACTGGGCCAACATGGACACCGCCGAGAAAACCGCTGACAACGAAGTCACGATCACTCTGCTGTCGCCCGACGTTGCCTTCGAGTGGGGTCCCTGCGCCGCCAACGCACTGTGGGTCACCACCCAGAAATTCGTGGAAGCCAACAACGGCGACCTTGGCACCACCACTTCGCTGCTGTTCGGCACGGGGCCCTACAAGGTCACCAAGTTCGTGCCCGACAGCTCGGTGGAACTCGAGCGCGTCGACACCTGGTGGGGTGGCCCCGTCCCCGTCAAGACCGTGCGCATCGATTTCATCCCACAGGAGAACACCCGGGTGCTTGCACGCGAGTCTGGCGACATCGACATCGCCATCAACATCTCGCTCGACCAGGCGCAGCAGTGGGCGAGCACCAAGAACACCTCGGTGATCTTTGCGCCGGACCGCAGCTACGTCGGCATCGATTTCAACACTGCCGTCGCGCCCTTCGACGACATCCACGTGCGCAAGGCCATCGCCCTCGCCTGCGACCGCGCCGCGTACGTGAAGTCGTTGTTGAACGGTCATGGAGAGGTCGCCACCGCCCTCACCACTCCACAGCAGATCGAGGGCGTGCTCGGCGCAGACGGTGCTCGCGCCGCATTGAGCGCTGCATTCGAGCTCACCTACGACATGGACGCGGCGAAGGCTGAACTCGCACTGTCGAAGGTGCCCGAAGGCTTCACCACCAAGGTCGGCATCTCCTCCAGCGCACCGCAGGTGAGCGCTGCATTCCAAGCGCTGAAGGCTGCTGTCAAGGAGCTGGGCATCACCATCGACATCGAGGAAATGCCCGTGGAGCAGTGGTTCGACACCATCGGCTCCCCTGACTGGGGGCTCGCTTACATGTCGTACAACAGCACCACCGGCGACCCGGGTGAACTGGCCACGTGGTTCCTCGGCGAAGGCAACCCGGCGTCGTTCACCAATGCCGATGTCACCGACCTGATGGCGCAGTCCCGGGAAGAGACCGACCCAGCCCAGCGCATCGAACTGCTCATCGAGGCGCAGAAGGCCGCTCTTGCCGAGATTCCGTACGTCCCGCTGTGGTGGGGCGAAGGTGCGACCGCACTCTCCAACCAGTACACGATCGAGGACTACAGCTCCTACACCCTGCTGTCTCCCTGGACCCCGAGCATCCTCACCAACGGATGAGCCGGTACTTCGGGCGCGGCACCGTCCTACGGTTCACGCTAGTTCGCCTGGCGGCCACGGCACTGCTGCTGGTGGCAGTGTCGTTCGTGGTGTTCGCGCTGTTACACCTGACCCCAGGTGACCCCGCACGAAACCTCCTTGGTCCACGCGTTTCCAGCCCCGAGATACTCGCCTCCATCCGCGCGCAATATCACTTGGACGACCCGTTCCTCAGCCAGTACTTCCACTGGCTGGGGGGCGTGCTCCACGGTGACTTCGGCACCTCGATTCGCAGCAACACCGCAGTCACCACGCTGCTGGCCGATCGGGTCGTCCTCACGGCACAACTGGCCGCGTACGCGTTCGTTCTCACCGCCGTGGTGGCTATTCCGGTGGGCATCTTCGCCGCGTCACGCGCCGGTTCGGCAGTCGACCGCACCATCAACGTTGGCGCCATCATCGGCGTCGGAGCCCCTTCGTACGCCGTTGGTCTGCTTCTGCTGTACGTGTTCGGCGTCAACCTCGACGTCTTCCCGGTGTACGGCAGCGGCGACGGATTCCTCGATCGCATCTGGCACCTGTCGCTGCCCGCGATCACGCTGGCGTTGGGCATCGGAGCACTCGTCTTCAAGCTCACCCGCACAGCGGTGCTCGGCGAGCTCGACCAGCACTACGTGTCGTTCGCTGTCAGTCGCGGCCTGTCACCCCAGCAGGTGCGCTCGATGGTCTTACGCAACGCCATGATCCCCGTGGTCACCAGCCTCGGGCTGGTGTTCGCCTTCCTCTTCGGCGGCACCATCCTGGTCGAGATCACGTTCGCACTGCAGGGAATCGGCGCACTGCTGGCCAGTTCTGTGACGTTCAAGGACATCCCCGTGGTCCAGGCCATCACACTTCTCACGGCGGCTGTCATCGCGCTGACTGCACTCGCCGTCGACCTCTTCTACTTCGCCGCCGACCCGCGTGTACGCAAGCGAGCGGCGGCATGAAGCGCCCCCCGATGACTCCCGTGATCTGCGCGATCCCGCTTGCTGTCGTAGCGATCTGCGTGGTCGGCGCACGGTGGATCGTTCCCGACGCAACAGAGCAAGACATCCTCTTCGGTGTCGCGCCCGCCGGCTCGCCGGGCCACCGGTTCGGCACCGATCAGCTCGGACGCGACATATTGCAGCTAGCAATCGCCGGAGCTCGATCGGCAGTTGTCGGGCCCATCTTCATTGCACTGGGCTCGATGCTGCTCGGGCTGCTGCTGGGCTCGCTCGCCGGCTACCTCGGCGGCTGGGTGGACCTGCTGCTGACGAAGTACGCCGACCTACTTCTGGCGCTGCCCACGACCTTGATCGCACTGGTTGTGGCGGGCCTGATCGATGGCGGCTACTGGGTCACAGTGCTCGTGCTGGTGGTGCTGTTCTCGCCAACCGACATACGTCTGATACGCGGCTCGGTACTCGCCCAATCGAGCCGGCCCTACATCGAATCGGCGAAGGTCTTGGGGCTGGGCAAGAGCCGGATCATGTTCCGCCACATCCTGCCCAACGTGATGCCGATCGCGCTGGCGACCATGCTGCTCAACGTCGCGTTCGCCCTCGTCGCCATGTCGTCGCTGTCATTCCTCGGTCTCGGCGTCGGGCCCGGTGTACCGGACTGGGGCCGCCAACTCAGCGACGGACGAGACCTCCTGGGCCGAAACTCTGCCGCAGTGATTGTCCCCGGCGTCATGATCATCGCGACCGCCGCCGCGATCAACCTGCTGGGTGACTGGATACAGGAACGCCTCGAGCAACGGGCGCGGCAGCGATGAGCGTCAGTCGTGACCTCCTTGGATTGGTCGCGCGCGACCTGACCGTGACGGGCCCAGCTGGGCCCATCGTCACGCGCATGGATCTCGCCGTGCGACCCGGCGAGACCGTCGCCCTGGTTGGCGAAAGCGGCTCAGGCAAGTCGATGACGGCACAGGCGATGACCGGACTGCTGCCGCGTGGCGTTACGGCCACCGGCATCGTTCGGCTGAACGACACAGAGGTCGACCTGGCCAACGGACCCGACGTGCTCGCCGGCCTTCGCGGCAAGCGCATCAGCCTGCTGCTGCAGAACCCGTTCACCAGCCTCAGCCCGGTGCACCGTTGCGGCGACCAGATCGTCGCAGCGTTGCCGGCAACCTTGCGTCGCTCGAGCGATGAGATCCAGCGCCGCTTGCAAGAGGTCGATCTGCCTGCACGTGTGGCACGGCAATACCCGTTCGAACTCTCCGGCGGCATGCGCCAACGTGTGGCCCTCGCTGCGAGCCTGGCCAGCGATCCGGAGGTCTTGATCGGCGACGAACCCACCACCGCACTCGACGTCACCACCCAACGCGAGGTGCTCGACCTGCTCGCACGCATTCAGCGCGAGCGTTCGATGGCGCTGCTACTGATCACACACGACCTCGGTGTAGCACGCGAACGCGCCGATCGGATTCTTGTGATGTACGCCGGACGGTTGATGGAGACCGGTACCGGGGTGAACGTGTTCGTCTCGCCGCAGCATCCGTACACCGCCGGGCTGCGCAACAGTGACCCGCCCCTCGACCGTCGCGTCGTACGCTTGCCCGCGGTCGCTGGCTCCGTGCCCCGCCCATGGGACATCAAGGCCGGCTGTGCGTTCGCTGCTCGTTGCGACCGTGCCGACGATCACTGCTTCGCCGTGGAGCCAGAATTGGGCGGTGTCGGTGTCGGCGTCGTCGGTGTCGGCGGCGAACCAATCGCACAGGTTGCGTGTTGGAAGCCACTCGCTACGGATGAAGCCCACCATGTCGAGCCGGCCGCACCTGTCGTCGACATCAGCCACCCCGCACCGCTTGTCACCATCAGCCATCTCGTGAAGCAGTTCAGCCGCGACGCGCCACCCGCACTGGCCTCGGTCTCGATGGTGATCGGTGTCGGCGAAGCGGTCGGCATCGTTGGCGAATCCGGCTCGGGCAAGACGACGCTCGCGCGAATTCTGATCGGCCTCGAGTACGCCACCAGCGGCACCATCGACTGGTCGATCGCCGGCGTTCCCGCGAGGCGTGCGCAGATCGTGTTTCAGGACCCGACCTCCGCTCTGAACCCGGCGATGGCCATTGGCGCCGCTCTCATCGAGGCGCTGCGCGCCGGCGGCCGCGACAGCAGCGAAATGCCGGCGCTTCTGGACCTGGTCGGCTTACCTGCCGAGTACGCACGCCGCCGGCCCAGCTCGCTGTCAGGTGGCGAGCAACAGCGCGTTGCAATCGCCCGCGCGTTGGCACCGAATCCGAAGTTACTGATCTGCGATGAGCCAGTTTCGTCGCTGGACGTTTCCGTGCAGGCACAGATCTTGAACCTGCTCAACGAGCTCGTTGGCCGTCTCGGTCTGGCGTTGCTGTTCATCACTCACGACCTGGCGGTGGTGCGCCAGATGGCACGCCGCGTCTACGTGATGAGTAACGGTGAGGTCGTCGAGAGCGGCGACACCGAAGCCATCCTCACCGCACCACAGCACGCGTACACTCGCACGTTGTTCGCCTCCGTGCCCGGGCGACGTGCGGAACGCGCTGGAACGCCAGGAGAGATCGATGAGTGAATCGACACCACATCTTGTGAGCCCAACCCGCCACGACACCAGCCCGCACGACCGCCAAGCTGACGAGGGTGCGCTCGTGCGCGAGGCAGTTGCCGCCAACATGCGCCGCGCCAGGATGACACGCGGTCTCAGCCTGCGTGAGATGGCCACGCAGACGGGTCTCAGCAAGGCGTTGCTCTCACAGATCGAGCGCGAGGTGGCCAACCCGACGGTCGCCGTACTCATCCGAATTGCCCAGGCGTTGGACCTCACGTTCTCCGAACTCACTCGTCCCGCTGCGGGCGCGCCGGAGATCATCCGTTCCACAGGTACTCCCGATTCGTCGGGTGCTCGCATGCTGTTCTCGATGATGGAGCGGCGTCGCTTCGATCTGTCCGAAGGCATGTTGCACCCCGGCCAACCCACCGTTTCGTGCGACCACGGCCGCGGCTCGGTGGAGTACGGCTACGTGGTATCCGGCACCGTCACGCTGCAGATTGGCGACGTCGAGTTCGTGCTCGGTGCGGGCGACACAGTTCGGTTCAGCTCGGCCGACGCGCACAGCTACCGGGCGAACGAGGCGGCTGCAACCCTCTTCACCGTGGTGACCTACTCCGATGACTGACACCCCGCCACCC
>Ga0105048_10007059_pt1 | contig 18084 bp, 14 predicted proteins | sample MAT05_FD_78382 | JGI IMG/M metagenome (GOLD analysis project Ga0105048, IMG submission 78382) | Freshwater microbial communities from Lake Fryxell liftoff mats and glacier meltwater in Antarctica - MAT-05 | ecosystem: Environmental > Aquatic > Freshwater > Ice > Liftoff microbial mat | place...
GCCCGTCACCACGTGCGCGGTACCTTGTGGTAATGACCACCCGCAAGCTCCGCCAGAAAGATGGTGCTGTGTACTTCGCCACCTTCACCTGCCACCAATGGGTGCCCTTGTTCCGCGAACTGGACGCCTACGACATCGTCTACAACTGGATGCACATTGCCCATGAAAAAGGCTATCGGTTCTTCGGGTACGCCATCATGCCAAACCACGCACACTTCGTGATCCTAAACCAACGCAGGGTGGTCCACGCGGGCCACCCCAACAACAAGCCTCCGTCGGTTCTCCAGCGAGCGCCCCCAACGACAAGCCTCCGCCCGGTCTGCCTGTCCCGGCCAGCAAGCCGGGATCGGCGACCTTGCGGTTTCAAAGGCAATGCGAACAAATTTTCCACCGCACACCATACGCTGAAAAGCAAAAGGCCCTGCTTTAACAGCAAGGCCTTTTGCAGTCGGCGGTTGTTTCGTTAGAACACGATCTTTTGGCGGCGGATACGGGTGCGGTACTTCTTGGATCCGCTCTTGTACTTGATCAGCTTGTAGTGGACCTGGAGCTTCATGAAGAGATAGGCATCGAGGTCCTTCTCGTCACCGCGTTGTTGTCCGGCTGCGGTGGGGTTGTAGCCGTCCTCGTACAATGGACCTACGCCCAAGCTGGGATCGGCCAAGAATGCGCCAATGGGGCCATGCGCAGCGGCCAGAGCATCGCCATCGAAGTAGGACGTGCTCACGTCGTCGATGTAATCCGTGAAGGTCTTGGTGTACTGCAATTCCAAGCCAGCGCTCAACGTCTTGCTGAAGGCTTTCCGCAGGCCCACGCCCATGGGGATGCAGAGCTGCAGATTGCTGTATTCATCGGGTCCGCCTTCCAATCCTTGTCCTTCGGTGCCGAGGGGCTTCAACTGCACCCAAGTATTCTCGAATTGTGCTTTCGGGTCGAAGTAGAAACCGCCTATTCCGGCAAAGAAGTAGAAGCCCACACGGGCTGATTTGGTCCCCTGCACACCGCGCAGGTCGTACACATGCCCCAATTCCTCACGGTACAAGTGGAATTCGTAGGCCAACGAGAGTTCGTAGATATCCGTCTTGAAGCTCAGGTTCCTGTTCTGCCGGAATACCTCGGAGGTCAGGTTGTCGTTACCGGCCAGAATGCCGTAGGTAAGGCGTGTGCGCAATGCCATTTTCTGCGCGATGTAGTAGCGGTGGTCGATGGACAGCGCGGGGCGGGTCTGGCTCAGTTCGAGGTCCCACACGAAAGGGGAGCCGATCTGGTTACGTCCGCCGAGTTCGCCGAGGAAGTTGGAGATCCCGAAACCGAGGCTGATCTCTTGTCGTTGGGTCTTCCAATAGCTCGATTGCCGGAAATACTGCCCATAGGTAGCGGAGGCGCCAAGGCACAAGCAGCAGATCAGGAATAGGGAAGAACTGGAGTATCGATCCTTCATATGCGCGGGTCCGGTCGCAGCCAAATATAGAGGCTTTGATCGGTATGCTTGGTGGTGCAGAGGTCTTCTATCCTTATAGACCTGTTGATCGTTCAAGGGTTGCCTTTGTACGGCGTTGTGGGGAAAAGTTGCTTCCGGAGGGAGCCGGCACACCACCAAAGTACGACTCCTGCGCATACCGATACGTTCAGGGAGTGCTTGCTGCCGTGCTGCGGGATCACCACCGCTCCGTCGCAGGCTGCCACCACCGCCTCGGAAACACCATCCAATTCGTTCCCGAATACCAAGGCCAGCGCGCCTTCCGGGTCGATGGTAAGTTCCTGCAGCGGAACAGCATGCACCGTTTGTTCCACAGCGATCACCCGGTATCCTTGGCTTTTCAGTTCATTCACGGCGCCCAGAGCATCTGGAGCGGTGGTCCAAGCGACCGAAAGCGTGGCGCCCAAGGCCGTCTTTTCGATCTCGCGGTGTGGCGGCCGTGGTGTAAAGCCGCAGAGGATGATCCCTTCGGCGCCGAAAGAATCCGCCGTGCGGAAGATGGAGCCTACGTTGTGGCGGCTCCGAACATCGTCCAGGACCAGACGTATCGGAAGCTTGGCTCCTAGAAGATTGGCCGTGGGGGATGATCTTCCCAATTCTTCGCGATCTAGTTTGCGGTCGTGCTCGGCCATGGCTGTTAGGAAAATGTGCAGATCGGTGGGTGGGTGGTGGATCGAAGCCCGGACAAGGCACAGTACCTTGTCAGGCTGTGCCGAAAGCGGCTGTCGGTGCCGTGCATCGGGGCTAAAATAGGCGAGTAGCGACCAAACCCATGGCCAAGTCCGCACCCGGCGAAAGCCCCTTGATGCAACAGTATGGTCGCATCAAGGCCCAATATCCCGACGCGCTGCTGCTCTTCCGGGTGGGCGATTTTTACGAGACCTTCAGCAGCGATGCTATTACCGCTTCGGCCGTGTTGGGCATCACCCTGACACGGCGCAACAACGGCGGGCAGGACACGGAGTTGGCCGGGTTTCCGCATCATTCCTTGGAGAATTATTTGCCGAAACTGGTGCGTGCCGGCTTCCGTGTCGCGATCTGCGACCAACTCGAGGACCCCAAGACCACCAAGACCATCGTCAAGCGCGGCGTCACCGAAGTGGTCACACCCGGTGTGTCGTACAGTGATCAAGTGGTGGACCACCGCACCAACAACTGGCTCGCTGCGGTCTGCGGGCACCAAGGGCGTTACGGCGCAGCTTTCCTGGATGTCACCACCGGCGAATTCCTTGTAGCGGAAGAGGAGCAGGAAGAGCTGGCCCGCCTGATCGATCGGCATGCACCGAGCGAACTGCTTGTGCCGAAAGGATCCAAGGATGCGTTGGTGTTGGAACTGGCGGCGCAGCGCAACAGTTTCTCACTGGACGATTGGGCCTTCACCGATGATTTCGCACGTGAGCGCTTGCTTCGCCAGTTCTCCACAGCGAGCCTGAAAGGGTTCGGCATCGAGGACCTGCGGTACGGTCAGCGTGCGGCGGGTGCGATCCTGCATTATTTGGGTGAAACGCGGCATGACCGCCTGGCCCACTTGGACCGCATCGCTTGGCTTCGCCCCGGATCCTATGTGGGGCTGGATCGTTTCACGGTGCGGAACTTGGAATTGGTGGCACCCGTGAACGAAGGGGCGCGCACGCTGCTGCAAGCAATGGATCGTTGCGTTACGCCCATGGGCTCCCGTCTGTTGAAGCGTTGGATGCTGTTCCCGCTGATCGATGTCGACGGCATCAATGCGCGTTTGGACCGTGTGGGATCGCTGCTTACGGATGGAGCACTTTCCGATACGTTAGGCGAGGAACTGGGCCGTGTCGGTGATCTGGAACGTTTGGCGGGCAAGGCTGCGGCTGCGCGGATCAATCCGCGCGAATTGCTGCACGTGCACCATGCGTTGGAAGCTGCTACCCGCGTGCGCTCGGCACTCTCATCGCGTTCGGGAATCGCTACATGGTCCGCTGAAGCGATCCAGATCCCCGAAGGACTTTCCGCCCATATCGCCGCTTCCATCGAACCGGAATGTCCGGTCGATCCGGCCAAGGGCGGCGTGATCCGTGCGGGCATCAGCCCGGAGCTCGATGAGCTGCGCCACGTGAGTGGCCACGCCAAGGAATTGCTCTTGGAAGTGCAACGACGTGAATTGGAAAGGACTGGTATCGCTTCGCTCAAGGTGGGCTTCAACAATGTGTTCGGCTACTATTTGGAAGTGCGCAACACGCACAAGGAGAAGGTGCCGCCGGAGTGGGTGCGCAAGCAGACCCTCGTGGGCGCCGAGCGCTATATCACCGACGAGCTGAAGACCTTGGAGGAGAAGATCCTCGGTGCCGAAGAACGCATCCTGGCATTGGAGGTGGAGCATTTCCGCGCCGTGGTGGAAGAGGTCGTGCAGTGTGTCGGGATGATCCGGTCCATCGCCTCGTGGCTTGCGGAATGGGATGTGCTACGCGGATTCGCGCTGGGTGCGAAGTCCTTGAAGTATGTCCGTCCCGTCATCGATCGAAGCCGGTCGTTGGATATCCGTGATGGCCGCCATCCCGTGATCGAACAACAATTACCACCGGGGATCCCCTATGTGGCCAATGATCTCGCGCTGGATCCCGAGGAGCGCCAGCTGATCATGATCACCGGCCCGAATATGAGCGGTAAATCGGCTTTGCTAAGGCAAACGGCCTTGATCGTGCTCATGGCCCAGATCGGCAGTTATGTTCCGGCCTCTGCCGCCACCATTGGTCTGGTGGACCGCATCTTCACGCGTGTCGGTGCTTCGGACAACCTCTCCACCGGAGAAAGCACGTTCATGGTGGAGATGAACGAAACGGCCAGCATCCTGAACAACCTGAGCGACCGAAGCCTGGTATTGTTGGATGAGATCGGCCGGGGCACCAGCACGTACGACGGTATCTCCATCGCTTGGGCCATCGCGGAATTCCTGCACGACCATGCGGGCCGGCCGAAGACCCTCTTCGCCACACATTACCACGAGCTGAACGAAATGTCCGCAAGTTTCCCGCGCATTCGCAACGCGAACGTGGCGGTTCGCGAGGCCGATGGCAAGGTGCTCTTCCTGCGCAAACTGCTACCCGGTGGTAGCGACCGCAGCTTCGGGATACATGTGGCGCAAATGGCCGGCATGCCGGGCAAGGTGCTACAAAGGGCCATCAAGGTGTTGGCGCATCTGGAGGCCAGCCATGGCGGTGATCTGGGTGAAGCGCCCGACCCGCAAGGGCCGAGCAAAGCGCACCATGCTTCAGCAGTAGGTCTTGGACGTGAGCCGCAGCTGAGCTTTTTCCAGTTGGATGACCCTGCGTTGGAACGTATCCGCACCGAGATCCTGGAGCTCGATATCGATACACTGACGCCGGTGGAAGCGCTGTTCAAGCTGAACGAGATCAAGCGGATGGTGACCCCGGAGAAGGCACGTCTGAAGAAGGCCTGATCTTCGGTGTTGTGATCTTCGTATCACTTTCTATATTTGCGCCCCGGTTCGCCAAAAGCAGGTTGCCAAAGGTCCGGTCGTATTGCGAGAGTAGCTCAGTTGGTAGAGCACGACCTTGCCAAGGTCGGGGTCGCGGGTTCGAGTCCCGTTTCTCGCTCAAGAAGATGCCTCCCTTGGGAGGCATCGCTATTTTCGGACGGTCCGCAGGTACAAGTAGGTGGCTCAGTCCGCTACTTGAAACCTGCACCGGACGAGGCCCGGGTGGTGAAATGGTAGACACGAGGGACTTAAAATCCCTTGGTCCGTAAGGGCTGTGCGGGTTCAAGTCCCGCCCCGGGCACCTTGAAGTGGAGACTGGGTCTCCCGAAGAGATGATAGCGGCGATCACGCTCCCCCGAGGAGGCCGAACGCGATTGGCCCCGACGCCAAGCGGCTACCTGCACGCCGGCAATGCCTTCAATTTCCTCGTCACCGAACGCCTCGCTCGGATCTCGGGCAGCACGTTGGTCCTGCGTATCGACGACATGGATGCTGAACGGGTACGGCCGGAGTATATCGAGGACATCTTTTTGTCGTTGGAGTGGCTTGGGGTCCAGTGCGACGAAGGACCATCCGGCCCCGAAGAGTTCCATACAAAGTGGTCGCAGCACCTGCGGATACACGAATACATGGCGCTGGTCGATGAACTGCGCGCAAGAGGGGCCATCTACCCATGTTCATGTTCACGCATCCAATTCCAAGAGATACAGCGTACTGGGGCCCCGCATTCGTGCAGGACCTCACCGACGGTCGAGGTACCGCTCGGAACGCCGTGGCGATCAAGGATGCCCAACGACACCGAGGTCGCCATTCGCCAATTGAACGGGACTGTGGAATTGGCCGAGCCAGCCACCTTACTCCCCGACCCGATCATACAGCAACGGGATACCGGCCGTCCAGCTTACCAGATCGCATCACTTTCGGATGACCTGAAGATGGGTATTTCCATGATCGTGCGCGGTGCGGACCTTGTGCCATCCACGGTATGCCAGCTTTATCTCGCGCAGATCCTACGGCGCGATTCGTTTCGGGAGGCGCGCTTCCATCATCATCCAATATGCATGGATGCTGACGGCCAAAAGCTCTCGAAGTCAGCTGGTTCGGGTTCTTTGAAGGCGATGCGGGAGGCAGGATCAGCCCCTACAAGCCTGATCACGGCAGCAGAAGGTTACGTGGATTGGCTATTGGCCGATATCAAGGCCTGAACGACAGGATATTACCTAGATGGACCCGCAGTCCGTCCGGTTCGCGCAACAGCACACCTGCGGAAAGGAGCGCATCCACATCGCGGCGCAAGGTCTTTTCGGAAACAGCTGCGTACAACCTCGCTAGGGTCGGGGAGACGGTTGATAGCCTTCCCAACGGAACTGGTAACTCACGATCGGCAAGGTCCAATAGCACCTGACGTTGGCGTCGCGTGGGGGCATCGTTCCCATCTTGGAACAGTTCGAGCAGTTGCGCCCGCCAGAGCCCATGCATCTGGAGATCACGAATACGGGCATGCAACTCGTGTAGTTCACCGGCCAAAACGCGGAGTGCGAATGCCAAGAAGGGGGTCGGGTCAGCTGTACCCTCCGATGCCTGTTGCACGTGTCGCTGGAACTCGCGGGCATTCCGGTTGAAGCCTGCAGAGACCAAATGGCTGGTCACCGGGGCCAGTCCCGATCCAGCCAGCACTGCGGCGCCCGCAGCGCCAGCCATGCGGAAATGACCCGTGGTGAAGGGGCGTATCCATGCCAGATACAGTTCAGCGAGCAGCATCCGGAGGAGGGCATAGGCATCCTTTTCTTCGGCCGAGGGTGCTTCCATGTCGGGGCTGTTCAACCAGTCGCACAGGTCCTCCGTGAACAGATCGATGACTTCTGGGGGAACGCCTTCCCATGGTTTTCCGCCAGTAGGCTGGATCCGCCAATGCCCCGGCCTGTCCTCTTCGTCGGTACCGTTCAGCACATCAGCATGGATCTGTTTGATCCGCGTGAGGTCCAAAACGTCCTCACCTTCTTTGCCGATCAGGTCTTTCTGATCTTGCCAACTGCTTAGCAGGGCGGCCACCTCTTGCTGCCCTGTGCCTCGTGTGGTTGATCCCCCTCGAGCGTAAAGCATTTCCCGGACGCTTTGGAGCGAGACCGGTACACCATCCAACGCGAGCCGTGCTTGGATGCCTCCTGCGAGCACATCACGCTCCACAGAGCGGGCTTCCGAAACGGGCAAGGGTATATTGGTCAGTTGGCGGATCTCCGCAATGCACTCACCTAGCATTAGCCAGACCGATGGCGGTAAATGATGAACATCGACCTTGAACTTCAACCATGTTATCGTCTCTTGATATGGGCGCATGATCGTCCAAAAATATGCCTAGTCTTATGGTTTGATCAACAGTGGGTTATATATATTTGAACACTATAGTGTACATTTCCGTGTCCAGTGTTACGTCATATGGGTTGACGAGTAGAAAGTCCGGACGTTTGGTTGCCCAAGATCAAAAGCACCGATCAACCACCACCCGCGAGAACAGCGATCAGCGTGATCAAAGCGGCTAGTACTCCGACGATCATCGCAGCAACGGCGAACCCTTTCCCGGACCATTCATTTTTCCGGCCTTTACGCAAGGCGATGGAGGCAAGGAGCAGCGTGACGATCACCCCGAGAACGACCAGGATCAAGCTGGTTCCGGTGGCGAGTGCAAGAGCCACTGTTCCTCCTGCCGCAACCAAGGCGGGAATGGCCCAAGGGTTCCATCGGTGGGCAGGATCTTCAATGGCTTGGCGCTGGGCGGCACGGGTGGTATCCGGAGCGAACGCTTGGATGGTAGGACCGGTCAGGTGTGCATTGAACAGGTCCGGTAGAGCTGGGGAAAGAGGTTCGGCGGATGCTATCGGGTTGTCCTGCTCCGTTCGGTCTATCGCTGGAGCCGGGGTGGTGGAGACCAGATCAAGGTACATGCGAGAGCGAGGCTCCATTCGCGCCACGTGGACCTCGCGGTCAGCGGTCCGGAGGCGATCCCGCCCACCGAGATCCACATGCCAACCGGGTCGGAGGTGCCGCTTTTGGAATTGGCCATCACCAATCGTGGACCGGGACCCCGCACAACCGGCTAGAACGATGGTGGTGATCAGAAGCGCCGAAGCGGGCGAGGAGGAAGAGGCTGCCATCACGGCTGAAGATAAGCGCTATCCCGAGACCGGTACCGAGGCATCCACGAAGGCGAAAGCATCGCCATCGAACAGGCCTTTGTCGCTCATTTTCAGGTGGGGGATCACGAGCAAGGCCATGAAGGAGAGGGTCATGAACGGGGCACTCAGGGTGCTACCGAGTTCCTTGGCAGCGTGGTCGATGGCGCTGTAGGCGTAGGCGACCTCGTAGGCATCGGCGTCGCTCATGATCCCGGCAACGGGCAAGGGAAGCACCATGCGTCGGTCGCCATGGACCAAACTGATGCCACCCTGGTTCTTGACGATCTCATTGACCGCAGCACACAGGTCGGCGTCGTTCGTGCCCACGGCTACGATGTTGTGGCTATCATGGGCCACGCAACTGGCGATCGCCCCGCTCTTCAAGCCTATCTTGGTGATCCAGCCCAAGGCAACCGGGGCATCCACATAACGGTTCACCACAGCGATCTTTAACAGGTCACGGGACGGATCGGCAACGAACTGCCCCTCTTCGATCGTAGCTTTCAATTGCAACTTACGGGTGATGAGCTGGCCGTCGAATGGCTCTATCGCGAGTACCTCGGTCCCGACGGCCTCCACGCGGAGATCGGACGGCTTTTTCGGACGGCAATTGAACTGGTTCGGGGTGGTTGCAGCTACCCGTTCGATCAAAGTCTTTCCCGCTTCAGCCACCAATCGACCCTTGATATAGGTCCGCTTTACCCTGAAATGTTCCAGGTCCTCCACTAAGATCAGGTCGGCTGGATCGCCGACACGCAGTCGGCCGACGGGTAGCTTGTAATGGTCGATCGGGTTCAGGCAGGCGGCTTGCAGCACCTTGAACACATCGATACCCGCGGCAACCGCACGGGCACACACGGTGTTCAGGTGCCCCGCGACCAAGCTGTCTGGATGCTTGTCATCGCTGCAGAGCATCATGCGGTGCGAATGGTCGTGCAGCAGGTGATGGAGGGCGGCGAAATTCTTGGCAGCGCTCCCTTCGCGGATCTGCACCCACATGCCGTGCCCGAGTTTGTCCAAGGCTTCCTCCGCCGTGAAGCACTCGTGGTCCGTGCTCATGCCCGCTTGGATGTAACGTGCGGCCAGATCGCCGCGTAGGCCGGGCGCATGTCCATCCACGGGTTTTCCCAGCCGCTTGGCGTGCGCGATCTTCTCCACCACCTCCCGATCCCCGTTCAGCACACCGGGAAAATTCATCATCTCGCTCAGGTACAGGATCTCCGGCCGTTCCAGAAGTTCTCCCACTTCACTCGCGGCAATGCTGGCCCCTGCCGTTTCGAACGGTGTGGCCGGCACGCAACTAGGCGCACCGAAAAAGAAATGGAAGGGCACCTGCTTGCCGTTCTCGATCATGTAATCCACCCCGGCCATGCCTAGCACGTTGGCGATCTCGTGCGGATCGCTGATCGTTGCCACCGTCCCGTGTACCACTGCCAACCGCGCGAATTCACTGGGGATCAGCATCGAACTCTCCACATGGACGTGCGCATCGATGAAGCCCGGCATCATGTAGCCCTCCACCGGCCCCGTGGTCTCATTGATCGCCGCGATTAGTCCATCCGTAATGGTCACCTCCGCGGGCCGGATGCTGCGATCGGGGATCTCGACGAGGTTCCCTCTTATGCGAATGGTGCTCATTGTGTCGGGACGAAGGTCGCAAGATCCGCGCGTTGGTCCGTGGCCAGGGATGTAAAGGGAGAAGGATCTCTGGTTCCGGTCCATCACATCCTCACCGTTTGGCAGCAGCTTCTACTCCTTGATTGCAAGCTGCAAGTAACTTCCATCCCGACTTCCACACTTCACCCCATGATCTAACGCCTGGCCACGACCGTTCCGACGCTGGTCCTCAGTTACGCATTGCTTGGTAGCGTGGTGTTCACCGGGAATTCCCTCAGCAGCGAATTGATGGGTCGTTGGCGTGTCGTGAAGGTGTTCGGGAGCGGTGTTCCAACAGCGCACCCGACCATGACGATCGATCTGGATCGGAGCGGAAAACGGGCGGGACGCTCGCATTGTGGGACGTTCACCGGAAGCTGGTCCACGGGCAAAAATGAGGTGCGCTTGCAAAGCCTTGTGCCTCCTCTTGTCCCTGCGGGGATCTGCATTTGTCAGAGCAGAAATTCTTGGAGGCCATCGGGTCTGCTCGCCAGACCAGGATCGGGAAGGACGGATCGATGCTGATGAGCGGAGGGAAGCCCGTTGCGTTGCTGGTCCCACAGCACACCTGATCCGCAGACGACGATCCGGATCGTCAACTCCACATCATCATTTTCGCGCGGCGCAAGTCTTAACACAGGTCTGCGGTCGTGTTCATGCGCATGCCGTCGCTTTGCGGCACCGAACACCTTGACCATGAAACACAGGAACGAATGGCTCCCTTGGGTCGCCACTGCCGTTGGATTACTCGGACTTGTCGGCTTGGCAAGTGCCCAGCCCAACTCTAACGAAGCCCTGAGCGCGTTGCCCAGTGAACGGAACATCCAACACGATCGGACATCCAGGGAGGTGCGTCGTGAGGGCAACGAAAGGGCCGCGACCAAGCGACCGATCACCGATGATGGCCGCAGTGCGGATGTGCCCCTCGCCCGTCAGTTGGTGCTGGTGCGAAAGGGCACCAGCGAAGGGCCCTTCCAAGTGGAGTTGTTCAACGAGCGCGGTGATGTGTTGCAAAGCGCGCAGTGGAATGGAACAAGCGCAACACGGAAGACGATCGATCTGGATGGTCTTTCCACCGGTCGGTACGCGCTACGGATCAGTGGCGCTGGTCGATCGGAGGTCGTCCGGTTCCGGCAGGATTAGGAACACGGACCAAGGGAGCGTATCCATTCCTTCATCACGCGTCAACAGCGCGTCGGTCAAGGTGTCGCGCTTGCGCGCGTCAGGCCGTCCTAGGACCAGTGCTTCACCTTGAACAGGACGGAGATAAGGGTCAGTCCGGTAGGTGCCAGCCCAGCGCGCTTCATGGGTGATGTTATCCTGGGGCCATCCATTGATCCATTCTACCACATTCGTCCAAAGGTCGCATCTCATTCCGAGCCGAGTTTTTCCTGTTCACCAGTTCGGCCCATGATCTCTAGTTCTTGATGGAGCTTTCGCTTGATGGATGGGTCGTCCGTATGCATGATACGATCCAACAATGCGGCTTTTTCGGGGTTGTCGTGGTAGTAATAGTTCAGGAATGCCCGCTCCGTGATAGGATACATGACCAATGCCGCAACCAAAATCGGGACGGTCCTGATGGTCATCGCACTATAGAAGCGCTTCAGTTCAGGCTTACTATTTCTCGTGATCAGCAAGACAACGAGCATCACTCCAGTGAACGGAATTGAAAGCAAAAGGAAGAACGAGGCCATTGGCCAGACCTGGATCTTGAAAAGTAGCCCGAGTACCATGACGCTCAATGCGATTCCCGTCAAAATACTTGTCGTCGTGTCCTGGTCCTGTCGTGTGGGAGTGGCGAACATGAACCACCCGGCGAACAGGTAGGACATGGACAGGATAGAAAGTCCGAGGATCAGAAGTAGGGATGAGAAAGGAAGATGTAAGACCTTAAGTAACAAACCAAGGACAACAGCGATCCAAAGGATCTTCTCGAAGAATTTCATTGTACTTCTGTGAAAATGCGCTTGCGTATTGCTCAGTTTCGAGATCAACTAGCGCGCCCCTTCCGTCGCACGACCATGATCACCACCACAACGATCAACACAAGGAGGACCAGCGCCGCGATACCAGCGATCTTCATCACGCGCAGCATGCCATCGATCTTTTGCGTCAGCTTGCCATCGATCAACCCGCCGATGCTCCAGTCTGCGACCTTGTCCGTGGCTGCGTCGAACTGGTCATAGCGGTTGCCATCGTCGAACGCGATCATGTCCAGTAAAGTGGGTATGGCGGTCTTCACGCTGTCGAGATGGTCCATCGTACCCATGGCGTTCAAGAGCAACATCCCGCGACGACCTAGTATCCTGATATTGTAGTTCAGAACATGGGTCGAACTATCCATGCGGTCCAGTTCCTGCGCCCAATGCAGCGCTTTGTGTGCGTTGTCATAGTGTGGTGGAGCGGCCCATCCCATCAGCACCAGCGGATCATACCCTTCGGCAGCGCGCTGGATCTCTTCCCAGGAATTCTCTTTCATCATGTCCTTCAGCATCACCGTGTAGTCGATCCCGTCGGCATCGGCGTCGCTCACGTGACCGAGGCTGTCGTATTCGATGGAGAATACGAACCCGTCATCGTACACGCCTGCATTGGCGGGAAAGATCATCCCGATCACATCCTCCGCCACCGACGGCGGATTGCCCCACAGGTCCACCATCACCTGCTTGCTCTGTGCGGCATCCAGGAATTTGTAGGTGGGTGGAAGGGTCAGCGTTGCTACGCCTGCGATCGGTACCGGACCGGTACGGTAGGTGTAACTGGCGTCGATGGAATCCAGGTACTGCTGGGTGACGACTGGCTCAGATGATGCGGTGCTGGTCGTGTCGCTCTGCACAACATCTTCTTGGGCGGAGAGGCACGTGATGTGCAGGAAGATCAGCGCAATGAAGGTGATGGTCCGGGTCATGCGTCGCTATCGTTCCTGGCGTTGAATGTGAATGACGTGGTCATGGTCTTGGCGCTGGTCCTCGCTGGACGTACTCGCCAGTGAACTTGTCCAAACTGTCAAAGGATGCAGGGTAGGCATGCGTGTAGCAATCGTGCCGTAGTTGGGCTTCCTTCGGGTCCCGGTATTGGAGGTCGATAAGGCTTCGTGTTGGAAGCAAGAAGAAGAAAATGGCGATGGTGATGAACGGTATCAACCGGTTCAGCAGGCGCGCGCGATAGACGATAAGGTCAGGGCGATCACGCAGAACCCAAAGCGCCCACGCGAGAGCAACCGCGCCAATGGCCGACCCAACGGTGAGGAAGAAACCGTAGTTCGGCCAAAACTGAAGTTTGAAAAGGACCCCCACCGCGAGGGTCGACAGGGCGATGCCCGTAACGATCGACAACGCGATGTTCTGGTCCTTCACCGTGGGTTTTGGAAGCAACAGAGCGGTAAGCCAGAAGTAGAAGATGCTCAGTGAGCTCATCCCAATGATCAAAAAGAAACTCCCGAGCGGGAGGTGCAGGATCTTCAAGAGGATGGCAAGACACACGACCCCCCAAAGGACCCTTTCAATGATCTTCATGAGGTGAACCTAACGAAAGGTCTACAACAACTGCGTAGTCAGCAAAGGGATCAGTTCCCGAACATCTCCTTCACGCGCTCGAAGAACCCTTTGTCCTTGGCAATAGCCTGGCTACGGTCTACCGAGTGCACGTAGTTGCTCACGAAGGAATGATTCGCTCGCGCGTAGCTGGGATATCTGGATGTGAAGATCAGCGATGTGTGCGTCCTTTTCCTTCAGAAGTGCTTCATAATGTGCTTGCTCCTTTATGTTCGGGGCGTTGTAGACGTTGTGACTGTTCACTCCATGGCACCGGTGCAATGCGTAAAAACCGCTTTCTCATCGAAATGCCTCAGGTCGTTCTCCGCGATCTCCAGGACTTTGCATGCCTCGGTCAGCTTCTCCGGTACCAAGGGACTTTCGCCTGACTCATAGCGACTGTACTGGCGTTGGCTCACACCGAGCCGTTGCGCCATGTACTCTTCGCTATATCCACGATAACGACGTACAATTCCGATGCGCTTTCCCAAGTCACGCGCGGAGATGTCTAACTTAGCCATGGTCATGTCCACATTTAGCCGCCAAGATACTTGCATAGTCTCACAAGGTGCGGGTGCTTTGGTGTTGTTTGGATCGGGTCTCCCAAATCTATGGGAGCAGGTCGAACAACCTCATCCAGAAGCCATGAACCGTTCCCATTTTTCGCTCGGTCTTGCGTACTTTGTATCGTTGCACTGTACCGCCCAGACCTTCTACAAAGATTTCTTCAACGACCAACACAACACGTCCACCGGTTGGGTTACACACCGCGGACAGAAGTTGGGCACGGATATGGCGCAGGCGGAAGGACTGGAGGCGTATGGAGAGGGTTATGGATGGGACATCTGGCTTATGGATAAAAGCACGTTCAAGGTGAGCATGATCCTACAAGATACCATACCGGGTAATAACGACACAACCCTGTGCGTAAGCGTACAGGCTCATGGGCCGAGGGCGGATAGGGTATCACCGGAGCCTTATTTCCGGCTACCCGGCCTAACGAATTTCTATTATGAGCACTGCGGATCGGGCGCTGTCAACGTACGCTCCTACCACCGCGAAGTTTACTGGGACGCATGGCCACACATCTCCATGCAACTTTATACCAGCAGCAACGGACCCAAGTTGGCGTTCGTTTGCGAACCGGGGAGCGACCCAACGGAGATCGAGCTCGCACTGGTCGGGCAAGACAGTTTGCAACTGGATGTATCCGGCATATTGAAGATGTATGTGCAAGGCAACTGGTTCCAATTGGCACCGGCGGTGGCCTACCAAGTGGATGGTGACGGCAACAACATTCCATTGAATTGGTTGCCTACGTATGAGATCGACAACGGAGAGGGCCTCATCCGCTTCGAATTCGAGAATTACGATACGAATAAGCCCTTGATCGTGCAGATCGGTGGTTTGCCACTGGCTGGAGCAGACGTGGAAGAGCCTCGCAACATGAATTGGTGTACGTATGCCGGTAGCAACCGTGGCGATGAATTCATGGCCACGGATGTGGACGACAATGGCGATGCCTACGCAACTGGTTATGCCTATGAGGCGAATTTCCCGGTGAACACAGGTTTCCAAATTTATCCGGCGGCGAGTGCAAACTTTGCGGGAAGTGAGGATATAGTGACCATGAAGTTCGATCACGACAGCAAACAGATCATCTGGGCCACGTACCAAGGCGGGAGTGGCCAGCCTACGAGCGCCAGCGATGAGTGGCGCGGATTGGACAAGGCTTACGACATGGCCGTTTACCGAGGTACAGATAGCGACCTGGCCTATGCGTTCGTCACCGGCAGCACCATGAGCCCGGACTTCTTCACCTACGAGGAACCTGGCAGTCCGTTCGATGGAGCGGCACAACCGACCTACGGGGGTGGTCCTGGTGGTGAACAAGGCGCATTCCTGCTGGCCTACACCCAGGATGAAGGCAAACTGCATTGGAGCACCACCATGGGGCCTGATGATGACATCTGGTGGGCGGATGGCCTGGGCGTGGATGTTTTCGACGATGGCACGCTCTTTTGGGTGGGCCGTACCTCGGGCAGTTTCAACAATGACCCGATCCCGGGCTATCCGTATGTCTCCCCATCTGGTGCGTTCACGAACGTGAACGGCGGCGGCTTCTTTGCACTCTTCGACAGCGATTACCACTATGAATGGAACACGCTGTTCGGCACACAGTGCAGTGTCAGTGGCATCTTCGATGTGAAGCTGGGCCGCAAGGAGGGTAACGGACCCCGTAAGGCACTGATCACCGGGGTTACCTGCGCCGGCGGCTTGGATGTGTACAACCCGGTGGGCAATGCCGGCTTCTACCAGCCCACGCATGGGGGCGGGCAAACGGATGCCTTCTTCGCCATGCTCGATCTGGATGACTACCAATTGGACTACTCCACCTACTGGGGAGGTAACGGGGACGACTATGGTATAGCTGTGGACGTGGAGTTCGTAAGCCCCAATGGCACTATGCGCGCATGGGTTGGCGGAATGACCCGGAGCACCAACCTCACCTCAGCGCAGCTTCCATTGCCGACAGGGCTGCCAACGGGCGTCTTGCATCAGGCTGCCAATGGAGGCGAGGCGGATGGCATGCTCCTGAACTGGGAGTTGGCCGGTTTCCCGGGGCTCGAGTACGGCACCTTGTACGGTGGTGTCGGGCATGATGCGATACTGGACGTGGAGGTAGGCAAGCGACCGGGGAACTTCACTGCGAACCAGATCTATGCAGTGGGCGAGAGCCGCAGCCCCACGCACATTTTGCTGGTGGACAACGCTGAGCTCTTCCAACAGCCTCTGTTGGGCAATACGGCGGGTGCCACCCAACGCGATGGCTTCCTGCTAGCCTTGGAACATTTCGATTACACCCCGATCTGGACCAGCTACATCGGTGGCTTCAATACGGATAAGTGCTGGGGCGTTGCTAGCACCGTGGAAGAACTCTATATCGTTGGCGGGACTATCAGCGATCAAAGCACCTTTCCGCTCAAGGAGTTCGATACCACGATCCCACAGGATTGGTTCGATGGGGACATCTTTAACAATACGGCGGACGGTGGTAGTGGGGAGTACAGCTTCTTGAACATGCGTTTCAACTCGATGTTCGGCGGGTCTTCGGCCTTCGATCCGTGGCCCAACCATTCGTTCGATGGCTTCATCGCATCATTTGGTGCATCACCGGCATTATCTGTTGTCGAAGATTCTGGGCGCCCAATGTTCACCCCTCAACTCATCGATCCCGAAGGTCTATGGCGGATTAACACCACGGATGATAGCCGATGGCTTTCTGTCCACGACGCAAAGGGACGCATTGTTCAGAGCCGCAGTCTACCTATGCACAGCGAATCGCAGCAGGTCGATTTACGTGGTTTAGCACATGGTATATATGCCGTAACAATCATGTCGAGCAGCGGAGGTCGCACATGCTATAAGCTATCCCGGCCATGAACCGGCGTCCTGCTCTGTTACTTGGGATGCTTCTAGTATCGCAAGTAACAGCGCAGTTCTGGGTCCCACTTGGAACCGGCTTTCCTGAAACAATAGGCAGTTGCCGCACGCTTTTGGGTGATACGGTATGGGATAGACTCCTCGTTGGTAGTTCGTACAAATGGTTGTTTGACGGTTCAGATACATTGGTTATAGTAGGCATCGCGCAGTGGGACGGTTCCCGTTGGGATACCTTGCCGGGGCGTGTGCAATCCGACCAAGGTTCTACCCAGAACGGGTGCCAACCTGTGAACAACCTGTTCCGCTATCGAGGCGAATTGTACGCGAACGGTTCTTTCAGATTCCTTACAGAGGACGGTGTATTGAACGACGCGATCGCCAAGTGGGATGTTGCTGAGCAGAAATGGAAACAACTGGAGTGTTTGAACCCAACGAACGGTGGAATGTACTCCATGCTCCACGTGCCACCCAACGACACCACGTATTTCACGGGGCATACCGGAAGTGTGTGCGGTTACCCGGAGAGTTGTGTGTTCTCCTACGATGGTACCTCGTTCTATCCTTTCACCCCGTTCAACGTTTGGCAGGGCATTCCGAACAGCGACTACGTGGGTTTCGTGTTCCGCTTCCAGGGCACGCTGTACATGACCGGGTTGCTCAACAACACGGTTACAGGCGACTTCCACGGTTTCTTGCGGTACACCGGCACGGAGTGGGAGGCAGTGCCGGGTTTCACCACACCGGCCCCGATCAAGGATGTGCTCATCCACGATGACAAGCTGTACATCTGTGGTTATTTCTTCAACAACACGGGTGGGCCGGGCAACATGGTAACGATGTTCGACGGGGAGTCCTGGAGTGATCTGGGTGGTGGTCTGCGTTACGCACTTCCCAATTCCACCTCGGGCATTGCACTATGCCTTCAAGAATGGAACGGTAGTATCTACGTTGGCGGACAGTTCCATTACGCTGGCGGAGTGATTGCTGAGAATGTTGCCCGTTGGAATGGTTTCCAGTGGTGTGGCATGGGCGGTGCGTATGCGAACGAGATGCCTGGTGGCGAGGTGAATGCTATCGCCACTTGGAGGGATACGCTCTATGTTGCCGGCGGCTTCACCACAATAGATGGTGATACCCTGAACAACATCGCGAAGTGGTTGGGCGTGGTTGAGAATTGCAGCCCTGCGGTAAGTGTGCCGGAGCAACGCGTGGCTTCTCAACCGATCATTCCTGTTCTGCTGGATCCCGAGGGAGTATGGCAGTTTTCGGTGCCTGATGGTGTCACGGAATTCACTGTGCATGATGCCATGGGGCGGTTGGTGCTGGAGC
>Ga0105048_10007060_pt1 | contig 18077 bp, 22 predicted proteins | sample MAT05_FD_78382 | JGI IMG/M metagenome (GOLD analysis project Ga0105048, IMG submission 78382) | Freshwater microbial communities from Lake Fryxell liftoff mats and glacier meltwater in Antarctica - MAT-05 | ecosystem: Environmental > Aquatic > Freshwater > Ice > Liftoff microbial mat | place...
CAACTAGATTCCCTCATGAAAAATCTGGGTATAATATACTAGTCTGGAGTATAATTCAATAATATTAATTTACTCTAGCTAATTAACAATGCAAACTGACAAGAAGTTTTCAGTGGGAATTGGTGTGATTATCACTCGCGCTGAGGATAATAAGATCTTAATCATTAAAGAAAATCTTTCTAATGAGAGCATTGGCAAAGTTGCAGGAATGTATTGTCTTCCTAGTGGTCATGTGTATCGCGGCGAAGATGTAACTGCCGCAGCTACTCGCGAAGCTTTAGAGGAGACCGGATATCATATAGAGTTAGAAGCCGTGGTGGGATTTTATCAAGTAAAAGGCGCTGTGGGAGTAGCATTTCTAGCCAAAACTACAGATTCCGCCCCTGTTATAAAAAATGACCCCTCTGAGATTGCCAGCGTAGAATGGATGGACCCGCGCTCAGTCTTAGATCTACCTACCAGACCTGCCGTCAAAGAAGCCATCACCCATTATCTCAACAATAGACTATTTGGCCTAGATATGATCACTATTTGTTAGCCGAATAGAAGAATATCCTATTTTTTTAAGCAAAATTTGGTCTTGCATTAGCAATGAAATTGTATATCATCTGAACTTCTGCAGGCAAATTAAACTAGGGTCAGACTATGTCCTCTCTCGTTTCACGGATGTAATTGGTCCAATCTTCAAATACCTTAATAATCTTCTTAAATGGAGCCTCAACTAAAAAGTCGAGAATCACGACGAAGAAGTTCAAGTCGCTGGCCCCCTCGGAAAGTTTCTTGCCCAATAGTAAAATTGGCGCGGACAGCATATCTACAAGCGGACTCAAGACGCCTGGGCGCGTATCTACTACTCTTAGTTCTGCTGCGGTAGCTCGCAATCTCATTGCCACAAAGCAGATGGTGGAAAAGAACACGAGGAAAATTAAAATCCCGGCAATGTTGAATTGTAAAAGGTTTAGTAGGTAGATGATCCCACCGATCACTAGCAGAAATAAAATTGCATAAAAAATGCGGAAAATTAAAATAAACGAGTAATTTGGTTTTGTAACCTTCACTGTTAGGGCTTTGTTGCCATAGAGTTCCGGAAATAAAATCCCTCTGAGCATCTGCATAATCTGCGTGGTGTTTTTTTCATTGGGAATGCTGAAATTATTGGCCACAAAAAAAAGTGTGATCGCAGGAAAGAAGATGTTTATGGCCAGGGTAGTCCAATTAATATGCTTCAGGACAATTAATTCATATGGAATCTCAATCAATACTGCTAAGAATACCTTAGTGATAAAGATATAGATAATACTGCGCACAATAGTTGTATGTAGACGTTTGCGGTTCTCAGCGTACTCAGCTTCACAGATTTCGCGAACCTCCAGTTCGGTATGTTCTTCATTTGCTAAAACCTGCTCGGCATTAAGGAGATTGTTCACGATTAATTTGTCTAAGATTTGGAAGGAAATTGCGTACTTTGTAACTTCTTTGTAAATACTTTTTGGTAATTTGTAGTCGAGATACTCCCAAATCTCGATCAGTTCTGTGTCTAACAGCTGAGCCAATTGTAGAAATTGCTCTTTACTAGGATTGCCCCAAAAAGGATGTTTGAGCAGGAAGATTTTATAACCGATCATCTCATCATCCGCCTTGATCAAGCTTCTACTTGAGGCAATAAACAGCTGGGTAGCAGCGGGTTGTAGGTCTAGTGCTGACTGTGGGATCAACTTGCGTGCATGTAGAAATTGAAACTGTGCATCCACAATTGCATCCTGAGCAGTGTGTGGCACTAGTAGACGCTCAATCTCCACAGCAGCAAAGGCGTAGAGTCTGTTCAGTGTGGCTTCAGCTGGTAGCTTTCTATAAGTATGCTTGTAGCCTAGGACTAGAAGTTGGTATTTACGCACAATTTTGGCAATTACCCTCAGCTTGGCCACGGGCATGCCATAGCCACGCATGTATTGAGCCCAAAGTATCTCTTGCACAATTGCAGGTGCAAGCTTTTGTGAATCACCTTTTTCCAAAGACTTGATGCGCAACATAATCCTCTTCAAGGCCCGCTTGCGTAGTAAATGTTCTTCCTGATAGTCAACAGCGTTGCGCACCCGTTCATATAGCTGGGCCAACAAACTGCTGGTTTGGCTAACTTTCACCTGCTGTTGTTGTTTTTCAGTTGCAGCTAGGGCATAGTCATCTCGGTGAGCATTGATTAACTTTTGAATTGATGCAACTGCCATAACAAATATTATAACTGGTACCTGGCAAAAACCAATTCTGGATTTCCTACTTTATCAATGCTAATGTAACTAGCGTGCCCCAGCTTGATCTCGCCTGTATTGATATACCCTTCCTTGAGGTTGATCTCGGGGCAATGTGTATGTCCGGTGATTAGCATTTCATTTTCGCCTAAAATAGCTGGTAACTGCTGCTTGATAATCTTATTCTCACTCTGAGTATAGCTATGATTATCAAAGATATTCAACATCAGCCATTCAAATACATCCTCGCCTCTGACTAAAAATCTTAGCAACCAGGGGTTTCGTCTCAGCCATGGATAACGCTCACTAAACGCTGGACGCAGTTTATTGCCATGCTCTATCCGAAACTTATAATTAGCCAATTGCAAGTCATGACGTATTGCTTGAGTGCTGGAAAATAGATTGACTCTCTCATCGCTATCCACAGCTCTATCATGATTGCCATATAGGTAAATTGCCTGTTTAGCTTTAAGCAATGGAAATAAGTCTTGCCAAGGCGAGTTCAGGAATTTCTCGAAACTAGTAAAATATGAGTCCCAAAAATCCCCATTAATAATCACATGATCTGCAGAACTAATTAGCTCGTTTAAAAACTGAAATTTAGCAAGGTCAAAGTGGTCGGTAAGATGCAAATCGGAGAATATCAGATAGTGTATAGACATAGTTCTCAAAACAATCTATCTAAGAGCGAAAATGCCTCCTGTTTGAGACGTGTCTCTAGCACTTCTGGTAAAGGTGGATATGGCTGTTTGTAAAGTCCTTCCAATATTACCAGCTGACTGAAGATTATTGATAGAATCACTATAATTACAATTAACCACCGCCTTTTCTGGTATTGCCAAAGATAACTAAAAGCTACCGCTATGAAAATACTCCATAATGGCAAGAAATCAAGTAATGCCCTGTGACCTACCCCACCTCCAAATGTCCAAATCCACCAGGAGGAGATTATATAAACCTGCAAAATTAGTACCAAACCAACTGCTAAGAGCCATTTGCGTGCTTTTGCTATCTTAGATTGCCAATTCCGATTATTAAACCTGAACAGATTATTTGTACTTAGAACCCAGATTCCCAAGAATCCTAATAAGTTAATTGGAAACCAATAGAACATATTGCGACTAGGCCACAAAAGTATTTGTAGTATTCTAGGTCTAAGGAAGTTAAATCCTTCTCCTCCATATGAATATAAAATTGGCGAACCTGTAACTGCATACCAATAGAGCATTTGCGGACTAAATCCCACCAGAACAGGGATTACGAAAGCAATGAGTAGGAATTTATGTCTAAAGAATAACTTTATTTGTTTGGTCACTGCTGCCAAAGAATCAATCCCATAAAGCGGCCATAATAAGATCACCAAGGCATTTGCCTGTCTGGTCGTTAAGATGGCACCATAAACAACTCCCAGTATCATTGTGTACTTTAAACTTGGATTATCATGCCATTTCAACACCATATATGCAAAAGTTGCTATCAATGCAAAAGATAATGCATGACTAAAGATTGCATCAAAAGTCACGTAATAATATAAGTTTGTACCTAGAAATACTGCTAATATAGTCGCGCTGGCTATTTTTGTCGAGACATATCTTTTTAAAAGTTTCCTGAGCACTAAACACCCCAGAACAACATAGACTATGGCTCCCAGCATAGCTAAATGGTGATATACAGGGCTATATCCAGTTTGCAGCTGTCCAAGCAAAGGTGCAAGTAAATGTGCAACAATAAAAAAAGGTGCCAAAGAAATTGCTACGCCAATTGGATATTTATTGATATATCTATCTGTGGCTTGGTACTTGGTGATACCATAACTAACTATCTGCTCATCCTTTAGTACTACGTCTCCATCTATAATTGGCTGTGCGACAGCTGCATTGCCATAGATAAGCGTTGCTGGTAAGTAATAATAATATCCAACTCCATCGCTATGGATAGGTTTATAATTTGGGAAAATAGTAAACTGATACAACAGACCAAATATCCCTAAAGCCAGCATTAGCCCAGCAAGCAATTTATAATTATTCAGGATTTTTGTTATTATTAAATTGAGTTTAGGATAGATTGTATTATTTACTAAATTAATCATAATGAGTTCAAAAATCTCGGAAAATAAATCCTTATCAATTATTGTCCCAGTATACAATGAAGCCAAGACTTTAGAAACTCTTGTTAGAAGGGTCTTGGCTATCACTCTACCCTTCAATTACCAAATAGAATTGGTTTTGATAAACGATGGTTCACAGGATCAGTCATGGGAAATTATGCAAAAGCTGCAAAAAGAAAAGAAAGGCATCAAAATCTTGGCCAATCCTGAGAATCTAGGTAAAACCCGAACTGTTTTAAATGGGATCAAAGCCAGCACAGGAGATTTATTGGTAATTCAAGACGCAGATTTAGAATATAACCCTCAAGAAATTGTAGAAATGGTGCAGTTATTTGAGACAGAACAATTGGATGTAGTGTATGGCAACAGATTTGGCAAAAAAAACAAAGTCATATATATAGGTAATTATATAGGCAATCGCCTATTGTCGCTATTATCAAACTTCTTTACATATCCTAGAGTGAAGACTTGGATACCAGATATGGAAGTCTGTTATAAGTTAATTCGTGGTAACATTGCCCGTGAACTGGCAATGCAAATAGTATCCAAAAGCTCTTTCGGATTTGAGCCTGAAATTACTGCCAAGCTGTCGAAGTACAAGCTCCAAGGTCAACATCTGCGTTTTGGCATTGTCTCCATTAGTTACCAACCTCGTACTAAAGCTGAAGGCAAGCATATTAATGCTATAAGTGACGGGTTTAAGGCGATTGTAGAGGTCTTTAAGTTCAACCTCAACTAGACTTTAATCGCGAATTAGTCAGTTCATGTTACAATTAGCAGCTAATGAATGAGACTGACAAAACTGCTATTTCCGAGAAAGATACAACCAAGAAACCTAGTTTGATCTCCTTTCTGAAGAACTTTAGGGGACTGATTTTTGTGGTGATTGCTTTGTCTTTTGTCGTCAATGGGCTTACACTAGTTCTGCCAAGAATCAATTCACGCGCCATCGACTCCCTCGCCAGCCAAACATACAACCGTGATGATTTCCTACTCATCTTGGCTGTGGTAGCTACGCTTACTCTGGTGCTGGGATTATTGCAAACAATTATTGGTAATATTACTGCTGAGAAAATTGCCGCTGAACTACGCAGGCAGGTTATCGAAAAAGTCTCCAGACAAACATTCAATTACGTCAATCAAGTCACCACAGCTAGATTATTGACCAATCTGACGGTAGATGTTGACGCGGTCAAGAATTTCATCAATCAAGGTCTAGTAATAGCCTTTGCAGCAGTAGTACAGCTTGTTGGTAGTGCGATACTGTTACTCACAATTAATTGGAAATTGGCTATTCCCGTACTGATAAGTATCCCCATCTTGGTGGTGGCTTTTGGGTTTATCTTCAAGAATATTCAGAAGTATTTCTCGATGGCCCAGGTGGTTATCGATAAACTCAACCGGGTTATTAATGAAAGCATCGTTGGCAGCGCTTTAGTTAGAGTATTAAGGGCGCAAAGATCAGAGAATATCAAGTTCCAGGCCGCTAGCCAGGAAGCCAAAGTTATCGGCGAAAAGATCATCACAGGCTTCGCAGGACTGGTGCCCATTATCAACATTGTGGTCAATGCAAGCTTTCTGGTAGTCCTTGGCTACGGTGGTTTACAGATAATTGACCAAACCTTATCTGCGGGAGACTTCGCTGCTTTTTTCTCATATATCTTTATATTTATTGGTCCAGTGATTTTGATCGGCTTCTTGGCTAGCAGCGTGCAAAGAGCGTTTGTGACCTACACCAGAATCAAAGAGGTGATTGACGCTGAAGAACCAAAAAATTTAGGAACTATCAGAAAAGAGCTTAAAGGTGAAATTGAGTTGAAAAAAGTTAGCCTCACAATCGGCGCAAAAAGTATTCTGGACGATATTAGCTTTAAAATTAAAGCAAAAACCCGCGTGGGGATAATCGGGCCTACCGCAGCAGGTAAAACCCAAATCTTTTATTTGATTACAGGTCTCATCGCGCCCACAAGTGGTGAGATCGATTTGGATGGCACCCCGGTCAATAAATACGACGCAGATAGCCTCTACTCTCAAGTAGGTATGGTGTTTCAAGACAGCATGATATTTAACAGCAGTATCCGCGATAATGTCGGATTCCGTGGGGAAGTGCCAGAGGAGCAGATTTGGAAAGCAATTGAGACTGCAGAGCTCAAGACTTTTGTGGAGAGTCTACCCGAAAAACTCGACACGCTCATTTCTGAGAGAGGTGCCAGTCTTTCAGGAGGACAGAAGCAGAGGCTGACACTAGCTAGAGCCTTGGCTTTAAATCCCAAAGTACTGTTATTGGATGATTTCACTGCTAGAGTCGATATCAATACTGAGCGTAAAATTCTAGACAATTTGAGCAAGAACTATCCCAATATTACTATCATTGCGATTACCCAAAAGATTGAGTCAGTAAAGGATTTTGACAATGTAATTTTGATCATGGAGGGTGAACTAATTGCCACTGGAACTCACACAGAAATGTTGGCGAAATCATTGGAATATCAACAAATCTTTAATTCGCAAAGGCAAGCAGCCTAAATTACTAAGCTATGAATTATAAATTGAACTTAGACGAGAATCAGCAAGAAAAGACTAGCTTCTTCAAGCTAGCTAAAATGCTGTATCTTTACATCAAAGGCTCACGCATCCAAATTTTGATTGCCTTTGTATTTCTATTGATCAACTCAGCCAGCGTAGTGGTAGCCCCATTCATCATTGGCGACGTCACCAATAAGTACCTACCAGTTGGAGACAAGGACAACCTACTTAGATCAGTACTAATCCTAGGAGCGATCTATATCGTAGGTACCATTGCTAGCTATTACCAAATTTTGACTATGGGCCGCGTAGGTCAAGCGATCTTGTTTAGAGTGCGCAACGCCATCTTTCACAAAGTCCAGTCTTTGCCTCTACAATTTTTCAACCTAAATAAGTCTGGCGATTTAATCTCCAGAATCAATAACGATACGGAGAAGTTGAATCAAGCATTTTCTGAGACTATTTTGCGATTTGCTGGCAATGTTGTTGTAATTATTGGTATTGGGATTGTCATGGTGATTTTAAATCCTACTCTAGGTCTCATCGCATGGGGTTCGCTACTATCAATGTTGGTATTAACTGGACTACTTTCAGCCTGGATTCGTGGTCGCAACAATAGTAGTCTGCAAAAATTAGGTGAGTTGTCAGCGGAAATTCAGGAAAGTCTTAGCAACTTCAAGGTTACAATTGTTTTCAATCGTCGTAACTATTTCAAGGATTCATTTGCAAAGGCCAACATCAGCAATCAGGGAGCTGCCACCATGGCCGGTATCGCAAATAATGTACTTACTCCTATTTATACTTATGCAGGTACTATAGGCAGCATGCTTATTCTGGTTGCAGGAATTCAACTGCTGATTTTAGACAAAGTTTCCGTAGGCAGTATTCCTGAAATTGGAACATTGATCACTTTCATTCTCTATTCGAGTTCATTCTTCAATCCTTTGCGAGAATTGGGAGAGTTATTTAGTCAGATCCAAACTGCACTGGCCAGCTGGGCTAGAATTAATAAACTCTTGCGCTTGGAAAATAATCTAGAGCAGATTGAAACTTCTGAGAGTAAATATCCAGATGCATTGGTACACTTCGACAACGTTAGTTTTGGTTACAGCAAAGATACAATGGTATTGAAAGATATCAACTTAGATCTGAACGCCGGCAAAACTTACGCCCTAGTCGGCCCAACCGGTGGCGGCAAAAGCACCACAGCTAGTCTTATGGCTAGATTATATGACGCCTCAGCCGGTAAGATTTTCTTTAAGGGCAGGGATATCCGCTCCTACGCTCCTGATGAGCTGGCAAACGACATTGGGTTTATTCTTCAAGAACCATTTCTGTTCTCTGGGAGTCTGTATGAAAATATCAAGTATGGCAATTCCGAGTTGGAAAAATTGGACGAGGATGGGCTCCTAGAAAAATTAACAGCGATGAAACTCGGTAATCTTTTGGCACGCTTTGGTGATGGCCTCAAAACAATTATCAATCCTGGGGCGGAAAATATTAGTTTAGGTCAACGCCAATTGATCGCTTTTGTCAGAGCTTTATTGAGGTCACCAAAGTTATTGATCTTGGACGAAGCTACTGCCAATATTGACACTGTCACTGAACAACTGCTGGAGGATATCTTGCAGAAATTGCCTGCGGAGACCACCAAGGTGATCATTGCTCACAGATTAAATACCATCGAAAACGCTGACCAGATCTTCTTTATCTCAGGTGGGACTGTGGAGGAACCTCTAGACTTCAAGTCTGCTTTGAATCTGCTCAATACTTCTGGTAACTCTAAGAGTTGAGGGTGAAATACTCAATTGTGAATGGTAAAAAGGGAATGATCCTCACGTGTAGTTTTCCTAGGTATTGCCCAGGAGCTACTTCCACGATTTCATCCAAAATGAAGCGTAAGTAAATGGGATTCCCGGGAATATTGTAATCAATCTTTAAGACTTCCAACTCTGGATCATTCACACCATAGCCTTTGTAGGTAATGAATGGTATGTGTTTGGCAGTGCGGCCGTTTTCATTGAAACGATTAATCCCACGATTATCCTTAGCAGTAAATGATTTCCCCAGCCAACTAGCCTGGTAAATTGCATGGCCTTGCATGTCACCATCTGGCAATGGATCGGGGAATTTACCCTTACTAAATAACGCTTGATTGGGAAGACTACGCGCGCGAATACTAAATACAGTGCCTACAACCACATAGACCGCAAAGGGGATAAACACTAGCAATCCTACCAGAATCAAAATCTGTTTAGGCCTTAACTTCATAGCAAAAGTATAGCACCACCCTGTTCATTAAAAGCAATTAACTAGTATAATTAATTATGGTACAAGTTGATTACGCGACATTTGAACAATTCGTAGATGAAGGGATTGCGGCGATTCCAGAGGAGTTTCGCAGGCAGTTCAACAACCTCTCGTTCGATATCCAAGACCTGCCGAGTGCTGAGCAAACGCAGAAGCTCAACCTACGTACTGATCACAGTCTGTTTGGGCTATATGAAGGCGTGCCGTTATTAATGCGTGGAGGTAATTATTCGTTTGTATTACCCGATAGAATTACCATTTTCAAGCGGCCAATTGAATATTTCGCCCAGAGTGTTGAACAGTTAAGAGAAATCGTCATAAACACCGTGTGGCACGAGGTGGGACACCACCTGGGTATGAATGAAGAACAAGTACGTGCGGCGGAGAGAAAGCGCGGGCATAAATACTAACTTCAATCAAGCTTTAAAGCCCACAATCATTCTGCAGCCATGAGTAGATGGTTTAGCAGCGTGAGTGGTGCCCTTGGGGAATTGAACCACTTCACCCTTCATACAGATAGTAATTTCAGCGCCATCCTTGATCATCAAGTCGCCAGCCAAAATATAGTGGATGGTGTGCCTATCATTTGTGTGTTCTGAAAAGCCTTGGCCATCATCTTTTAGCTCCACCACTTGCACATCCTTAAAGCCACGTTTCTCAAGTTCCATAAGGATTTTCACTGACTCTAAGGCAAAAGACAATTCACTTTGTTTGAGCGCCTGCTCCAATTTAGCTAAGGCATTTGGACCCATGTCATGCAGCTCATCTATTTCCGTTTTTGTATGCATGGCTAGATCCTCCAAGCTCTGAATATTCAATTGAGCTAATGCTCTCAAGGCAGGTGCAGCAATTTTAGGCAGTTCAGTCATGTTTATTTAATTTGGTTCTGATAAATTGGAACTTATCCCCCTTGACCACGCAATCGCCAGGAAAAAGATGTATCCAGTTAATTCTAGCATTTCGCATTTACATTTATAGGTAGTTGCCTTACTCAATAAACACGTGTGTATCTCAGTACTCTCGACTATAAGCTTGCTCTGTGGCTGACTGTCTGGCATTTGGAAAGTCTGCACTAGCCTCCAAGCTTCCTGGGTAAGCAGTCACCAGATAAAAAAGTAGCTGTGGGCTATCCAATATTCATATCGCAATTGTAGTTAATTGCTGGGCCCCTACATTGAAAATCGTTTTAATCATTACTGTATTCTCACCCTGCACTCGGCCAGGCTTTATAGTTATTTGGCACAAAAGAATGATGGGACTTTCGGTTTTAATCAGCCTAGAATTAATATGATGAAAGAGCTTGGTAAACAAGTAGACAGTGCCAATAGGCAATATATTTCAACCTTAACGCTTCTACGAGAGATGAAACAACCCCAAATCAATATAAAAGTACAGTCAAAGCAAGCGTTTGTGGATCAAAATCAACAATTTAACAAAAATGCTTAATGATTTCGGAAAATATTTTATGAAAAAACTGTCAGTTGAAGAATGTCAAAAGCTTTCATTCCAATATCTGAACCATACTTCAGTAGGTTCTTTCATTGAGGTAAATAGCCAATTTATAGAAACTACCAAGTCTAAATGTAACTATGGTGGGGATAGGATATGGTTTTTATGTCCCGCTTGTAATCTCCGAATTGGGACACTCTATTGCAGGCCTCTTAATAGTCAGTTCCTGTGTAGAAACTGCAACAATCTCACCTATCAGCTAAGGAAATATCACCGCTCTCCTCACGAATCATATATTAAAGCAATAAAATCAATGAGGGGAGGTGATTTGTCATGACAAGCCAGAAAAATGCTCACAAACTGTTGGAGTGGGACAAAAAAAAGATATACGAAGCCGATGCTGATTGAGTTGTAAAAATTATGGAGAAAAAGATAAACAGGAAAAACAAATCGAGTAAGGAAGAGAACTTTTACAACCTACTCGATAAAGTCAGAATAAAGCTATAGTGAAGCGCTCGCTTATTTAGTAGAATATGGAAGTAAGTATAAGATATAGTAAATGAGTATGAAAATAAAAATTGCAGAGCTTAAACAACAAGTAGCTGAATACTTGCGCCTTGTAGGTATGAATTCTCACGACTCAGAAGTTTTGTCTGAGATAATGATTGAACAAGAAATGATTGGAAATCAATTCAGTCCAGTTGGTGAACTTGCAGGGAAGCACACTAGACTAACAGAAAATGTAAAGCACGAGAAAGAAGAAGTAGTGGTAGATAAACCCTCATTAAAGCTAATAAAAGGTAATGGCAGATTAGCCCCACTTATTACGGCAGATTATTTAGATCTGATCATTCAAAAAGTTAAAATTCAAGGAATATTTGCACTTGGTATTTATGACAGCACATACAATGATTTTTTTGATGTTTTTTGTCGCCGTATTGCAGCACAAGATTGCGTGGCTATCATTGTTGAAAATGGTGGTCCTCAGGGGGTGGTGCCGTTCGGAGGTAAAAAGGATGTAACAGGCACCAATCCTATCGCTTATGGAATACCTACCCACAAATATCCAATAGTCTTTGATGCCGCTACAGCTATGCACGCCTATGGAAGAATTAGACAAGCCAAAGAAAATGGTGAGAAGATCCCTGAAAATGCTTATGTAGATAAAGAAGGTAATCTTACTACTGACCCCAACGTTGCATATGCAATACTTCCATTCGGAGGATTTAAAGGGTTCGCAATCAATTTACTTATAGATGTCTTGAGTGGAGCATTAGTTAGAGGAAAGTGTGGATTAGATCAACCTCTTGATTCACAGCGATATATTGGGACATTAATAATTGTTATTGATCCAGCAGCTTTTGGAGAGATCGAACAGTTTAAGGACTCAACAACGAAACTAATTGACGATATTCTTGCAGTTCCTCCTACCGACCCTTCAAAACCAGTGAAGGTACCTGGACTACGAGGTTCAAAAAGACTGGAAGAATTCAAACAACAAGGAATCGTAGAAATTGAAGATAGAGAATGGAATAAGTTTAGTGATGCTTTTGAAAAAATTAAATCTACGGAGAATCACAAATAGAACTATGAATACTAGAAAACTAATCGAAGACTATCTTAATCAAGCAAAGATGCTGCAGGTTGCAACTGCAGAAGATAATCAGCCTTGGGCGTGTACTGTGTATTTTGCCTTTGACGAGCAGTTGAACCTGTACTGGATTTCCAAACCTAACCTTCGCCACTCAGAAGAAATCAGAAACAATGGTAAAGTTGCCGGAGTAATTGTTCTTACACACACTCCAGGTGACAAAGTAAGAGGCATTCAATTTCAAGGAGTTGCCAGTGAATTATCTGATAAAGATGATGCAGTGGCAGGTATGAAGTATTACGCTGAACGTTTTGGAATGAAACCAAAACGAGTAGAAGCCATTCTGAATGGTCGTGATGGTCATGTCTGTTACAAAATCACCCCTAGTCTATTCGTTTTGTTTGATGAAGTGAATTTCCCAAATGATCCTAGAAAGGAATATAAGGTATGAAAACTTCTGATATTATTTTCCCTGTAGTTGCTCAAAACAAAGATACACAAGGCATGATTACTGATGACATGCTTCAAAGCATGAAGAAAACAGCCATCTTTATAAGCGTCATACACAATGTTTATAATCATCAACTTCTTTTAGATATGGTTAAGAATGGAAACGCTTACGGGTACGGATTTGAAGATCCTAAGGCCAGGATAGGCGATTTTGAAGGCAATGTTTGGGCAGGACCAGAACTTGCATGGTGTACAGAGGATTCAATGAGAAAAAATGCAGTGCAATGGGTTGCAAGTATTATTAGTGCAACCAAAGGAGACTTCCCTACTAAAGTAAATTAACTATGAATTTAAAAGATAAAATCGTCGTAATAACAGGATCATCCAGTGGTATAGGAAAAACCACAGCTATTCGCTTTGCTAAAGAAGGTGCAAAGATAGTAATAAATTACAACGTCAATAAAAAAGGTGGAGAAGAAACTCTCGCAGAAATAAATAAACACACTGAGGGTTTACTTGTTCAGGCTGACGTATCTAAACCTGAAGATGTAAAAAAATTATTTGCAGAAGTTGAGAAAAAATTTGGTACTGTTCATATCTTGATTAACAATGCCGCTATACCAAATGATAAAGTTCCTTACCTTGAAGCTTCATACGATGATATTGTCGAATTAGTTCTTACAGACTTAATTGCTCCTATGTTATCTGCTCAATACGCAGTGAAATATATGCAGAAACAAGGATTTGGAAAGATATTGAATACAAGTTCCATTCGTGGTGCAGAGCATGGGGGCAGGTCGGTTGTTTACGCGGCCAGTAAATCAGGGATAAACAGCTTTAGTAAAACACTAGCAAAAATGGTTTCTCCTATTATCCAAGTAAACGCCGTCGCTCCAGGGTTTGTTAAAACCCGAAACTACGACAAAATGACCAAAGAACAAACTGACACGTTTATCGAACAAACATATCTAAAGAGATGGGTTACTGAAGATGAAATCGCAGACGCCTTTATATTTTTAGCGAAGAATGATGCAATGACTGGGCAAGTTATTTATGTAGATGCTGGTTTTACCTTAAAGTAAATATGAATCCAAAACCTTTTAATACAGGCTACCTAGAAGAACAAGATGGACACAAAGTCTATTTTGCTGAATATGGAAATTCTAAGGGTGAAATAATTGTTACTTACATGGTTGTCCTGGCTCAAAATCTAAGGCTAAACATGTCAAACCTTATGACCTTCAAAAATTCCATGTAATTACTTTTGATCAGAGAGGTTGTGGTCAAAGCCAACCCGCAGGTGAAACAAATGCTAATACTATCCAGAATTTGGTTTCTGACATGGAACGATTGCGTTCGCAATTAAAGGTCGATAAATGGTTTGTGGCTGGCGGTAGTTGGAGTGCTACTATAGCTTATGCAGAAACTCATCCAAGCAACCTCAAAGGGTTGTTACTAAACAGTATTTTTCTTGCAAGGCAGAGAGATGTAGAGTGGGCTTTTACTAAAAACGATGCTATAGAGAGAATATTCCCAGATTTATGGGAAAAGCGACTTGGATTTCTTAAAAAGTATGACGTTACCCCTTCCAATGCAGCGGAAGTCTTATTAGAGAAAATTAAGTCTGGTACATCTAATACTGTAAAGGAGATAGTAGCAGGCGTTAATAACTGGGAAGTCCAAAAAAGACTATCAAATGTTAGAACTGTCATATTGCCCACAAGTAACCATAAATTCACAGCAGAGGGAGAAATTGCAAAAAGGTTTATATTTAACAGTTTTCTGAACAAACAACAATGAAAGTTGCGCTACTACTACCAGGATATCTAGATTCACCAGACTATCTTCATTTGCGGATGTTTGATAAAAGGCTTACAAAACTTGGCTACACTGTAGAGCGGTTGGATCCCTGTAATTTGTGGAAAAACAATGATATAAGCAAATATTCCATAACCAACTTTATCAAGTAAATTAAAGAAAGAGTTGAATTTTATAAAGACCAAAATCCAGAGGACATTGTGTTAATCGGCCACAGTATGGGTGGTTTTACTTCAATAATCGCTGGAAGCAGGATTAAGGAGGTTACGAAGATTGTTTCTTTGTGTCCACCACCACATAGATATGGTTCGGCAGAAGAATGGAAAGGTACAGGTTTTAGACACTCTAAAAGAGATCTACCAGATAATCCCTCACAATTTAGATCTTTTGATGTTCCGTATTCATTTGCTGGAAACTATCTTTTTCATCTCATCACTGACATCCGCTAATCGAATAATGCAATACAACGAAGCAACAGTATTGCTTCTATCAACCTCGATATTACGAAGCAGAATATCTACAACTTGCCCTGTTTCATCTAGTGATTCTTTTGCTACTCTCGCAAAAAGATCAATGAAATCACGACTAATATATGATGAGTGAAGGTTTTGACAACTTTGTAGTGCACTTTGAAATTGTTTTTGAAGAATAGAATTCATATTAATATGTATTTTCTGTCCCACTAAATCTTTTTATCGTCTAAAATCTTTTGCAGATCTTCAAGCTTATATCTTCTGTCACCTCGCTTGCCCGTTCGTACTGCTTTCAGTCGTCCATCATTATCCCAGCGCCTTAATGTCTCAGGATTTACTCCTAACATTTCTGCTGCTTCTTTGATGCGGAGTAACTTTGGCTTTTGATCCGTGTCATCATATTTTCCTAGCCTCTGCAACGACCCCATTGCTAAGCCTATTCCCACGTAGGGACTAGGAGTCCTCCAAGCTCTGATATTATTTGAACCATCTAGTGGATCCAGCATAATGAAGAAGCCCTCTTTTGAGTCTGCCTCTCCAAACTCAACTAATCCAGTTTCTTCAGTTATAAGCACAACTCGAATAGCAGGGTTTTCAGTAATGTACCTTTCAATAATTGCTTTTATAACTTTCTCACTATATTCATCAGCAAATTTAGTAATGTCACCACTACTGCCTTACACCTCCTGGCTCTCCCCGAGACTTCGGGACTTTGATACTACAATTATTTCTGAGGCTATCTCTTTGATTGCATCTAAAGCGAACTTTTTTAAGTCTTGTTTATTCATTTTTAGAAGTTCGTAGTAATTACTAACTGCCTAATTTGGAAGAGCTTGTTCATAACTGCGTCGGCTGTATGATTAATCATTTGTGCAATCGTGTAATTTCCATCTACAAGCTATTCTGCTTGGCCCATCTATCTCGGTGCTCTTGGCTTACCCTATTGATATCACCCTCTTTCTCTATCTTCTCCATTGAATCGATGTCGATCTGGTCCTTTAACTCCCTAAAAACTGAGTCGAAATCGAATAAATGATCTTTATAATATGGATTTATATCGTAGTCACCTTGTGAAAATGAGCTTATGTCTGCATTATTATGCTGGATAACTGCTTCTGCTTTGTCACAAGCCTGTGCAAATTTGGCCTCAACAGTTTCTCTGCCCTCAAACTCGTGTCATAGTTCGCGAATCTCTATGATTAATTCTTGATTGGATAATTTTTCTAGTAACTCTTCCAATGCTTTTTTTTCGGCTTCTTCCTTTACAGCCTGTCCCCCTGCAGCTGCTTCAAATGCAGGCATATCGCCTGCATAAATCTCAACTAGATCATGGATTATTATCATTTTCAAAACTCTCAATTGATTTACTGTGACTTTAATCTCAGCAAATAATAGCAAGGCAAGCAAAGACGTACTCCACACGTGTTCAGCCACACTCTCTCTACTTCCATCGCTAAGCCAGCAATGCCTTAATTCTCTCTTAAGCCCTTCCGCAACACCTATAAACTCTATTATCTCTCTGGACTTTGTCATGAGTTTCTTTGCAGTTTTCTAAATGTATTGTAAATTCTACTATTATTATTCAGAAAAGTCCGAGCCCATCTCCTAACCTAATTTCTTTGACATTGCTCTTTTAGGCCGAAGCAACTTCACCTTGCCGTCAATTGTTGAATGTATAAAAGCCAATGTAGTAATAACTTGTTGTCCTTTAGCCAATTTTCAGGACAACATTTCCAATCTTATGTCCAGTATCAACATATCTATGGGCTTCCACAATTTGATCGAGAGGAAATACTTTATCAATCACCGCTTTGTATTTTAGGGAAGCAGCGAGCTGGCCTAATAGTTCAACATCAGACTTCTTTTCAGATGCTGTGCCAGTGATAACATCTTTGCCAGGCATTATCAACTCAGCTAAACCAGCCACGATTAAAATCAACTTGCCTCCAGGCTTTAATAAACTTTTGCCTTGTTTTACAGAGATATTACCAACTGTATCCATGACTACGTCATATTTCTCAGTGCCCTCATAAATATTTTCTTTAGTGTAATCAATCAGCTTTTCAGCGCCTAATGAGCGGACCGTATCGATATTTACTGAGCTGCAAACACCTGTGACGTTTGCACCCAAATACTTGGCGATTTGCACAGCGCTGGCCCCAACCGAACCTGAAGCACCATTGATCAGAATCTTTTGACCAGATTCTAATCTAGCCTTATCCTGTAGAAAGTGCAATGCTGTAGTGCCTCCGAAAGGTAATGCCGCAGCTTCTTCGTGAGTTATTTGCTTAGGCTTATGCACGACACATTTGGAACTATTTACTACTAGGTATTGAGCGTAGGCGCCCATCTTGGCTCCAGTCATTCCAAATACTTCATCACCAACTTTGAATTCACTCACTTCTGATCCTACCTCTGCCACAATGCCTGAGAAAGAAACACCCAGAATCTTAGTGCGTGGTCCTCTGATTCCCAAGCCCAGTCTAGCCAAGAGTCCGAAGCCTTTAGGAAAGTTGGCGCCTCGAATTCTCGCATCACCAGAATTTACTGCGGAAGTCATGACTTCAACTAAGATTTCATTCTTCTGAGGAGTTGGTTTTGCTACTTCTTGTATTGTTAATACTTCTGGCGGGCCATATTTACTAATAATTGCTGCTTTCATTGATTTTATCGAAAATTAATTGAATTATTTAAGTCACCTAGGTATTTTACGAGAATATTTAGTAGTCAGCAAGTCATAATTCAACTGTAGCCTCAAGTATAATTATATTGCATTCTTTCTCGATTCCTTTGTATTTTGTCTTAGATAAAGAAGAATATTGCAGGGAATTGCGGAATCAGACAATTTGGAGCGGGCGAGGGGAATCGAACCCCTATCTTCAGTTTGGAAAACTGACATAATAACCGCTATACTACGCCCGCAATTATTGTGCATATTATATCAAAATTAACTAAGGATATGCTCAGGACAGGATTTGAACCTGCACTCCCTTGCGAGAACTACGACCTCAACGTAGCGCGTATACCAATTCCGCCACCTGAGCTTTCGAAAAATTATACTATATCGCTCTTGCGGCGCTTTAAGAACAGAATTATTAGCAGGTTTA
>Ga0105048_10007062_pt1 | contig 18074 bp, 12 predicted proteins | sample MAT05_FD_78382 | JGI IMG/M metagenome (GOLD analysis project Ga0105048, IMG submission 78382) | Freshwater microbial communities from Lake Fryxell liftoff mats and glacier meltwater in Antarctica - MAT-05 | ecosystem: Environmental > Aquatic > Freshwater > Ice > Liftoff microbial mat | place...
CAATAATTTGAGTCCTTACAGAAAAAAACGATCGCCTCGAAACCTTTAGGTGGGAATTGCCCACCCTACTCCCCTACCCCTTCAATAATTTGAGAAAAATCTGGAATTTGTGGCGTTCTACCTAAACAGCTACAGCCCCAATCAACACTGTAAACTCCTTGACTAACCCATTTATCAAAGCTGGAATACTCCCATAGATGAGGACAGGATATCAAGCCGTGTTTGACAGGATTGTAGTGAATATAATCTAAATGTCTCATCAAGTCGTTTTCATTGCGGATAGTATGCTCCCAAAAACGACGCTGCCAGACATTGCTTTCTCGGTGCTGTTGTCGTGAAGTGGATACATTCTGAGGTAACATTCCTTCACCCCTTAACGATCGAGTAAAAAGTACCTTTAATCTGCCAACTCTTTTTGAATAATTAAAATCATCATCAGGCAGAGTCCAGAGAAAATGGATATGATCGGGCAACACCACCGCAGCCATGATATCCAAGGGCATTTCCTTGCGGGTTTTAGCTATGGCAACACGCAAGCGGTGAATATTTTCTGGACTTGAGAATAAAGGTATCCGTTGATAGGTTACTAGGGTTAGGAAGAAGGTTCCTCCTTGAATATAGTTACGCCGATATTCAGACATTGATCGAGAATTGCTTGATAGAGTGGGCAATGCCCACCCTACTATGAAAATGCCTACTTCACCAAGATCGCTGGAACAGGGCTGGACTCCCCAGGGTACGATCGATGAATTCTCATTCACCAATTCTGACTAGGTAGGGTGGGCATTGCCCACCCTTTAGAGTTTTGGGCGATCCATCAGTCGTAGGTGTTCAGTTGAGGGTTCGGAGTGAAAACCTAAGAAGAGGGCTGACTAGGTAGGGTGGGCCTTGCCCACCCTACAATAAAAAATCGATTCGCTGCGTCAGAACATCCTAGCTTCCCTACAGGAAAAAAAATTATCGCCAAAGGCGAAATGGTTTTAAGTGTAAAGAAAAACGAAGAAGTGTAAAGGGCAAAAGGGCAAAAGTACAAAGAAGGGAGCCCTCACTGAAAAACGCAAACAACCCGAAACCCGCTGATGTGGTCCTGAAAGCGCGCGCCATGGTGGTCACGACAAGCAGACCGACAATCCCAAGCATCGTTGACCCACGAACCACCACGCAGCAGCTTATTTATGCCCTCATTCTGAGAACGATTATCATTATCTACCCACGCTCTCCCATCACTTGGTGCTCCTTCATAATTATCATGCCAGTCGTCCTCGCACCATTCCAATATGTTTCCGTGCATATCGTATAACCCAAAAGCGTTCGCTGGAGATTGCCCTACAGGAGTCGTTGTTTTTCGATATTCTCCCTTCGGGGCTTCTCCATAGGGATGGCTTCCATCGTAACTAACTATCTCTGGCGTGATTGTCTCTCCAAAATGAAATGGTGGATAAATCTGCCCTTTTCTCGTCACAATAGCCGAGGCAATAGCTGACGCAACAATAGTACCATCGTAGTTAAAGGTACCATCAAATTTAGGAACATTTCCGATCGGGGGTGAAGGCATGGCTCGACACGCATACTCCCACTCTGCTTCGCTCGGTAGTCGATATTTCTTACCTGTATGAACCGATAGGCGATCGCAAAATTCTACTGCTTCAAACCACGATACTTGCTCTACAGGTAGATTATTTCCCTTGAAGTTAGACGGGTCTTCCTTGATATCCTGCTTAATCTTTGGCATGGATGCTACCGATCGCCATTGCGCTTGAGTCACTGGATACTTCCCCATACAAAATGCAGATACATTTACCTCGTGCTGCGGACGCTCATTATCACGACTTTCTGCCTCCATTTCCGGCGCTCCCATCACAAAACTTCCCGCCGGGATTGCTACCATCCTTAAATCCGTGTCGTTGGAGTGGAGGTTGGGTAAGGATTCAATAAAATACCGAGCTGTGTAGTTGCGACGAGTATAGATAGGAATAGCTTGGGTTACGCTCATAATTTGAGTTTTTTCTATAAATTATGACACTGAAAGCCAAAGACTATTCCGTATCCTCAACTCTAGGAAACACCAACATCTTCAATAGATTGAGTTTACGGATAACCAGAATAGCGATCGTCTCTGACTTTGGCAGGAGTGCGATCGCCCAAACCAAATTATCCTGTTAAAATAACTACACACTAAGCAAAGCCTTCAGAGTGATAAGCTGCTGAAACTCAGTCTAGGTTAGGCTGAATTAATACAGATTAGTTGTATTTCTAGAGATGAAAAAAGAGTTTAGTGTAGTCATTAGACCTCCTGCATAAATAATAAAGAAAACACCAATTGGTATCAGTCCGCGCCGGCGGACTTTGCTCTTGTAGCCGCGATTTCAATCGCCGGGGTTCTCTACAAGGCTGCCATACTCAATCAAAATCCCTTGATGTTCTCATGGAAAGAATTCAAGAGGCAGCAGAACTTTGTATAGAATTTGAGACTGGCGACAATATTTCGTTGGAATTTATAGGTATTCAGAAAATCATTGTCAATGTATAAGAACAGGTAAGAACAAACCATGCTCGATTTGTTGCTGATCATGGCGTTGGGATTTTTAGGCAGCTTTGGGCATTGTGTAGGTATGTGTAGCCCGATCGCTGTGGCATTCTCCCTAAACAACTCCTCAGATAAAAATAATAACGCTTTAGGAACTTCACAAAAATCTAACTGGAGGCAACAACTCCGGTTTCATCTCTTGCTCAACTTAGGACGCTTGGCGAGTTATGCCCTAGTAGGAGCCGGGATTGGAGCCTTGGGATCCGTGTTGATCGCTGGGGGACAGTTGGCAGGAATTGGGGGTGGTTTCCGGCAAGGAATAGCAATTTTTACTGGGTTGCTCCTGATCTGGTTAGCCTTGGGGCAACTCCAACCCAATTTTCTGCCCCAACTCCCCTTATTTGCGATTACTAAAAATATCCACACTCGATTACACCAAAGCCTAGATAAATTCTCTCAGCAATCCCGCTGGTGGACTCCGATCGCCTTGGGCAGCGTTTGGGGCTTGATTCCTTGTGGATTCCTCTACACTGCTCAGATCAAAGCCGCCGAAACTGGTAATCTCTGGTGGGGAGCGGCAACCATGGCAGCCTTTGGAGTAGGAACTATGCCCAGTATGGTCACCGTAGGAGTCGCCTCGGCTCGGTTAAGCCAAGATCAGCGCAGTCAGTTGTTTCGCCTCGGCAGTTGGTTAACTTTAGCGATCGGCATCCTTCTATTGTTACGAAATGATGAAATGGTGGATTATACCGGCCATGGATCCTTGCTGTTGCTGATGGTGGCTTTAACCGCCCGTCCCCTGAGTAAGTTTTGGAGCTTCCCTCTGAAGTATCGGCGATCGATCGGCGTGGGGGCATACATTTTGGCAATAGTCCATACAGCCCATATGGTTGACCACACTTTTCAATGGAATTTGGATGCCTTTGGTTTTATGCTGCCATCTCATCAAGGGGCGATCGCCTGTGGTGCGGCGGCTCTCCTTGCCATGACTCCCGCAGCTTTGACTAGTTTTGATAGTCTCCAGCATCGTTTGGGTAAGTATTGGCGACTACTCCATCTATTAACAATTCCCGCCTTGATTTTGGGGGCGATCCATACCATTTTTATCGGCTCCCAATACTGGGGCGGACTACAAGCCAATCTCCCCCAGCAAGTCCGGGTAGTAGTTCTAGGAATCTTAGTAGTTCTAATTCTGCTAGGGCGTATTTTAAGCGATCGATTACCGCATTAACTAAGGAAAAATGGTAATACTAAACCGATAAGGATCTACCCCGCGCTACGGGGAAAAATCCTTGCTGAAAAATCATTACTTTTTTAAGACTACCGGAAAAATCAACGCCCCAGAGGAATATCATTAACTTTTAGTTGTACCCTTTGGTCAGGATAATCAGCCAGAGATAGGGAGATGGTTTTGGCATCCGCAATAAGGGCGATCGGAATACTTATCTTGCCACTAAATTCTTCTTTCGTAGGGGGTAGTTCTCCCGGTAATCCTTGGGTGATAGCACTAAGGGCTCGACCTTTATCATCGGTCAAGTTCAGAAAACTATAGAGAAATCGCACAGTCTGAGGACTTTCATTACGTAGTCTTACCTCTAAAAGTAAAGTGCTACCGCCTTGAGTTACACCATCAATATTAAGGAAAATACCCTGATCCTTAACTTGCATAGGAAACTGATTGGGAGTAGCTGCGGGTTTGGCTTCCCCTGGGGGCTTAGTTTCTACCGTGCCCCCTTTTGCCTCTATATCTGCCTTGACTTTCGCCAGAATATCTTCCTCCCGCAAAAACATTAATCCTTCTCCTCCCGTAGGAGTCCGGCCCCCGGTGACTGGCTTTTTGGTAGGACGAGAATCTGGGGTAGAAATACCCTTCAGGGCTTGATCGCCCACCTTAAAGCCCCAAGTAGCACTGGCAAAACCAGCCCCGCCCATCACGGCGAGCAATAGTAAGGTAAGTACCACAGTAAGATTAAAGCGCATGGAATAGGAATAGGGTATTATTAGTTGAGAATTAGTTTAGAATGTTCTAAAGTAAAACTAAATAAACGGCAGTTGGCCGAGCGGTTGAGGCAACGAACTCATAATTCGTGCTAGGCAGGTTCAACTCCTGCACTGCCGATATATTCTCTCTGAATAAGATAAGATGCCCTAGTTATGGGTTTAGCGGAAGGTTGGTCTTTCTAAAGGAAATTCCCTACTTCTAGACCCAGCAGTACTAGGTAACATTCTGATAGATGTATCATAAGGATTTCGGGCATCAGGACTGCGAAGAATAGGATCGCGGTTATTTTGCTGTTCCGATAGTTCCCGGTAAAGACCATTGATGAGATTAGCGTCATCTTCGAGTTGATTCTCTGGGAAACCCGCCCCAAAGACAAATTGTACTTGGCGAGGAAGACTCCGATTTAGATAAAAGTCACCAGAGTTTTGAAAAAAGGCGCGCTCGAAAGTGCGGGGGATGGATTCTACTTGTTGGGCGGGTTCTAGGATCGATCGATAGTCTTGCTGTGCTTGGGCTGTGGGGGCGATCGTCAGATTAACTGCGCTCCCAGCCAAGATTAGTGCCATTGCGGTCAAAAGTTTTTGCATTATTTCACCCTCACATTTTCCTGTATCTAGCACCTATGGTATCCCAAATCTAGGGCAACAACTCAAAACTAGAGATTAAACTAGATTGAAAATGTCATCAAGGTGTCCTTTAGTCTTGACTTTCTTTTATCTTTTGATAGATTTCCCTAGCAGTTTGATCTCCAAATATTTGCTTCTTTAATTCTAGGTAGTCTCCATCTTGAGACATATTAGCTCGAATAAAAAATGCAGATCCAACTTGAAGACGATTACCGTTGGCAAAATCCCAAGCCGATTGAATCCCTTTAGCAACCGGCTGTACCTTAGTAAGGAGCAGTAAACCAGCACCGGTTTGAACCACAATTCCTAGATTTTTAGCTAGGTATACTATCTCCCCCGGATTATGCCCAGCAGGAAAATTGATTTGATCTAAAACCCTAACTGCTGGGGGAAGTTTTGCCCAGTAATTACTTCCCAAGGGCAGGGAACTAAGGATTTTTAGGGACTGTCCTCCCAAGGTGGTAGTGCAGTTGGGTACAAAGCCCCGAATTTGGTTGTGGAGAGCTAGAGAATCGCGGGTCCAATCTAGTTCGTAGTCTGTTTTTTTGATTAAAGGTGCGTAGGTAGCTAGGGCGGCTTCTTGCGGGATGGGAGTAATAGTCGGGAATTGGTGGAGAGTTTTTATTAATAGATTCGCACCAATTTCTGCAAGGGCGATCGCCAGTTCTGTAGCCGTAATTTCTAGGTTAATATCAAGGCTTTCCTGCAAAAGCATCGCCCCTGTATCCATCCCCTCATCCATCAGCATAGTGGTAATACCCGTTACTTCTGCTCCCCGGTATAAACACCACTGAATTGGGGCAGCTCCCCGGTACTCCGGCAGCAGGGAACCATGGACATTAATACAGCCTAACTTGGGCTTAGCTAGAATCTCAGTTGAGAGAATCTGCCCGTAGGCGACCACTGCAAAAAAATCTGCTCCAGCATTTTGTAATTGCGCTAGAACTTCTGGATCCTTTTTGATCCTTTCTGGTTGCCACAAGGGTAATTGATGTTGCAGAGCTAGACTTTTGACAGGAGAAGGAGACACTTGCGATCCTCGTCCCCGCTTTCTGTCTGGTTGGGTAACAACTCCCACCACTTCTATCTCAGGAGTATTTAATAATTTCTCTAAACTGGAAACCGCAAAATCTGGAGTACCAAAAAATATAACTTTCATTACACTACCTCTGTTTCTATAGAGGGCGATATACTTCGTAATTGATATCTGGGAAAATATTATCAATCAACTCCACTTTTTGTAGCCAACCACTATCTACGGTTCCTGCGTTGAGGTCTTCGTAGAGTTTAGTAAAGCGCTGGAGGTGCGATCGCGTGCGGCGAACTGCGTAGGGAACCATCGTCCCCGTCTTCATAATAAAAGCCCAGTCAGAAGATTGTGCCAAAAGCAACTCCCGAGCCGCTTGATTTAAAGCCCGGACTTGCAATTCATCTTCTGGTTGATGATGACTAAGTTGAATCATCCGTTCCGCCGCCTTGTGCAGATGCGGATAGATCCAAGCATTAGTCTCGTTCAGCCAATATTCATGGAAACCTTTATAGCCCCAGCTAGATTGAGAAGGCTGGCACACTTGCTGAGTCGGATTAGCTTGGAGATATTCTGCCAAGTGAGTCATCTGATAAGTCCCTTGATCATGCCAAGATTTGCGGAACAAGTAATCAATAAACCAAGGACCTTCGTACCACCAGTGACCAAATAATTCCGCATCGTAGGGGGAAACTATAATTGGCGGACGGTGCATAATTTCGTGGAGATGCTGGACTTGCCGCTCCCGGTTAAACATGAAATTAGCTGAATGTTCCGCAGCTTTTTCCTTTGCCCAGTAGGGATCGTACAGAGCTTTGTCTGCCAAACCTAAACCCCGACCGGTAATTTTGTGGTACTTGATCCCCGTATTTTTGCGTTGACCGTTGGGCATAATGTAGGGCTTGATGTATTCGTACTCAGCTTCCCAGCCCAAATCCTTATAAAACTCCCGGTACTCCGAAGCTCCGGGATAACCCACCTCCGAAGACCATACTTGTTGAGAAGATTCATGATCGCGCCCAAAAGCCGCCACGCCACACTCAGTGAAAATAGGAGCATAGCTACCGTAGCGGGGACGGGGACGGGCGTAGAGAATCCCGTGACCATCCGTGAGGAAGTAGCGCAAGCCTGCATCGGCTAACATTCTCTCTACCCCTTCGTAGTAAGCACACTCCGGCAGCCAAATCCCTTTAGGAGGTCTACCAAAAGTAGCTTCATAATCCTCACAAGCCACCTTGATCTGCGCCCACACGGCTTGGGGGTACATTTTCATTAGGGGCAGATAGCCGTGGGTAGCTCCACAGGTAATAATTTCTAGGTTGCCACTATCCAGAAATTGTTTAAAAGCTTTTACTAGATCACCTTGGTAGTGTTCCCAAGTTTTGCGGATATGGATAAATTCTTTTTGGTAATATTCAGCTAGATAGCGTAAATGCCCATTGTGTTTGTTGTGGTCAATTTCCTTCTCGATCAGCTCCTCTAGGAGGGCAAAGTGCTTTTCGTAGCGTTCTTGTAAAAGGGGATCCCGGAGCATAGCCAACAAGGGCGGGGTCATACTCATGGTGATTTTGAAGTCAATCCCATCCCGTTTTAGACCCTCAAATACTTGGAGGAGGGGAATATAAGTTTCTGTAATTGCTTCAAATAGCCATTCTTCTTCTAATACATAGTCATTTCCGGGATGCCTTACAAAGGGTAAGTGAGCATGAAGCACCATTGCAACGTAACCGATCGTCATATCTTATCCACATAAATATATTATTCCCAGATTTTAGGTCAAAACCGTGACCATTATCTACAAATATTCTAAATTCCGGCCCTCAGGGGAAACCTCTTGCTATGATCAAAAAGCCAAGGAATTACATTGACTTTTGTAAGTTTGCCTGATTTTTTCCGGTGATTTTGACTCAAATTTAGACTTAGCTAACTATGCCTAATCTTCCCTCCACCAACAGATCTAGTTCTGATACTCCAACTATTACCCAATCTTCTAGCCTCATAAATCTCAGTATTGCCCCGGCGCGGGTTTGTCGAGGGGTGAAAGCTTTAGAGATCGCGGGAGATGCGATCGCCCTTCTTGGTAAGCGTCCTTTAATTATTGGTGGGGACACCACTCTGCAATTAATCCAGCCCTACTTAGCACCCCTCACTCACCAGTTAGAAACTACTACTAGTTCCTACAGCCCCGATTGTAGTGAATCTAGCCTTGCTGTTCTCAGGGAAAAAGTAGCTAGTCACAGAGCTGATGTAATTATTGGGGTGGGGGGCGGAAAAGCTCTAGATACTGCCAAATTAATTGCTCATCAGAGCCAGCTACCGATCGCCACCATCCCCACCTCTGCTGCCACCTGTGCCGCTTGGACTGCTCTTGCTAATGTCTATGCCAATACGGGAGCTTTTCTCTACGATGTGGCTTTAACCAAGTGTCCAGACTTGCTAATTTTGGATTACGATCTGATTGCTACAGCTCCTCAGCGGACTTTAGTAGCCGGAATTGGGGATGCGATCGCCAAATGGTACGAAGCCTCGGTGAGTAGTGGTAGTTCAGAAAAAACCATGATTATTGCCGCCGTTCAACAGGCAAGGGTATTGCGAGATATATTGTTCCAGAAGGCGATCGGGGCGATCGAAAATCCCGGCAGTCCTATCTGGCAAGATGTTGTAGATGCCACGGTGTTGTTAGCTGGCGTAATCGGAGGTATTGGGGGAGCAAACTGCCGCACTGTAGCTGCCCACGCAGTCCATAATGGTTTGACCCATCTCCCCGCCGCTCATCAGGCTCTCCACGGGGAAAAAGTTGCTTACGGGATTTTGGTGCAACTCCGCCTAGAAGAAATGGTGCAAGGCAATCAATTAGCTCTTACTTCTAGAAAGCAATTAATAGATTTTTATCAAGCTATTGGTTTGCCTAGAACCTTAGAAGATTTGGGCTTAGGAGAAATAACTCTCACAGAACTCCGCCGCGCCGCCGAAATAGCCTGTAGTGTTGGCTCCGATATTCATCGCTTGCCCTTTGTTGTCACTCCAGAGCAACTAACTGCGGCGATGGTTTCCACTAATATTCAACTGGTCTCTATTAATATCTAAATTAAAAAAATGCTAGAGTAAAAAACACCAAATATCTAGGGCTTAATTGCTGTCTAAGCCTAGATATCTAAGAACCGAACTCCTAACATTAACCCTAATGAAAATCACTCCTGCCGATCGCATTAAAGCTCTGCCCCCTTACGTATTTGCTCGCCTAGATGAACTCAAAGCCAGAGCTAGAGAGCAGGGTTTAGATTTAATTGACCTCGGTATGGGTAATCCTGATGGTTTTGCGCCCCAGCCTGTAATTGATAGTGCGATCGCTGCCTTCCAAAACCCCCTCAACCATGGCTATCCTCCCTTTGAAGGCACAGCTAGTTTTCGCAAAGCCATCACTGATTGGTACTACCGCCGCTACAACGTGCACCTAGACCCAGACAGTGAAGCCCTGCCCCTAATTGGCTCCAAGGAAGGTTTATCCCATCTGGCTATGGCTTATGTAAATCCGGGGGATGTCGTCCTTGTTCCCAACCCCGCCTATCCTGCCCATTTTCGGGGGCCGCTAATCGCTGGGGGGGAAATCTATAGTTTGGATTTGTGTGCCGAGAAGGACTGGTTAATTGATCTAGGGGCGATCCCCGATGCTGTGGCAGAGCGGGCAAAAATTTTGTACTTTAACTATCCGAGTAATCCCACCACTGCTGTAGCACCACGGGAATTTTTTGTGGATATTGTTGCCTTTGCCAAGAAGCACGAAATTCTCTTAGTTCATGATTTATGCTATGCAGAATTAGCCTTCGATGGCTATCAACCTACCAGCTTACTAGAAATTCCCGGAGCAAAGGATATTGGCGTAGAATTTCATACCCTTTCTAAAACCTACAATATGGCGGGTTGGCGGGTGGGTTTTGTAGTCGGAAATAATCAAGTAATTCAAGGCTTAAGAACCCTGAAAACTAATCTAGATTACGGTATTTTTGCCGTGCTCCAAACTGCGGCAGAAACTGCTTTGCAATTGCCTGATAGCTATCTCCAAGATGTGCAGAATCGCTACCGGACTCGCCGAGATTTTATGATTAAAGGCTTGGGAGAATTGGGTTGGGATATTCCTAAATCTCAAGCAACTATGTATCTCTGGATTCCCTGTCCTGTAGGTCTGGGTTCTACTGATTTTGCCCTGAAGGTTTTGCAAGAAACAGGGGTGGTATTCACTCCGGGAAATGCTTTTGGTTCTTGTGGAGAAGGTTATGTTCGTATTAGTTTAATTGCAGATAACGATCGCCTAGGAGAAGCCCTGCTCCGTCTCAAGAAAGCTGGTATTAAGTATCAGTAATATTGGTATTAAATATCAATAAAAGCCGGAAATCCTGTACCACAAGCCTCTGTTAGTTTTCCTCTTTCTCTGATTAGTAAAGGCTCTCCCGCTACACTGATCAATACTTCCGCAGGAATAGGATGTCCACAAAAGTTGAGAGGCGAAAAAGAGAGGAGATAAGCTCCACAATGATCGATGACTAGGCGATCGCCAATCCGCACTTCTGGGAGATAAATACCACGATGCACCACATCCAAGGGAGTGCAAGTTGGCCCCACAATAACTACCTCTTCCTGCGGTGGTTCCTCCTTACGCCCCGCGATCCAAATGGAGGGTTCAAATACCCGGTACTGGGGCTGTTTTACCCCTAGGTTATTGTTGCCCCCATCCACGATCACAAAGCGCGATCCCCGGGAGACTTTGATATCTAGAACGGTAGTCACAAAAACTCCAGCAGAGGCAGTAAGAAAACGCCCACTTTCAAAAAAAATGTGTTGCAGACTAGTTTGTAGAGCGGGGGAAATATATTCTGAAAATAGGTTAGTTAATTCGTGGTGCAGGCGATCGCCATCCCACGGTAATTGCTCATCACTTTCTGGAACCCCAAAACCACCCCCAAAATCAAGCATAGTTATGGGTGGATAATGCTGATGGACTTTCTGATTGATAACTTCTAGTAAATACCTCGTATTCGCCGCCATATCTTCCGCTTTTAGATATTGAGAACCTGCATAGACAAACAAACCTGCATACTCAACTAATTCTGGACTACAGAGGGCGATTACCTCTTCTAAATCTTCTGCTTCTATCCCAAAAGGAGAGGCAACTCCCCCCATTCTCAGGATCGCACTCTCAGAACTCGCGGGGGGATTCAGGCGGATCATTACTTTGGTATGGGATCCCACGGCCCTAGCCCACTTCTGTAGGAGGAGCATTTCCTGCTTCGACTCTACATTAAAAGCCAAAATACCGGCAGTTAAGGCTAGGCGGATACCTTCTTCTTGTTTTCCTGGCCCCCCAAATAGTATCTGAGTCGGAGGAATCCCAAACTGGAGGGCATGAACTAATTCCCCGGTGGAAGCCACATCAATAATTAAACCCATCTCGGCAAATAGCCTCATGATCGCCGGGTTAGGATTGGCTTTCAGGGAATAAACTAGTTCGGCAGCCTCTGGAAGTGCAGCTTTGAGGGCTGCTACATTTTGGCGTAGTTGGGCTTCAGAATAAATTACTAAGGGAGTTTGGTAGGTGGTGGCTAGCAGAGAGATATCAACTCCAGCCATGACTTGAGATGTGATCATGAAATTTTGCAGATTAATTTCTTGGTAAAACGTATCTTAAAATTCTCAAAAAACCAACTAAATAATAGGAGTTGCAGGGAACTATGACTAGCGATCGGGCTAAGGGCAAACCTGCAAGTCATAATTAACGCTGATATACCAGACTTTAATTCTCACAATACTTTAGGATGTTAATTGGAGAGTTCAAAGAGATGTGCATTTGACTACACGGATAGAAATAGGTTAATTTCTTTACAGAAGAACCCTCAAAATTATTTATCACGTCGCAAGTATGACAAATTCTTATACTGAAAATTTTCATGCCGGACTCACCAATGCGTACTTTGAGTTGCCAGCATTTGAACGAAGAATTGTCCAGCTACTTGCCATAATTTATGAACCTATAAGTAGAACTTCCATTCTGGAATGTCTTAATTTGCTTAAGACTCAGGAAAAAGCCTCAAACCAATTGGTTGCTAAAACCCTCAAATCTTATATCGAGTCCTTGATAGAATCTGGGTTTCTTGTTCAAGAGAGTGGGCAAAAGCCACAATGTCACCCATCCATAATAGAGATAGCTACCCGTGAGGCTGTAAGATCGGGTGTTTTTGAAGCGATTGTTAAGGTTGTGGAAGAAAAGCTTCCCATCCATAGTTATGGACACAATGGACAGCGTTTTTATGCCAATGAGAGCCAATTAATGCGTGAAGTTCGGATCGGTATTTACCAACAAGATATAGAATTTATCAAGAAACAGCTTGATGACTATATCCGATACAGCCATCACAAGAAAAAGTTCACCCTTGAGGATATCTGTCGGCAAGTATGCAATAACCCTTTCGATCGCGAGTGGTTCAGTACTCTCGATCAAGATTTTTACGAAGTTTGTGCTATCTCAATTCTGGGAAATGCTAGCTCGACCTTGGCTCCTGTTGATGAACTATTTACTTTACTGCAAGGGGAGTATACAAATCGTAGCGATCGCTGCACCGATCCCATCCTGCTGGCTCTAATTGAACAAATGCTCTTGCGGGGGAAATTAGAGGAAGTTCAACAAGCGATCGTCAGCAGATCCAATAGCTCTCTGGATAGCTTTAGTGCTCTTTTGGGTTGGGCAAGCGTTCTGCACGGCGATAGTAAAACTGCGATCGCTCAGTACACCGAGGCTTTAAAAAGTTTGAGAAAAGGAAGGGGAAAACGGCAGAGCTATTTTGACTCTGCCAGTGGGCTGTTTTTTATCTTGGCCTTATTGCAAGACGGTTCCCAAAACTGCCTCCGCGAAGCCGAAGAGTATACAGGTATGATTACACGCCAGTCTAACCACCGTCTCAAATCCACCTATACTTTGCTCCAAAGCGTCCTCAAAGTCCTGCAAGGCGACTTCGCTCGCAAAGAGTCGATCTCAGATGCTCATATCTCTGCAAATAGTATAGAAACTCTGTTAAGTTGTCTAGGTATCTATTGGATAGATCCTGAGAATGCAAACAAACGATTGCCCAAAATATTAGAACCTTTTTACAAAGAAGCCGAAGCAGCAGGCTATCTCTGGCTAGCTATGGAAGCAGCAGAACTGCTTTCAAGAATGAAACCGCGCAGTAAATATGGACAGATTGCCGCACAATTACGTCAGGAGATGGGAGTCGAGACCCTTGTGGACTTAATTCACCCCCAAGAAACCTGGGAGATTTGCTTGAATGCCTTGGTAAACTTAAAGAAGGAACCGCAAGCTAAGGCAAAGATAGAAGCTGGTCAGCGATTGGTATGGTTTATTACTTTTTCTAATGGAATCTGCACAGTACAACCACGCGAGCAAAAAATAAATGCCAAAGGCGTTTGGAGTTTGGGGCGAAATATTGCGCTCAAGCGCCTGAAATTAGATCCAGAGGAGTTTGACTACCTCACACCGCAGGATTTGCGTGCATTTTCCTATATCCGTCTCTACCAGCACGGCTATGGCAATCAACATTACGATTTCAGCGATGATGCCATCTGCGGAATCATCGGTCATCCCCTCGTGTTTTGGGAAGATTCTCCTACAGTGCGCGTGGAAGTCGTCAGGGGAGAGCCAGAGCTAGTCGTCAAAGCCGAAAAAAGCGATCGCGTGACCTTAGAATTTTTGCCCGCCCTGACCGAGAGCCAGAATTTGATTGTGGTGAAGGAAAGCCCGACAAGGCTGAAGGTAATTCAAATTAATGAAGAACATCTCCGTATTGCTGAGATTCTCGGCAAACAAAACCGACTGGATATTCCGGCGATCGCCAAGGAACGCATCTTAACCGCGATCGATGCCATATCTGGAATTGTCACAGTACATTCTGACATTGGCGGTAGCTCCGGTAAGGCCGAAGAGGTAGCGACAGACAGCAAACCTCACTTCCATCTGTTACCTGCTGGTGAAGGATTGAAAGTATCGGTACTAGCTCGTCCTTTTGTCCTAGGCGGTTCCTATTATCGTCCCGGCGCAGGGGGTGCAACCGTAATTGCCGAAATTGAGGGGAACCGCCTGCAAACCACTCGCCACCTGCCCGAAGAGAAAAAACTGGCTAATGCTGCCGTAACAGCCTGTCCTACTTTGTCGCGTTACGAAGAACACGATGAGGAATGGTTTATAGAAGAGCCAGAAGACTGTTTGGAGTTGTTGTTGGAATTACAAGCCCTAGAAGATGCCATAGTCCTGGAATGGCCAGAAGGCGAGAAGCTGCGGGTTAGCCACCGTGCCGATATCAGCAGTTTCCGTATATCTATCCAACAGCAGCGTGACTGGTTTGCTACAGAAGGCGAGTTGGTATTAGACGATCGCCTCGTGCTCGATATGCAGAGTTTAATGAAACTATTGGATAAAACTTCCAGCCGCTTTATCCCCCTCGGTGATGGACAATTTCTGGCTCTAACCCAAGAATTTCGCAAACGGCTCGACGAACTGCGTTCGTTTTCAGAAAACCACGGCAAGGGAGTCCGCTTCCATCCCCTTGCCGCCCTAGGTTTAGAAGACTTTATGGATGAAGTCGGCAACCTCAAAGCAGATAAGCACTGGAAAACCCATATTAAAAAACTCAAGGAGATGCAGCATTTAGAACCTCAATTGCCTTCAACCCTGCAAGCCGAACTGCGCGATTATCAGATTGATGGCTTTAATTGGATGGCTCGCCTTGCCCACTGGGGCGTTGGTGCTTGCCTAGCCGATGACATGGGCTTAGGGAAGACCTTACAGGCTCTAGCAATCATTCTCACCCGCGCTCCTGATGGCCCCACTCTGATCGTTGCGCCTACTTCTGTCTGCATGAACTGGATTGGCGAGGTGCAGAAGTATGCGCCCACCCTCAATATCATTCTATTTGGTAGCGGCGATCGCCAAAAGGTATTAGATAACCTGCAACCCTTTGACATAGTGATCGGCAGTTACGGTTTGCTCCAGCAAGAAGAAGTAGGAGAAATGTTATCGAAGGTGCAATGGCAAACGATTGTATTAGATGAAGCCCAAGCGATTAAGAATTTTGCCACCAAGCGATCGCAGGCGGCGATGAACCTGCAAGGCGGATTCAAATTAATCACCACAGGTACGCCGATCGAAAATCATCTTGGCGAACTTTGGAATCTCTTCCGCTTTATCAATCCCGGACTGCTGGGTTCCTTAGAAAGCTTTAACCAGCGTTTTGCCAACCCCATTGAGCGATCGCAGGACAAACAAGCGCGTAGTCAATTAAAAAAACTGATTCAGCCGTTTTTGCTACGCCGCACCAAAAATCAGGTATTGCAAGAGCTACCCTCGCGCACGGAAATCTTACTACAGGTCGAACTAAGTCCAGAAGAAATGGCTTTTTACGAAGCACTGCGCCGTGAAGCGATCGCAAAACTCAGCGATAGCAATGTCGCAGCAGGCCAGAAACACCTGCAAGTTTTGGCGGAAATCATGAAACTACGCCGCGCTTGTTGCAATACGAGTCTGGTAGCCCCCGACATTCCCCTCCCCAGTGCCAAGTTGCAACTCTTTGGTGAAGTCCTGACCGAACTGCTAGAAAACCGCCACAAAGCTCTGGTATTTAGCCAGTTCGTAGATCATTTGCGTATTATTCGTAATTACCTAGATGAGCACAAAATCCGCTATCAATACCTTGATGGCAGTACACCTGCTAAGGAGCGAAAAAAGCGAGTAGATGCTTTCCAAGGGGGTGAAGGCGATGTCTTTTTAATCAGTCTCAAAGCTGGCGGCACGGGACTAAATCTCACGGCTGCCGATTACGTGATTCACATGGATCCTTGGTGGAATCCCGCCGTAGAAGACCAAGCTTCCGATCGCGTGCATCGCATCGGCCAACAACGCCCTGTCACAATCTATCGCCTTGTTGCCAAGGATACGATCGAAGAGAAAATTGTGAATTTGCACCAGCATAAGCGCGATCTTGCCGATAGCCTGTTGGAGGGTGCTGATATGAGTGGCAGGATATCTACAGAGGTCTTGCTCCAGTTGATCGGATCAGGGTAGTTGCCCGGCTCATTATTTAATCTCTTGATTATTGAGTCAACTATGCGGCTACCCTTTGAGGGAATTGGAAAACTAGAGGCCCTCAGAGAAAATCTGGCTAGTTTTTGATCGAGACTAATTGTTGATACAAATCGATTAGCTTATCTAGAGTTGCTTGCTATAATCAAAACCAACTAACTATAGAAGTTGCAGGGAACTATGACTAGCGATCGAGCAAAACGAATTATTGATATTCTCCAGCACGGGCAACCACAAGAACAAGTGACAGTTCAGGGCTGGGTACGCACCAAGCGAGAATCTAAGGGGTTTAGTTTTATAGAACTTAATGATGGCTCCTTCATGGCTAACTTGCAAGTCGTGATTAATGCTGATTTACCAGAGTATGAAGGGATTATCAAAAAACTCAATACCGGAGCTTCTGTAGAAGTAGTGGGAACCTTAGTCGCCTCCCTTGGTAAAGGTCAACGCATTGAACTTAAAGCCGATGCTGTGAACGTCTTTGGAGAAGCAGATCCCGAAACTTATCCTCTCCAAAAAAAGCGGCACTCCTTTGAATTTCTGCGATCGATCGGTCATCTCCGCGCCCGGACTAACACCCTTTCTGCTGTGTTTCGAGTGCGAAATGCTTGCGCGGCGGCGATCCATCAATTCTTCCAAGAGCGAGGATTCCTGTGGATTCATGCCCCAATTATTACTGCCAATGATTGTGAAGGAGCCGGGGAACTATTTACCGTCACTAGTTTAGATTTAGAAAAACTACCCCGTACTGAAAATCAGGAGGTAGATTTCGCTCAAGATTTCTTTGGCAAAAAGGCTTACCTCACCGTGAGTGGGCAGTTGCAGGCAGAAGTGATGGCAATGGCTTTTAGAGATGTATATACTTTTGGCCCCACATTTCGGGCAGAAAATTCTAATACTTCTCGGCACTTGGCAGAGTTTTGGATGGTGGAGCCGGAGATGGCTTTTTGTGACCTGCGTGGGAATATGGACTTGGCAGAGGAATTTTTGAAGTATGTGTTTCAGTACGTGCTTAATCATTGCCAAACTGATATGGAATTTTTTCAAGAACGGATCGATAAAACTGTCTTAACTACGGCAGAGAATATTATTAATAATAAATTTGAAAGATTGACTTATACTGAGGCGATCGCCCTGCTAGAGAAAGCTGATAAAACCTTTGAGTACCCTGTTAGCTGGGGTTTAGATCTACAATCAGAGCATGAACGCTATCTTGCGGAAGAGGTATTTAAGAAACCCGTAATTCTTACTAATTATCCGGTAGAGATCAAAGCCTTTTATATGCGCTTGGATGAAGATGAAAAAACCGTAGCAGCGATGGATGTGTTGGCTCCTAATATTGGAGAAATCATCGGTGGTTCTCAACGGGAAGAAAGGTTAGATGTATTGGAGCGGCGAATTATTCAGCAAGGCATGGATCCCGCAGATTTATCGTGGTATCTAGACCTCCGGCGTTACGGCACAGTTCCTCACGCTGGCTTTGGCTTGGGCTTTGAGCGCCTAGTCCAATTTATGACCGGCATGGGCAATATCCGAGATGTGATTCCTTTCCCTCGGTTTCCCCAGAGTGCAGATTTTTAAGCTGGATAGCGATAAAAAGTGAGGATACTCCCGCAAATCAGAAGTATCCTTACCTAGAAATAGTAGGGGCGCAAGGCTTTGCGCCCTTATTCATTAAGAATTTGCGCCCTTATTTATTAAGAATTTATGCCCTTATTCATTAAGAATTTGCGCCCTTATTCATTAAGAATTTGTGCCCTTATTCATCA
>Ga0105048_10007063_pt1 | contig 18074 bp, 24 predicted proteins | sample MAT05_FD_78382 | JGI IMG/M metagenome (GOLD analysis project Ga0105048, IMG submission 78382) | Freshwater microbial communities from Lake Fryxell liftoff mats and glacier meltwater in Antarctica - MAT-05 | ecosystem: Environmental > Aquatic > Freshwater > Ice > Liftoff microbial mat | place...
AGCGTGAGATCGGTGCCGCTCTCCACGTGCTCGAGCGGGCCCCCGGCGGCAGAGCGCAGCAGAGCGCCGCGCGCGCCAACGATCCACACGGTGCCATCGCCATCGCCCCACACCTTGAAGAGCCCGGCGACCTCGCCATTCGGCAAGCGCGGCATGTCGTTCGGCAAGCGCAGCTCTGACCACGCTGCGCCGTCGAAGCGCCACACGAAGCCGCTGCGTCCAGCGGTGCTGCCGACTGCGTAGATGTTGGAGTCGCTGCTCGCCCACACGCCGAACACCGTATTGCGTGCGACGCCTGGCGTGCGCATGCGCGTGAACGTCGTGCCGTCCCAATGCAGCACGGTAGCGTTCTCGCCGCCGAAGTACACCGAGCTCGCGGAAACCGCGTGTACCCACCAGAGATCGCCGCGTGAGCCCGTGATGCGGCGCTCCCAGGTCGTCCCGTCGAAGTGCTGCACGACCGGTCCGGCGCTGCCGTCTCCGCCGACCGCCCACACATCGGTCGCGGAGGTGCCGCTGACCGAGAGGAACGCCTCGGGCTGCGCCTCGCCGACGAGCTGCCAGGTGGGCGCGGGCGGCGGCGGGTCTTCGTCGTCCGGGCAGCCCGCCAACGATGCGAGTAGCCAAACTGACGGAGCGACAAAGAGCGTGCGTTTGCAGAGCGAGAAAAATGTCACTTACGTGCCTTTGCTAAGGGGTGAACGGAATCTGAGATCATCTGCAGGTCAGCGCCCAGGCGTCGTCGCCGAAGGCACCGATGTGTTCGATGAAGAGCACGACGGAAGCGACGCCCGCAGCTGGACGGAGCGCGATCCGGTAGAGCTGTCCGCGCGCGAGCGATACGACGTCCGCCCGCCGCAGGCCCGCGCACGTCGACGTGGCCTCGCTGTGAGAGACGGGTACGAGTTCGCCTGTACTCGGATTGCGCACGTCTATCGCGACCTCGGGGCCGCCCATCACGACGTGGGCGCCTTCGCGCGAGGGCCGGTAGCCGACAAAGCCCTCGCGGGTGCCGTCCCCGGGAACGAAGACGAGATATGGAATGTGCGAGCGGCTCACGTTTGGAGGTAGAGCATCGGGACTCGTCGTCGCATCCGCTTCGCGCAGGGGTCCTCGGTCTACGTGCACGCAAGAATGCTCGAGAAGCATCCGCCCAAGCTGGGGAACACATGGACCGCCGTCGACATCCTCCGGCGTCACGCGCGACGCGGTGCAGCTCGTCAAGTAGAACACTCCCGCAGCGACCCATCGGGCGCCGTACGCGCGGTCGCTTCGAGCTCGCCGAGCGAGCGCAGCCGCAATTACCAGCAGCACGAGCCAACCAGCCGACGGCGCGTCGGCTTTGCTAACGTGACACCCACATCCGGCGGCCCCAAGCGGAGCCCCGTCATCCGCGCCTGCGTCGAAGCGCGCGCCACTGTCTCCCTCCGCCGCAGGACCGGCGTCCACCTCAGGGGCCACGCAGCGCAGCGAGCGCGGATCGCAGCGCTGAGGTAGGCAGTCGATGTCGGATGCGCAACCGGGTACGCAGGTACCTGGCGTTGCGGGATCGAACGATGTGCACACGAGCCCGGCCGCGCAGTCATTGCGCCCGAAATCGTCAACGCAGCCATCGACACAGCGCTGCGTCGTGGCCATGAGAAAGCACAGGCGCGCGCTGCCCGGGCCACCGCAGTCCGCGTCGCGCTCGCAGCCGCAGAAGCGGCGTCCAGGTCCGCTCGACACGCACAGAGGACGCTCGGGATCCAGGCAGAGGTCACCCTCGTCGGTGAAGCCATCGCAGTCGTCGTCTACTCCGTTGCAGGTCTCCGGACCCGCGGCCGGGAGTGGTGTACCTGCGCACACCGCCGCGGCGCCTTCGATGGGGCACGTGTTCACGCCCCGCGCCGCGCAAGCGCCGCTGCCGACGAAGCAAACGTCGCCGATGTCGTCGGCAATGCCGTTGCAGTTCTGGTCGACGCCGTCGCAGATTTCTACCGCGCCTGGGTGCACGGCCGGATCCGCGTCGTTGCAGTCGTCGTCGCTTTCGACGAAGCCGGGAAGGGGCTCACACGCGCGGAAGTCGGCAAGCGCCGGATCTCCGTAACCATCGCCATCCGCGTCGCGCCCACGTGCGACGTCGAAATCATCGACCTTCTCGTTGAGCACCACCAGGCTGCTCGACGGGCTCGGTCCGAACACGTATCGGTAACGAACACCGGCCTCGAACTCGTACACTCGCACCCGTGGCAGGAACGGGCAGTCCGTGACGTCGTGCTCGAGCACAGGCGAGAGCGTGACGCCGTCGGGGCGTTGAACGCTGTACGGCACCGCCGGATCGACGAAGACCGCCCAGCTTGCCGTGCGCGCTGGCGCATACGTGACCACCTGCGTCCGACCCGGGGTGAGTGCGACGCGGTAGTGCGTGTGAACGGTGTCGATGTCCGGCGTCCCCGCGGTGGGGATCGCCCCGTCCGTCGCGGTGCGCTCCTCGAACGGGCCAAAGCGCGCGTGAAAGCAGGTGTGCTCCGTGAGCGCGAAGTTCAGCTCCGAGCAGCCTTCGGGTAGCTCTGCCGCAGCCGACGCCGGCGCAATCACCATCGCAAAGGCGCTCATCAGGACCAGCGCGATGAGCCTGCCGCCACGCCGCCGCGTTTCGAGCGACTGCCAGAAAGTCCCCGGCAGCGACGCCTCAGTCGTGCTCCGCCCATCGTGATCGTCGAGTCGCCGAAGTGTCATTGGGTCAGACGCCGCAGCTACCGCCAGCGCCCGCGCCGCATACGGGCCTGCCGGGCCACTCCGTAGCGCACACGTCGTCCGACCTGCAGGGGATGCAGGTGTGGCTGGGAACATCACATTCGGGAATGAAAGTGTTCGGACAGTCGGCGCTCGAGTTGCATTCGACGCAACGCCCCTCGAAGCACGCCTCGTAGACACCCCCTGGTGGGCGATCCCAGGGATAGATGGCACAGTCGCTCGCACTCTCACACTGCACGCACGTCTCAGTGTCCACGTCACAGACCGAGGTCGGGATTTCACACGCACCGCATGGAGTCTGCACGGCTTCGACGACCACGTGGACGATTCCCGAGCCGATAACGCGTCGGCCATCGGTACCGTCCATCGCCCCATCGACCTTCACGCAGTAGTCACCCGGGTGGGTGAAGCCCCACGTCCACTTGTGGCCATCGATCGGCGTCCGCGGTGGCGGAGCGAACGCGAATCGGTGTGGCGGCACCGGAACGAAGCTCGAAGCGAGCCACTCGGGCTCTTCCACCTCAGAGCCAGCATTGTACCAGGCGGTCACGTGCGCGTGCAGCGGCCCAGACGCGAGCGAGACGTCGAGCGTTATCGCAGAGAAGATTCCGGTAGGGACCTCGCGCATGATCAGGCCGAGAAACGGCGGATTGCCGCTACCGGGCTCCCATCCGTACGGGCTCGACATATCGAGAATCCAGTAGGGCTCTCCGGCAGCACGGCCGAGACGCGACCACCATGGCGCCGTCAGCGCGCCGTCGAGCACGTCACCAGCGAAGGCGTTGCGCTCGCTCACCACGACGCACGCGTCTTCGAGGTCGTAGCGATCGTAGCCAGCCGCGATCTCGTGAGCCAGGCGGAACTTCAGCTCGCCAGCGGTGTAATACGGCTCGATCAGCACGATCTCGCCGCTCTCGAAGCGGTGGCCGCAAGTCTCGGAGCATATATCCGTGCCGGGTTCGCCCAGATCGTATTCGCCCAGATCGAAGGCCAAATCGAATACGACGGCATCCACCGACGCGTCAGCGAGTCCCGCGTCGCGCACTGTGGCGTCGCGCCCGGCATCGTTCGAGGCGTCGCTTGGAAGGCTCGCATCGGTAGCGACTTCGCTGCCGCTGCCGCAGCCTGCAGCGGCAGCGAGCGTCACGAGGACGAGCGCCCGCATCGCCGTTGCGGCCCGACGAGGCTGGTATCGCGGCTGATCGACTCGACCGTGATCGTTTGGCTTCCGCGAGGCCGATCGGCTGGACATGGCGGATTGCTATCGCATACAAGATGCAAAAGCAACCACTCGATTTCGCATGGAGGGTGCTTCACGCGCCTCCTCGCCACCTTTACGGGGCACGCATCACGACCGCTGGATCCGCCGATTTCACCCCGCATCCCGCACTACCGAGTCGGCCAGCACAAGAGCAATACTTGCAATCAAGTTGCATTTCTCGCAACCAGGAGAAGCCAACCTCATGTCCGCCCGTCGTGCTCTGCTTTCGATCGTCTCGCTCTTCCTCGTCGCCGCGTGCGGCAGCAGCTCGCCCGAGGAGCCCGACGCTCCGCTCGCCACTTGGCAAGGCACGTGGCAGGCCGCCGAGCCGCTGTTCCTCGACGATGCAGCCGACGCTGCCTACCAGGCGATCCACGATCTGCGGCCCGAGTACAGCGCCGACGAGATCGAAGCCCTGTTCGTCGGAACGGCGGACGTCGACTACACGTCCCTTCGCGTCGGGCTGGACTCGCTGACGTTCCTCGATGGCGGCACAGTCGTCTGCGCCGGTCGCTACAGAAATTCCGGAAGCCCCGATGGCGGCTTGCTGGCCGGTCCTGAGAGCTACTACGATTTCGCGCTGGTGGAGCAGACGGCGGGAGACTGCGGTTCGTACGAGACTGTCTCCATTACAGGTCCACTGCCGGAAGACGGGGAGGTCCACTTCCATATCGTCACTGGGACGTCCGCCGGTCGTCTGCGCCCGCCCCCTTGGAACCCTTCGGTGTGGACTCCCACCACGACCGGTGCGTGGTTTGCGCAGAGATTCCAGGCGGCCGCGCCGGCGATTGCAGGGTCTCTCCCAGCTCGGTGAGTTCGCGAAACAGGTGCATCCACGTTGCAGCTGTAGTCTGTACCAGGTAGAGCTGGGGTCGCATGGCGAACCCCACCAACTGGAACAGTCATCTACAACCCGTGTGGGCGCGACGCATCTCGAATGACGCGCTGGTTCCCCAGCGGGCTCTAGCCGTCCACGACTCCATGGTGCTTGCGTTCTTCACCGGCGGGAGCGCCGTCGTGGAGCAGCGCGGGCAGTTCGATGTGAACGTTGGTGACGTCTACCTTGTGCCCGCTGGCGAGCCTCACGGGCTGATCACGGCTCGTTCTCCCGAGGCGTGGGGGATCAGCTTCTGCCCCGCGTGCTATGCGCCAACGGAGCTCGCGGCGCTGCTCGGCCCGTTCGAGCGAGCGGCTTCCGGCGCTTCGAAAGTCGTCCGCATCCCGGCGGTTCGGCAAGAGCATTTGGCGAACCTCTGCGCGGAACTCAGCCGAGAGACCGCAGGCGGTCCGCCATCTGCGCACGTAGAGTTCGTTCAGAAGAGCCTTCTCGGGCTCATCCTCGCGGAGGTCGCTCGTACTGGGCCTTGTGCTTCGAGCCCCGGTGTTCGCACAGGGCTCGTGAGCGACGCGCTGCGCTTCATCGAGCGTCGCTGCCTCGGACCGCTGAGTGTCGACGAAGTGGCGACCTACGTGAACAGGTCTCCGTCTCACGTGTCGACGATGGTACGCCGCGCGACAGGCAAGTCGGTGATCGGGTGGATCATCACTGGTCGCCTCGCCGAGGCGCGGAACCGGCTGATCCACACTGACGAGATGGTGGACGTGATCGCCGAGCGTGTCGGCTACGCGGATCCCACCCACTTCATTCGACTGTTTCGGCGGGAACACGGCTGCACGCCCGCGGCGTGGAGAGTTCGACAGCGCGACCTCACTGCCTCTGCGGCCAAGTCCTAGACTTCAAGCGCACCGAGGCGCGGGTCAGCGCAATTTCCCGCCGATGTCAGAAGCGGCTATTCGGGGCCCGATGCTATGCGATGAGCACGGCGCCGTGGTCGTCGCAATGGCCGCCGTGGGGATGATGCAGGTGGCCCGCGACGAGGTAGTCGACGTGGTCGCCGTGCGGGACGGCCTCGTGCCCGCAGCCCTGCGCGTGAACATGTTCCTGCGAGTGACCGCCGCAGCTGTGCGACGGGGTGCAGACTGCAGGGTTGGCGGTGCCGACCTCGAGGACGCACTCGTCCACGTGGCTTTCGTGGCTGTGGTGAAGGTGGCCGTCGTGCAGGTAGTCGACGTGGTCGCCGTGCTGGACTGCGAGGTGACCGCAATCGGCGCCGTGTGCGTGATCGTGATTTGGATGGGTGTCGTGGCTCATGACTTCTTCTTTGCTTTGGAGGGTTCGGCTACAGTGACGGGCTCGCTGGCGTGGTCCAGCGCGGCCCGAACGAGCTCGCGAACGTGATCGTCCGCGAGTGAGTAGTAGATGTGCTTGCCGTCGCGACGGCGCTTCACGATTCGTTCGGCGTGCAACACGCGAAGCTGCTGTGAGAGCGTCGAGAGCTTCGTATCGCGTGCGTCGGCGAGCTCGGTCACGCAGCACTCACCCGCATCGAGCCGATGCAGCAGCCGGAGGCGAGCGAGGTCGCCTGCAGCCCGAAAGAGCGCCGCAGCGCGCTCGAACGCCGAGTCGCTCACCTCCGCGACGTGAGGGCGCTCCGCAGCATGTGGGCCGCACTCTTCCGTGCGCTTCGATGTAGAACGATCCTTCATTTCAATGACTGTTGAAGTGACGTATCAAGACATCGCCGTCCAGTCAAGCTGGGTAAACGATCCAACCGGGTCGAGCACGAACCATCAGACGGCGCGCGCTTCGCGGTTCAACGGGATGGGGCAGGGGTGGTGAAACCGGACGCGGCGCAGGTTCGCTGGGCCTCGACGAGGCGCTCGTTGGTGCGCCCATCGAGCTCGCGGAGGCTGCGCCCCACCGTGGCCCGGTCGGCGCGCAGGCACGCGTCCCTCACCTCGCGAGTCGCGATTCGCCATTCGGTCGAATGAAGATTCACGGTTGCTCCAGACTGCGCGACGTCGACCCCCTCGGCTCGCGCCAAAGCCAGCGAGGCCGCGCGTGCTTCGGCCAAGCGGAGAGACCCCTCCCCGGCTGTCAGCTCGAACAGCATGGCCGCGCAGAGGCGTCCCCGCTCTTGTGGGACGGCGCCCGTCATGTCATCCAGCGCCTGCGCTTTGACGATGGACCCGCGCACCTCCGTTGCGGTCAACGGCAGCTGCGCGCAATAGGCATAGCGAAGGCGCTCGCGTACGCTGTCCGCGTCGTCCCCGCAGCTTCCGCAGAGGATGGCGGAGCACGCCAGCCAAACGTTCCGATTCGTCGAGCGCTTGGAGCAGGGCGCCGATCCGCAGGATCGCTTGTCGCCGGTTTCCCCGTCTCGGTAAACGGGGTGCTGCGGCACCGCGGACGCGTCGTGGACCATGTCGCGATTCTGCGCCGCATTTGCAATCGTCGCCACATGTGTACATCTCGTCCGATGCGTCCTCGCCGTCCTGCTTCTCGGCGCATGCGGAGAAGCCCCTGCCCCAACGCGCACGGACACGCGCGATCCTCGTCAATCACAGGCGACGTCCTCGGCCGAAGAGCGACCGCACGAAGCAGCCGATACGACAGGTGCACCGCGTGCGCTGCCCGCTCGCATCGACGCCCGAGTGGGTCTCCCGGGGAATGAGCCGGACCTGTCAGTGCTCGCGACGGTGAGCCTCGACGGACTGCCCTGGACGATCGTCGGCTGCGTTCAGCACACGCAGGCAGAGGTGTGCGCGACCTCGGCTCGCGTAGAGCTCTCCGACGAACAACGACGACAGTTCGTGACCCTGCTCGGCGAGGTTCACGCCATGCCGGAGTGCACGCCGGAGCCAACGCTGAGCGCCGACCGCAGCTACCGGCTCGCGCCCACCGGTAGCCCTGTCTACGAGGGCAGACTGCCCGCAGCAGCGGCCCACATTGCCCGGAGCAATGTTGGTGCCTGTCGCGCGGATGCGCGCCTCGCGTGGTGGATCGCTGAGCTCGTGCGCGCCGCCCATCTCGCGCTGCCGCCTGCTCACGGCGCTGGGCCTTCTTGAGCGTGGACGCGCCGCGCCGACACGCGTGATCATGATTCAGCGATCTGCGTAATCTTGATCGAACGGCGTTCGCGCTGGTGGAATGCTCGACAGTCGATACCCCAGGGGGTATCATCCCGCGATGCACACCGTCCCGCACAAGAACAAGCTGGTCGCGCGGATCCGCAGGGTCAAAGGTCAGATAGAAGCCGTGGAGCGCGCGCTCACCGAAGAACGCGGGTGCGAAGAGGTGGTGCGGACGATTGCAGCGGCGCGCGGAGCAATCAACGCACTCGCCGCGGAGGTGCTCTGCGACCACATGCAAGACCACCTGGCTGCGCCGCGCCTTTCAAAGAGCGAGCGCGAAGCCGCGGCTACGGAACTCGCGCGCGTAGTCCGCCAGTTCGTGAGGTAGCCGAGCATGCACGACGAGATCGCGAACCCGCAGGAATGCGCCGCTCGAAGGGATCTCGCCCCGCGGCGAAGAGAGCGAGGCGTCCAGCTGGTGGTCCTCCTCACCGCGGCGATGATGGTCGTCGAGATCGCCGTCGGGTACGCGACGAACTCCATGGCGCTCCTCGCCGACGGTTGGCACATGGCCACGCACGTTGGAGCACTGGGGCTTGCGAGCGCTGCCTACTGGGTGTCTCGACGATTCGCCAGACACCGCGCCTTCGCGTTCGGCACTGGTAAGGTCCCCGCGCTGGCGGGATACACGAGCGCTGTGGCGCTGGGGTTGGTCGCCATCGCCATGGTGGTGGAGTCGCTCGGGAGACTGATGCGTCCACACGCGATCGACTTCGTGAGCTCGCTCCCGGTGGCGGCCCTGGGGCTCGTCGTGAACCTCGTAAGCGTCTTCTTGCTGCACTCCCACGACGATGACCACGACGAGGAGCACGACCACGACCACGAGCACGACCACAATCATCGCGCCGCCTTCATGCATGTGGTCGCCGATACGTTCACCAGCGCCCTCGCCATCGCGGCGCTGCTCGCTGGCAGGTTCCTCGGCTGGAGCTGGCTCGACGCGGTCTCCGGCATCGTCGGCGGACTCGTCATCCTGAAGTGGGGTGCAGGTCTTTCGCGAAGCGCCGCGTTCGAGCTGCTCGACGTGGCCCCGTCATCAGCGCTCGAAGACGAGATACGTTTGGTGCTCGAAGCACTCGACGACGTCCGGGTCCGGGACCTTCATGTGTGGTCGCTTGGCGGTGGCGCCAAGAGCTGCGTCGTGACTCTCGCCACCGCAGTTCCGCGCGACCTCCACAGCTACCGCGAGGCGCTCGCTCGCTTCGAGCTCGCGCATCTCACAATTGAGATTCAGCGGTGTGAGGAAGGGCATGAGCGCGCGATCGTCGCGTAAGTGCTCAAGGATCAAGGGAACCTCACGGAGAAGCGTCGTTCAGTCTGCGTCAGGGGCCTTCCGCGTGCTGACACCTTCACTCCAACCGTCAGCATGCGTCCGGCCAGTTCTGCCGGTCCCTCAATGTCGAGAAATAGCACGTAGCGTGGGTAGACACGGTAGTCCTCATGGGGTTCGGTGCGGCCGGTGAGATCGAGTTCCGCCTCGGCGACGACCTCGCCATCGTCGCGTTCAGCGTGAAAGGCCGCCAGGACCTCATCCGGTATCTCCACGCCGAGCCGCAACGACAAAAGGACGTGGTACCCGCCTTGTGGCCCACGCACGAGCTTCAGATCGGCATCACCCTCACTGCTTGCATCTGCAGGTAAGAAGTCTGCCGGTGCTGCGGCGATCTCGAGCAGTGACTCTGATGAAAGCCGCCGCGCGTCGGAGTACCCGGTCGAATCGTCACCTGAGTCGACCGGCGATACAGGCGTCGCTGGATGGTCGCAAGCTCCAAGGACGAAGGCGCAAACAGCCATCCTGGCCCGAGCGCCCCGTCCCGTCACGGATGGGCCAAGCGCCAGAGCGCGCCCACGTGATCGAAAGGCGTGTCCCCGTAACTCGTGCTTGGCAATGCATCCACAGGATCGAGCTCGAGCGGCAGGATCTGTTGGTCGCCAAACGTGTCGTACAATACGTTCCCAAAGAGGCGGCCGGACTCCGTCACAGCCAACAGTTCCTCACGACGTTCCGCCACGCCGACGGGATTCGGCTGTGGGAAGTCGACGCGATGCCATCCCTGGGTCTGGCCCCACGACATCGCGTAGTGCACGGTCCAGTGCGACGCCATGTCGCCCGGGAAGAAGTGCCCCACCGCGAGGCCCGCGGCGTTCAGGCCGCGACAGTCGACGTAGAACACGTCCGCCGGCCGCTCCCACACGACGGGAATCGCCGCGGGCGTGTCGAGGTCCAGGGTGAAACACGTCTTCGGCACGCCGTGGTCCCACCCGTCGATGGTCGAGCGGGTCACGGTTCCGAGCGCGACGTCGGCGGCATCCACCTCGAACAGCATGGCGTGCGCGTAGTCAGGCACGGACACGAAACGCGGCGTGGCGAAAGAGCCTCCGGCCTCGACGACGAAGCCGCGCCAGTTCGCGCTGTCATAGTCTTCGGTGTAGCCCACGACGCGTCCGCTGTCGTCGATGGTGTTGGCGATGAGATCGTTTGTCTCGCTGCCAGTCTGATTCACGCTACCAGTGGCTTGCGACCACACGAAGGTGCCTGCCACCGTGTAATCACCGTTGAAGTACCAGCCGGTCACGCGACCGGCGTTGTCTAGTCCCGAAAGACCGATATCACCAAACCCGCCAGTCGGGGCGTCGGCCGGTGGCGAAATCGAAATAAAGGTGCGATCGGCGGTGCGCAGAAACATCCCCGAGCCGTCCTCCTCGCCGTAGTCCCCGATGGCCTCGCCGCTATCGTTGGCATCAATCCAGAAAAATCCGCGGTCCACCTGCGACACGGTGGCCGTCGGGCGATTCGCGCTCTGCACCACACGATAGAGAAGACCCCCGCTGACTGTGCCAAGCTCGGGCAGCACGTTCACCATCACCGTGTGGGTCGCGGTCCCCGCCGTATACGTAAAGGAATCGGTGCCGCTGAAGGTACCGTCGGGCGCGTAGTCGATCTGCCCGTCAGCTGTCAGTTCGGCGGCGCCATGAGCGGGCGCGGTGATGGTCGACACCACCTCCCGCGGAACGTCATTGGCTGTTACGTCCATCTCGACCGTCACGTTGCGCGTCGTAGTCGCCTGGTCGTCCTGCGAGACAGCAGCATCCGGCGGGCCGGCCTCGGCCATGTGACCGGCGTCGGTCATGCGACCGGCGTCCGTCATGCCAATCCCCGCGTCCCTCACATCGCTATCGGAGCCGTCAGAGCAACCCATGCCGAGCACGGAAACGGCGGCAAGCAGACACATCCTGGCCACGCCGCGAGTGAGCATCGGGAGCAGCGCCAACCACGCGCCACGGTTGCGAGCCCGGCAAGGGCCGGTTGGATGGGCACCAGAGTCGTGTTTGACATGCATGCGCGCGAACCTACCCGAACTCGTCGACTGTTGCAATCAAATTGCATCTGCGCGCTAGACTGATACCGTGTCGGCGCAGAATTGCGCGCCGCAGGCATCATACTCGCACCCCGCATTTGCTATCGCATCCGATTCTGAGGATGAGATCATATTGCAAACACATCTCGAGTGCGATAAGTCGCTGAGGAGTCGACCATGGCGAGCCTCGCAAAGATCAAGATCAACGAGAAACGCAACGCGTTGGTCGCTCGCTACGCCGAACGACGCACTTATAGCAAGGCGGTGCTCGCGAACGGCGACGCTACGGAATCGCGGTACGCGACTGATCGTGGGGCGCTCGACGCGCTCCCACGCAGCGTGACCACGGCGAGTTGGTGAGCCGTGTCGCGACGTGACAGCGACGCCACGCAGCCGACCGCCGCGCTCTCGCCTTATTCGACGGCGCGTCCGTGGGACCTCGTAGCGCGAGGGTACACGGCGGAGCTCACCGAGCACTTCGTGCACTATGCGAAGCACGCGCTACGCCTTGCGGAGGTTTGCGACGGCGAACGCGTCCTCGACGTCGCGACCGGGCCCGGAACGCTCGCGCTCGAAGCAGCTCGGATCGCCGACGTCGATGCGCTCGATTTTTCCGCAGAGATGCTGGTGAGTCTTCGAGCGCGAGCGGAGCGCGCGGGGATCTCGCGCATTCGTGTGACACACGGCGACGGTCAGTCACTCCCGTTCGACGAAGGCTCGTTCGACGCCGCGTTCTCCATGTTCGGTCTGTTCATGTTCCCTGATCGAGCGCGTGGCTTCGCCGAGCTGTTTCGCGTGCTGCGGCCAGGCGGTCGGGCGGTAGTGTCGAGCTGGCAGATGCCACCTCCCAGCAATCCGCTCAGCATCCTTCAAGTCGAGCTCGTCGTGGCGCTGGGCGGCCCCGTGCGCTCGCAAGCCGACGCGACGCCCTCGCTCGCCGACCGCGCGGTGTTCGAAGCGGAGATGGAGGCAGCGGGGTTCCGCGTCCAAGTCACGTCGATCACGCACGCGGTGGAGGCGCGATCGCTCGACGACCTCCTCGCATCGCTCGTCCGCGGCCACGCAGGCCTTGCGCTGCTCGCGGAGAGTCTCGAGCCCCTCGTCTTCAACAGTTTTCTCGACCGCCTCCGCACTTCGCTGCGGGACGCCGTTGGCGACGGTCCGCAGCGGATGGAGATGCCCGCTTGGTTGGCGCTCGGCGTGAAGCCGAGCTGATTCGTCGATGCCGGAAGGAACAGAGTTCGTGCAAGCCGTCGTGTCTCCGCGGTCCCTCCGCCGCTACCTCGTCTCGTGTCTCGTGCTCCTGCTCGCGTGCGGAGACGACAGTCGAGCGGCCTCGGCCGACCCGTGCGCGCCGAACGGTGAGCGCCACGGCGACCACTGCGACTGCGACACCGGCTATCGCGACGAAGGCACCCGTTGTGTGGCGCGGGGTGATGCGGGCCCGCGCGACGCGGCGGTCCTCGGCGATGGTGGAACAGGCGTGGACTCCGCCGTTCTCGGCGACGCTGGAGTGCGCGGCTGCGGTCCGCACGGCGAGCTGCACGGCGATCACTGTCACTGCGACGAGGGGTACGTGGAGCGCGAGGGCGTGTGTGCCGAGCCACCGGTCTGTGTCGGCCCGGACGATGCGCGTGAGGAAGACGACACGATCGGTAGGGCGAGGGTGTGGACGCCGTCGTCGGGCCCTGTTCCGCTCCATTCATGCGTACTCGACGAAGACTGGTCGCGGGTGACACTGGCCGTGGACGAGACCGTCACTGTCGACGTCCGCTTCCTCCACGCGGACTCGGACATCGACGTAATCCTCTGGGCGCCGGGCGCCGATCCGACGCACGACGAGCCGGTCGCGGCAAGAGAATCTGCCGACGACGACGAGATGCTCACGTTCACCGCCACCACGGCCGGCGACCACGCCCTGCTCGTCTACGGATACGATGCGCGCGAGGCGTCGTACACGCTTCAAGTCGCGGTGATCGCACCGTGACGGCGCGTCTCGAACAGAAGACGTGAAGACGATGACGGGCCGATGTGAGCGGAACGGAACGAGGTCCCTGCGAGGCCATCAGGTATAGGAATCTATCCTTAGAATGTTGTCGCAAGCATGAATCCGTACTGGAACCCGGGCACTGCGATGCGGACGTCCGAGATTCTGCCCTCGTACCAGTAGGCGCCAATCTCGGGCAGAACCGAGATGGAGGGAAGCACTTGGATCTTGAGTCCCAGCGACGCGCCCGCGATGTGCACGAAGTTCTCCGAAGTGCCGCCGTCCGCCGTGGGGATCGCCAGGTACACGTAACGACCCATCGTGGTGAGTGTCACCGTGTCACTCGTCTTGAAGCTGAGAAGGAGCGCGCCGTTCGCGCTGAATGCGGCTTTGTGCTCATCGAGAACGAGTACATCTGCTCCTCCACCACCTGCAACGATCGCGAAGCCCACGTGCGAATTGGCGTTCGTGAGGCGCAGCTTGAGGTCGATGTCGGCGCCGAATCCCGGACCCGCCGTCGAGAATGGGAGTGGCACCGGAGCCAAGCGGAAACCCCCATCCAGGCGATCGAGGAGGCCAAGGCGAATTCCGGCATGCGGAATCAGGAAGAAGGCATTCGACCGGGGGGATCACCTGCGAACACAGCCTGCCCACCTATTCCTGCGGCGACGCCGACCTTCCCTCGACGGAGAGGTTCAGCCGTCCCGAAGTTCACTACCAAAATGCATTCGCGCGCGGAGGCAGAAGGCATCCTGCCGTCAGAAGGAGGAGCGCGCAGTACTGCATCCCAACAGACTTCCAGTGCAGCCTCCGAAGAATGAGCGAGGACATGAAGCGCGAGTTCGTCATCGAGGTCTCCCCCGGAGACTACGGCAGGTGCACCACGTCTACAATGCCGGATTTCTCAACGGGAAGAGCGCCTGTGCGAGATGCCTCGCGCTCTATCGACCACGTCCTCGTAGAGCTCCGTACAGCGATCGGTCATGACGCTCACGGCGCGCCTCCGTCAACGGTTGCGGTCGGTGTGCTACGGCTGCCAACAAAGCGATCGACCGACCATCTGTCTGCACCGACGATGGCGAGGAAGGCCGCTCCGCAGAGCATGGAGAGGTCCGTCCTCGACTCATGAAGGAAAGCCCAGAACCCGGCCTTGGGCGCGAATGTGTGCGCGAAGATCCAGTAGCCGTGTCCGAGTAGGATCGGCACCTTCGTCGAAGCGAGCGCGACGAGCATGTTCAGGATGAGTGGCAACGCCGCGACCCGCGTCGCGAGGCCGAGGAGGATGAGGAAGCCACAGGCGATCTCCACCACACCGATGAATGGCCCCATCGCCTCCGGCGCCGGGATCCCGATCTTCGCGAAGCGCCCCGCCCCTTGAGTCTCCGCGTACAGGAACTTCTGGATGCCCTCGGAGGCGAACACGATTCCGACGGCGAGTCGAATCAACACGGCGGCACGCGGAGCCGAAGGTTCGAGAAGGGAACGTAACGTTTTCATTGCGCCGTGAACCTCGCAAAATGGCCGCGGTCGAGGGCGCGCCGCGCGATGTGCCTGTGCCTGTGCCTATGCTCGAGCTCGTCGAGCATCGACATCCCCCAGACCTCACGCGCCTCGGCGTGATGGAGGATGTGGATCTTCCAAGTCCCGAGTCGAGTTTCGCGGCCGGCTGCGGAGACCATTCTCGAACGTCGTATACGACAAGCGCAACTAGTCCGCAATCACGTATGCCAATGCGGACAGCTCCGTCACGGCGTCTCCACGGGCGGCACGCGCGCGAGGATGCCGGCACGAAGAGCGGGTGGACGCTCCTCGCGCGCGAGGAACCCCGTGGCCGCGTGCCGATAGAGCTTGGCGCACTCGATGATCGCGCTCTCCGTCTCACGCGGCTTGGCGTCGCCGAAAACGTAGGTGAACTTGCCCGGTGCGCGGAACGCGAAGCCGCACGCGCGCTTGCAGACGCTCAAGCACTCGTAGGGCAGGATGACGAATGACTCTCTTCGTGCCCAGTTCGCATAGCGCTCGGCGAGATTCTCGAAGAGAACTGAACCCGAGCGGGGTGTCCCCTGTTGATTTGTCTCTCCCGCGACTCGACACGACGTGCAGACGAAGAGATGATGGGGCGCACTCACGCTTTGCCCAGGTTGCTGGCGATCACCAGCGCGGCAATACGCCCGGTGCCCTCGGTCGGCAGCACTCGCTTGGCCGCGCCTTCGCTGCGCTCGTCTCGCCAGACGTCCGATTTCATTGGCGACTGCGCGACGCTGGCGCCCTGAGCTTGCTTAATCATGCATCCCCGCCGATCAGCGTCAGCCGAGGCTTCGACCGCCACGTCCCGCAGAAGCCAGCGATAGGCGGCTCGCTCTCGGCTCGCACCACCCCGTAACACGACGGCCTGCTCGATAGCGCGAACGTCGCGCGCAGCCATTCGGCCTGAACGGCCCCGACGCTGAGCGCGCGGCACGGTGCGCGTGGAGGCCTCGTTGACGGATCTAGCAGGGAACTCATCGCGAGCCTTCTAGCGCAGGCGCAAATCTGTTGCAACCAAGTTGCATCTAATGGTGCGCTTCTCGCTGGATGACCGTGAAGGAGCGCCGCTCCCAATCGGAGGTTTCGCCGATCCGCCACGGGGATTCGCTCTGTCAGGCATGTACTTTCCGCGCTACATGCCCGCAAGGAGATCCCACATGCCCTATGACGCCCTCATCATCGGAGGCGGCCCCGCGGGTCTTTCCGCCGCCGTCGCGCTCGGTCGCGCCCGCAAGCGAGTGTTGCTGTGCGACTCCGGCCCGAGGCGAAACACGGCCGCCATTCACATTCACAACTTCGTCACGCGTGATGGCACTCCGCCCGACACGTTTCGCCAGGTCGCGCGCCAACAGCTCGAGCAGTACCCCAGCGTCGAGGTGCGCGACGCTGGTGTGCAGTCCGTCGCCGGGAGCTGCGGTGCCTTTCACGTCACGACGTCGTCCGGGGTTGTCGAAGCGAGACGCATCCTTCTTTGCGTCGGCATGGTCGACGAGATGCTGTCGATCGAAGGATTTGAAGAGTCGTGGGGACGCTCGATCTTCCAGTGCCCGTACTGTCACGGATGGGAAGTGCGCGACCGTCGTTGGGGCTACCTGGCGCGGAGTGTGGAGGCGTTTCACTTCGTGCCCGTCCTTCGCGGCTGGACGCGCGACGTCGTGGTCTTCACCAGCGGAGCGTTCGAGGTGCCCGCCGAAGCGTTGGCTCGTTTCGACGCGAGAGGGATCCAAGTGGAGACGCGAGCCATCGCGCGGCTGAGCGCTCCCGGAGGCTCGCTTGATAGTGTGGTGCTCGCGGACGGCGTCAGCGTCCCCTGCGAGGCGCTCTTCGCCCACCCACCGCAGAGACAGGTCGACCTCGTTCGAGATCTCGCACTCGCGCTCGACGCCGACGGTTTCGTCCGAGTGGACCCCATGACGCGTGAGACCTCTGTGCCCGGCGTCTATGCTGCCGGGGACCTCACCAGCCGTATGCAGGCTGCCATCGTCGCAGCTGCCACGGGGACGCACGCCGCGGGTATGCTCAATCACGAGCTGACCGACAAGCTTGCTGCGAGCGGGCTGCTGTGACGCGTCCGAACGCCGCTTGCCACTCTTGGTTTGCCGTCGCAGCCAAGGCCGATACTGCGCAGGCGCGGAAGCCACTGAGGCGGAAGCCACTGAGAACGCGCGCTGACCCGCGTCCGCCCCGAGTTGAACGAGGGCGACCGCAAAGACGCGCACGCCGCGGGTGTCCGTCGTGACCGCCTCGATTGCGGTGAGCGTGCCCACGCTGCCACCCGTCGCGCTTGTCGTGCCGCTACCGATTTGCTATCGCGTCATGCAACGTAAATGAATAATGAATGAAGGTCGCAAGCCTCAGGAGAGCCCAGTGTCCGTGAAACCCGTGCCCAACGAGAATCAGCCCATGTGCCCGTACATCATAGTGCGGGGCGCAGCTCAAGCGATCGAGTTCTACCAGAATGCGTTCGGTGCGAAGGAACTCTTCAGGCTCAAGGACCCGAGCGGAAAGATCGGTCACGCTGAGCTCGAACTGGGCGGCGCGCACCTGATGCTGGCGGACGAGTATCCGGACTTCGGCGCGGTTGGCCCCGTCACGGTGGGCGGCACTCCGGTTTCGATTCACCTCTACGTCGCCGACGTCGACCGAGTTGTCGCCGCCGCAACGGAAGCAGGTGCGACACTGCTGCAGCCTCTCCGTGACGAGTTCTTCGGTGACCGGGTTGCCCTGCTGACGGATCCGTTCGGTCACAAGTGGCACCTTGCCACGCGGAAGGAGGACGTGTCGCCCGTAGAAATGCAGCGAAGGATGGACGCGGCCTATGGAGAAGCCGGAACTGCAGGATGACCGTTGCGCAGCTCCGTTAACTCGCACTCAGAGTTCTCGGTGTGACTTCGGACCCTGAAACTTCCCTCAGATAGGTACGCCGCGGGCGCGCATCTCGTCGACAACCTTCTGGAGGCCGCGCTTGTCGATCGTCCGAATCGCGGCGGTAGACACGCGGAGCTTGATCCACCGGCGCTCACTCACCAGAAAGAAGCGTCGCTTCTGCAGGTTGGGCTGAGAGCGCTTCTTCGTCTTGTGGTTGGAGTGGGAGACCTTGTTGCCCGCGAGCGCGCGCTTGCCGGTGACGTCACAGATCCGTGCCATGGCAGTCTCCTCTCACCAGCTCGACTTCGTGACGCCAGGGATGTCGCCGCGCAGCGCATAGAGGCGGAGGGCAATGCGGCTC